>Ga0206858_1088_pt1 | contig 24773 bp, 19 predicted proteins | sample Alteio_BWOrgCont_46_FD_152622 | JGI IMG/M metagenome (GOLD analysis project Ga0206858, IMG submission 152622) | Enriched cells from forest soil in Barre Woods Harvard Forest LTER site, Petersham, Massachusetts, United States -... | ecosystem: Environmental > Terrestrial > Soil > Temperate forest >... | reverse complement strand
ACCTTATCCCCATGTCTTTGATGGCGGAACAGTTGGATCATTTGACCTCGCTGCAGCGGGTGGCCATCCCTGATCTTTGGCAGCAGCAGGCGGTGGCCGCGTTGCGCGAGGGCTCGGATGTGGTGGTGCAGGCGCCGACGGGGGCGGGCAAGACGCTGATTTTTGAGCTTTGGTCGAATCAGGGACGCAATCGCGGGCAGGCCATCTACACGGTGCCCACGCGCGCGCTGGCCAATGACAAATTGGCGGAGTGGCGCGCGCGCGGCTGGGACGTCGGCATCGCCACGGGCGATTTGTCGGAAAATCTCTCCGCGCCGGTGCTGGTCGCCACGCTGGAAACGCAGAAGAACCGCCTTATCCAGGGCGAAGGGCCGGCCTTGCTGGTGGTGGATGAGTATCAGATGCTGGGCGATTTGGATCGCGGCCTCAATTACGAATTGGCCCTGGCTCTCGCGCCGCCCAAAACGCAGTTGCTGCTGCTCAGCGGCAGCGTGGCCAATCCCCAAAGCGTGGTGCATTGGCTGCAACGGCTGGGGCGCAAGGCGGTGCTTATCCGGCACGAGTTGCGCCCGGTGCCGTTGGAGGAGGTCCACGCGAATAATTTAAATTACCACGTTCCGGCGGAAATTCGCGGTTATTGGCCGCGGCTGGTGGCCAAGGCGCTGGCGGAGGATTTGGGGCCGATTCTTATTTTCGCCCCGCGCCGTCAAGCGGCGGAGTCGATGGCCGCTGAATTGGCCCGCATGTTGCCCACGCCCAATCCGCTGAGCCTGAGCGCGGAACAAAAGGCGCTGGCGGGCGAGAGCCTGGCGCGGATGCTCAAGAGCCGCGTCGCGTATCATCACAGCGGCTTGAGTTACGCGGCGCGCGCCGGGGTGGTCGAACCGCTGGCCAAGGCGGGGCAATTGCGCGTGGTGGTGGCGACGATGGGCCTGGCGGCGGGCATCAATTTTTCCCTGCGCAGCGTTGCGCTGGCGGCGGATTCGTATCGGCGCGACCACCAGGAGCAATTGCTGCGCGCGGATGAAATTCTGCAAATGTTCGGGCGCGCGGGCCGGCGCGGCTTGGACGAGACGGGCTTTGTGCTGATCACGGCCAATGATTTGCGCCTGCTGGACGCGCGGCCCTGCCATCTGTCGCGCGGCGGGTTGGTGGATTGGAACGCGTTGCTCGGCCTGATGGACGCGGCGGCGGCGCGCGGCCTGGACCCGTTCCGCGAGGCAGTGCGCGTGCAGGAACGCCTTTTCACAACCAAACCCATCGCCCTCGGCATTGAGACGGCGATCCAGCATCTCGACGCGCCGTGCGGCCTGAAGACTGACGCCGAACGCGCGCGGCACGTCCGCGGTCGCGTGCGCCAGATGCTCAACAGTGCCGGGCTATGGGAGCATTATCCCGCCGCCGTCGAACGGCCCGCGCGCGAAGTTCAGGTGATGGAGAGCGCGGAGACATTGCGCTGCCATTCGGTGTTGGCGGAGCCGGGCGCGTTGGAAAAGCCGGGCGCGGGACCGCTTATTGTATTGCAGGAGGACGAGCGCGGAAAAATTTATGGTCGCGTCTCAACGCTGGCCGATCTTCTGAACGACAACCGCGTCTTGTTGCACAAGTGGGTCCGCCGCCTCACAAATTGGAACGGACGCCAGGTGCCGCGCGCCGTTTGGGATGAAAAAATCGTCCCGTTGCTGGAGCAAAAATTGGCGGGACTGGGGACGCCGGTCGTTCGCATCCTTCAAGAAGAGCAGCGCATCGTGGCTCATTTGAGCCTGGCTGGCGTGGCGCTGCGTGTGCCGGTGGATTCTCTGGGCGTGGCTTTTTGGAAGCCGTTCGAGCGCGAGGTAATGCCGCCGGATTGCGCGGTGTGTTCGCTCGTGCCGGTCTGCCGGGAACTTGCCACCAACACCGGCGTGGCCTTGCTCTGGCGGCGGATGGGTTTGATTGACGCGGCTGGCGTGCCGACGCGCCGGGGGAAGGTCGCGAGTTATTTTTCGCAAGGCGACGGCTTGGCGGTGGCGGCGGCGTTGGAGGATGAATCTTATCCCATTAGCGAACTGATTCACGACCTGGCCAATCTGGACGCCAGTTTCCGTTTTTCGGCCGAGGAGAGCCGCTGGGCGGGACGTTTGGCGATGGTTTGCCGGAACACGTATGGTCCGCAAAATATTCCGGGCTACCTGGACGGCGGCGCGCCGCCGAAATACGGCGCGGGCGCGGAGCAGGTCGTCGCTGGCGTCCACAAAGACCCGTTGAGCAAGCACGGCTGGGTGACGGAGATTTTGGGCGCGGGAGATATTGACCGGGTCATCATCGAATGGCGCAGCACGTTGCGGCAGATCGCGCATGCGCCGGAACTGGATTGGCCACGCTGGCGGCAATTGCAGCAGGCGGCGCGGGGCATCCTGAATGAAACCGAATCGCCGACTCTGACCGCGCTTCCGCCACTGGAATTCCACCAGACGCGGCGGATCGAACACCGGCTGATTCTCCGGCGGCATTGAGGCGGAACGATTCACTCGTGAGCAAAGTCTTTTCAATTCAATCTGGAAGTGTTATTTCGTTTCAAGTGATCAAATCCTGCTGCTGTAATCCGGAGCAACGTGAATTCGCCAGTATCTGAATCGACGCAAGAAAACCGCGACGTCCGATGCTCGCAATCGGAAAGTTTCGCGGCGCTTCTTCAACAACTGCGCGTATCCTTACTGATATCCACCTACCAGACGGGCCATCTCGTGGTTGTAACGGCCCGCGATGGGAAACTGAAACTTGCCTTTAACCAATTCGAGCGGGCGATGGGCGTCGCGGTCAAGCCCGGGACGATTGCCGTTTGTACGCGCAAAGAAGTGTGGTTCCTGCGGAATGCGCCTGATATCGCCGCCAAGTTGCCCGGAGAGGCGAAGCATGACGCGTGTTTCCTGGCCCGGACGTCGCACTTTACGGACGATTTGCAGGCGCATGAAGCGGCCTGGATCAATGGGGCGAAGGGAGCGGCGGAGTTTTGGATTGTCAATACTTTGTTCTCATGCCTCTGCGCGCTGCATCCACATTACAGTTTCGCGCCGCGCTGGCGGCCGCCGTTTATTTCTGCTTTGCGTCCCGAGGATCGCTGCCATCTCAACGGCCTGGCGGTGGTAAATGGCGAGCCAAAGTACGTGACGGCGCTAGCGGAGACTGACACGGCCTCAGGCTGGCGCGGTGTGCAACATAACAGCGGCTGCATCATCGAGGTCCCCAGCGGCAGGATGCTGGCCCGAGGCTTGTGCCTTCCCCATTCGCCACGGGTTGACGGAAAGCGCCTTTTTTTTCTGCGTTCCGGTGAAAGCGACCTGGCTGTGGCCGACTGCGGAAGCGGCGAAGTGACATCCGTGGCCCCCGTGCCGGGAGTGGCGCGCGGCCTGGCATTGCATGGCGGCTACGCGTTTGTGGGGACCTCCAAAGCTCGGCCGACGCTAGTGGGCGTGCCGATCGTGGGTGAGCGTGACAAGTTACGTTGCGGGGTTTGGGCGGTCGATTTGCGTTCGGGCGCCACGGTGGCTCATCTCGATTTCAACACGGGTGTGGAGGAGATTTTCGATGTGCAGGTATTGCCGGGCATTGTCGCGCCTTATGTTTCCGGGCCCGCTGCGGAAAAAGACGTGAGCCAGCCACTTTGGACCGTCCCTCCTGCGGGCGCGTAACTTCGAATCGATTTGCTTTTTCGTCATTTTCGGGTAAAATCAAAAGATAGACGGCAAGCGTTGGATAATGAAATCGAGCTGCGTTTGGGCAGCAGCCGTCGCCAGCGTGCAAGAAGCCCATTTTATTAATGCGAAAATACAAACGACGCATGAAGCGACTGGCCGCATTAGTCGCTGGAGCGGCGGCGGCTGGAGTTGCTTTAACGCCGGCGAAGGGGCAGTTGTTGGGGCAGAATCTTTTTCCTGCGAATAATCCGTGGAATCAAAACATCAGCGGCGCTCCGGTCGCGTCGAATTCAGCGAGCATCATCGCAGCCATCAAGGGAACGACCTCGATTCATCCTGATTGGGGAACGGACAGCCCCACCAATGGGAGCAGCCCATTATACGGCATTCCATTCAATATTGTGCATGGCAACAGTACCGCAAAGATAAGTGTCATCATTGATAATTACCCTGGCGAGAGCGACATCATCGCTGCGCCGATTCCGGCCAACGCGGTCATCGAGGGCGATTTCCAGAACGGTCCGAATACGAATGGCCCAGGCTATAACACCGGGCAGCGCGGCGACTCTCACCTCCTCGTCTGGGACGAGGACAATAATATTGCGTACGAATTTTATGGGGCGGCGCGGCCGTCAGACACAAATGTGATCAGCGAAGCCAGCCACACCGACGGCCAGTGGCATGCAGCGCAGGAAACTGTCTGGTACTTTACCACGAATGATTTTCGCACGCTGGGTTACACCTCAGCCGACGCAGCCGGGTTGTCTGTATTGGCCGGGCTGGTGCGGCCCGACGAAGGTTTGCCGGTATCGCAGGGAGGGCAAGGCGCCATCAACCACGCTTTGCGAATGACCCTGCCCAAGAGCATCGTCAGCGACCAATACATTTACCCCGCTTCGCATATTGTGACGGCCCCAGGCACTCTGCCCTTTGGCTCACGTTTGCGCCTGAGGAACAACAGCACCGTGAACTTGCTTATCTCGACCATGGGGCCGGAATCGCAAATCGTGGCCCACGCGATGCAACAGTATGGGCTGATCCTCGCCGACATCGGCAGTTCAATGTATGTCACAGGCGCGTCCGCTGCGGTGAACGCCACCAACGGCCTCAGTCTGGTGTGGGACATGAACGATATTCTAGGCGGACTGGAGCAGCTTACCGCCACTAACTTTGACGTCGTGAACCTTACACCCGCTGTGACCAATCTTAGCCATAGTTCCGGTGCGGCAGGCACTCCCTTGACGATCAACGGATATAATTTCTCCGGGGCCGCCGGGCATCTTTCTGTGTTTTTCGGCACTAACGTGGCCTCAGCACCTATTGTAGTAAGCGACTCTCAGATTTCTGTTGTGGTTCCAGCCGGTTCCGGGACGGTCGATGTCACCGTTCAGTCGGGACTTTATGAGCCGGACACGGATGATGGTCCGGGCGCCAATGTGCATGAGCCGATTTTCGGCTATGGAACGTCGGTGACAAATGCGGCGGACAAATTCGCCTATGTCGCCGTTCCGCTCTTCCAGCGCGTCCTCGCAAGCGGCGGAAGCTTTGTCGCGAGCGGGACAAACAACGGCGCACCCGGGGGGACCTACCACGTGATCGTGTCAACAAATCTGCTATTGCCGCGGACAAACTGGACGGTGTTAACGAATGGCAGTTTTGGCAGCAACGGCAATTTCTCGTTCACCAACGCGCTTTCTTCCACCAACCCCGATATGTTTTATATGCTACGAGCGCCGTAGAGCCATCGGCACGGTAACCGAGCGCGTCTTTTCCTAAAGCATGGTCTGAACAGTCATCCTTCTACCTTCATCATTTTCTTCACTACTTGCCGATGCAGAATTGGCTGAAAATGGAATCCAGCAAGTCCTCGGTAGCCGTTTTGCCGACGATTTCGCCCACCGCCTGAGTGGCCACGCGCAGATCCAGCGCCACCAGTTCCAGGCCGATTTGCGCGTGCAATCCCGCAACAGCAGATTCCACCGCCTCACGCCCGCGCCGCAGCGCGTCTTCGTGTCGGGAATTGATCATGACTTGCAACATCTCTGCCTGAATTCCTCCCGCCCAGACGGTCGCTTTTATCGCGTCTTTCAAATGCTCGATGCCGGCGCCGGTCAGACAACAGACGTCTATCGCGGCCAGCCCGTTGGGCAGATTCAGGCGGCGGGGCAAATCAGCTTTGTTGCGCACGAGGAGGCGTTTTCGGCCCGCCAGTTCCGTCAACAACTTATTGTCCCAGTCTTCCGCCGGTTCCGAGCCGTCCAGCACGTGCAGCAGAAGCTCCGCCGCTTCCAGCGTGCGGCGGCTGCGCCGGACGCCCTCGGCCTCGATGTCATCCGCTGCCTCGCGCAAACCGGCGGTGTCAATAAAAACGACCGGCACCCCGCGGATATTGGCGGTTTCCTCGATGGTGTCGCGCGTGGTGCCCGGCGTGGGCGAGACGATGGCCCGCTCCTGGCCCAAAAGTTGATTAAGCAGGCTTGATTTGCCGACATTTGGGCGGCCCAGGATCGCGGCCCGAATCCCGCGCCGCAATAATCGCCCTTCATTAGCCGTGCGCAACAATTCGTCCATGAAGTTCAACGCTGCCTGCAATCGCGCCAGCAATTGCGCGCGCGTATCCGGCGCGATATCTTCCTCGGGGAAATCAATATGCGCCTCAATGTGCGCCAGGATCTTCATGAGATCATCGCGCAAGAGATTGATGCGCCGGGAGAGTGTGCCGGCCAATTGTTCCGCCGCCGCCGCCGCCGCCAATTCGGTGCGGGCTTGAATCAAATCGGCCACCGCCTCCGCCTGAGTCAAGTCAATGCGTCCGTTGAGAAAAGCGCGCCGGGTAAATTCTCCGGGCGCGGCCAGGCGTGCTCCATTCTCCAAAACGGTGTCCAGCACCAGCTTGGCCGGCAGCAAACCGCCGTGACAGGTGATTTCCACCACGTCTTCGCGCGTGAAAGTGCGCGGTGCGCGCATTACGCCGACCAGCACCTCATCAACGACGCGTCCATGGCGCACGATCCGGCCAAAATGCAGCGTGTGCGAGGGCGCGTCGGAAGGTTTGGCAAACTGGCTCGCAGGACAAAAACTGGCGTCGGCGATGGCCAGGGCTCGAGGTCCGGAAAGCCGAATCATGGCAATTCCTCCCTGTCCCAGGGGCGTGGCAATCGCTGCGATGGTGTCGGCCAGCGCCGGAAGACTATCGTTCTTGGAGGAAGACACGGGCTTTCTGGTAACTCTTGCGTTGGAGGTAATGCCGGAGATCGCCCGGCACGTCGGCCGGCAACTGCGAAGCCAGTTGGTCCAGTCGGGCGAAAAGGGGCCGCAAGTCGGGCTTGGGGCTGGACGCCATGCGCCCGACCGCTTGTTCCAGCTCCAGCAGCGTGTCAAGTATTGCGCGTTCCGTTTGTGTCATAAAGGCAGCCAATCTTTATCGTAAACTTAATCGTGATCTTAATCCAACTTGTTCCGCAGAGATTTAAAAATGCGAATAAAGAGGGGAGAAAGTAAAAAAAGCATGGCAAAATGTCTCTTGAAGTGATAAATAATGTTTATCCTGAAAAAATCAGAGCACACAATTTTAGGGAAAAACCATTTTGATCACCCAGCCGCCTACTTGGGAATTGAAGGCGGCGGCACACGCACGACGGCCCTGCTGGCGCCGGGCAGTGGGCAACCCTGCCTGAGTGCGGCCTTCGGCCCCGCCAATCTTCGTCTCCTCGATGACGACGCGCTGGTGCAACATTTCACCGCCATCCACGCTCTGGGCCAGCAGGCGCAGTCCCCGCTGGCGGGCATCGCCATCGGCATGGCGGGCGCGCGCAATGAGGCTGACCGTCAGCGCATCCGCTCCGCCGCCGCCAAGGTGTGGCCCAATGTCCCGTGCTACGCGACCAACGATTTGGAAACGGCGCTGGCCGCGGGCAAAAAAAGCGGCGCGCCCGAGCCATCCGCACGCGTTCTTATTTTGAGCGGCACCGGCTCCTGCTGTTTCGGGCGCACCCCCGGCAAGCAGTCCGCGCGCGTCGGCGGCTGGGGCCACATGATCGGCGACAGAGGCAGCGGCTACGAAATCGGCCTGCGCGGCCTCAAGGCGGCGGTTCATCATTTGGATCGCGACGGGATCTGGTCCAAGCTGGGCCAGAACCTTTTGCAAGCTCTGCTGTTGAACGAGCCCGAAGATCTGATTGACTGGGCCAAGAACGCTTCCAAGCCGGACATCGCCGCTCTCGCGGTCCAGGTTTTTGAGGCCGCCGCCCAACGCGACACGACCGCCACCGCGATTTTGGACGGGGCGGCGGAATCGCTCGCCGAAGACGGCGCGCTGTGCGCTCGTAAACTTGTCCAGCCCGGCGAATCGGTGCAGTTCGTCCTGGCGGGGAGCGTCTTGTTGCAATCGACCGTTTTGGCTGGCCGTTTGCGAACGCGCCTGCGCGAGCTTTGGCCTGGCGCGGTGATCACGCCTTTGCAACGGGAGAGCGTCTGGGGCGCTCTGGAGTTGGCTTGGGAAAACTTTGGCCGCGGCGAAGCAAAAGCTTCCACCGTGCGGGAGACGGATTTCAATAGCGGCCTGGTGCCTGCTTCGGTCGGTCTCTCTCCGACGGAGCAGCGCAATCCGCGTTCGCTTAAATTGGATCGGCTCTCGCTGTCCCGGTCCGTGGCGCTCATGATTGATGAAGAGTCTAGAATAGGAGACGCCTTGCGCAAGGAGCGCCGGAAAATCCAACGCAGCGTGGAACTTGTCGTCGCGGCTTTTCACCGGGGGGGGCGGCTTTTTTACGTTGGCGCTGGCACCAGCGGGCGGTTGGGAGTCCTGGACTCCTCGGAATGTCCGCCTACTTTTCGAGTGCCGCCGGAGCGGGTGCAGGGCATTATTGCCGGCGGCCAAACCGCTTTGTGGCGTTCCGTCGAAGGCGCGGAGGATAGCACCCAGGCCGGTGCGTCAGCCATCGAGTTTCGCGGCGTCAACGAGCGCGATGTTGTCCTCGGCATTGCGGCCAGCGGGCGGACGCCTTTTGTGTGGGGCGCGCTCAACGCGGCTAAAGCGCGCGGCGCGCACACCATTTTGCTTTGCTTCAATCCCAATCTGCAATTCTCCAAAGCCATCCGCCCCGACGTCGTGATTGCGCCGGATGTCGGCCCCGAAGTGTTGACTGGCTCGACGCGCCTCAAAGCCGGCACCGCGACCAAGATTGTCCTCAATACCATCACAACCCTGGCGATGGTGCGGATGGGCAAGGTCATGAGCAATTTGATGGTCGATTTGAGCGCCTCCAATCGGAAATTGCGCGAGCGCGCCGTGCGCATTGTGCAAGCCGTCACAGGGGCTGATGCCGCCGCCGCGCAGACGGCGTTGGAGAAGTCCAAGTGGATCGTCAAAAGCGCCTGTCAGCGTTTGCGCTAATCGAGCTTCTTCAAGAGCGGAATTTGTTCGGGGCGGGCAATCCATAGAATCGGCTGGGTGATGGCGACGTTGCGGCGGATTTCCAGGTCGGTCGGATCAGCCTCCAGTTTTTTCCAGAGGTCGAAATACTTCGGCTCGCCGAGTTCGGCGTAAGCGAACAACAAGCAGGGCTGGCGCATCGGCCAGTTCTCCCAGTGCATGACATCGCGTCCTCGTTGGTCGGTCAGCCATTTGCTCTTGTCAACCAAATAAGGATAAATGAACTCCATGGCCTGCCGGGCGTTATGTCCTTCGGGCAGCTTCCAATAATCTTCCGTTGGGGTCGAGAGCAGGACGCAGAGAATCGCCGTGTTGTCGGCTTGAAAAATTGAATAGCCGTAAGGTTTGGTCCGCTTCAGTTCCAGCGGGAAGCTGCCGTCGGCCGCCATCTGGTCGGGCAGCAACACTTCCTTAAAACGCTGGCGCGACAAGGCCAGCATTTTTTCATCCCCCGTGAATTTGGCAAAGCTGGCCAACTGCACAAAATAAGCGATGCTGTGATTGTTCTTCGCATTCATTTCCTTCACGCCGTTGGTAGCGGTTGTCAACCATACGATGTAATCCGCGAACCACTTTTTCAATCCGCGGTCCACCGCCGGATCGAAGGCCGGGGATTTTTCCAGAAAGCGGATTGCCACCGGCAATTCCGCCAGGTGCAGCGTGTCAATGACTCCGAAGGCCGTGCCCGTATATTTGCCCAAAACGGCCTGGGCATAATTCAGGTTCGGGTCCATCCGCGTCTTTTCGTCCAGAAAGAAGACCTGGAGAAACTCGACGGCTTTGGGTGCGTAATGGTCGTCGCCGGTCAGCGCGTAAGCGGCGGCCAGGGCGGCCACGGCATCTTTCATATCGCGCATGGCCATGCGATGGAATTCAAAATTATCCGGGTCGGACAACCCATCCCGGCTGACGTAAGGGAGTCCGTTTTTATTAGTGGGATCGGGCCAAAAGTAGTCGGCTTGCGAGAAGAAATCGTGCGGGCTGCCCTGGCTGTTGGTGGCCGCGCGGTCGGTGATGGCCGGCGGCTTGAGTTGCAAGGCCGCCTGCGCGAGTCGCAAAATCCGGACGCGATCCAGTTGGGCAACCTGGGCCGCCAGTTCATCGGTGGGCGCTCCACGAACGGCAGCCGCGGTTATTACCAATACAAAAAGCGCTAGGAAAAATTGCCGCCAGAAGTTCTGGCCACCTAAGCCGGAACGATTCAGATGCGTGATAAGGCTCGCCCTCACCCTGGCCCTCTCCCCCTGGGAGAGGGAATTTTTTTCGACCACCGTGCAAAAGATAACTGGACGGTGGTCTTGAGCCATCGCTGAAAACAATGCTCCCTCTCCTCGGAGGAGAGGGCCGGGGTGAGGACGGACTTTCTCCCCCAACTGAATTTTTCCGGCTAAGAGCGTGTTTTGAAAATATTTCGGGCGGTCTTGCGGCGGGGCGGGACGGCTGGCTTCGTTGCTCCTCAGTCGAAAATTCAGGAGGGATATTCTCCTTCGTCGCGCCTCGCCAGCCGCCCCGGCGCGCTCCCAATTTCGGCTCCGATCTATTTTCAAAGCACTCTCTAAACTGGTGCTACAGCGACGGCCATGCGACGAACCCCTCTCCCGGCAACGTTGTTGCCGGGAGAGGGCAGGGCGAGGAGTTCGTGGTAGAGATTTCATTGAAACAAAACGTAACCGCTGGTTTCTCATGTTGTCAGATAGAATATTCAAGCACATCCTCGACCACTTCGGAAATGGTGGTTTTTTCCGCCACATCGTCCGCCAATTGTCGGGCCAGAGTTTCCGCCAGACGAAACGCCTGCGAACGGAGCTCCGGCACGGCGGTTGTTTCCCACAACGTGCCCTTTAACAGGGAGCCGATGGCAAATAGAATTTCCGAGTTCTTATTCTCACTGTCCAACACGGAAAAATTCGGAGCGACCTTGATGCCCATGTTCATGTCGTCGGGCTGAATCAGGCGGCGGGCAAAAAGGCTGTTGAACAAGCTCGATTCCGATGGGAGGTAATTCTCCTGCGGCCCGGTGCAATTGATGACCGCGCCGGCTTCGATCACGCGCGGCCCGCGGTTGCTCTTGAGCGAGATGCTCATTTTGTCCCCGGATTCCTGACACTCGCACAATCTCCCCTTGATGACTTCCAGGCGCCCATCCTCGATGGCGGCGCGCAATTGCTCATGAATCTCCGGGGCGATGCGATGCCGCACGACATTCCAACGCGTGCGGAAATGACGATTGAATTGTCTTTTCTCGAACAATGAAAAATTCTGCCAGATTCGTTGGGTAAAGGGCCGCAGCTTGTCCACCAAAATGGCCGGATTAAGATGGCGCGCTTTGAGCGCCCGATATTGCTTTTTGAAAATGGAGTAAATCTTCCGCAGGGACAAGGGGCCCATGTCATCATTAATGAGGTCCGGCTGTTCAAAACCTTTGAAATGAGAAAGCGGCAGCAGCCCATTGCGCGAAACAGCAAAGATCTTGCCTCGCCAGCCGATGTCCTTTAGCGAAAGAAAGGCATCCACCATGGTGAGCCCGGTGCCAATAATCAACAAATCCTGCTCTTTGGAGGGCAACTTCGCTTCCCAGCCGAGCCACGGGTCGCCGATATACCGCGTGCTCCGGGCATCCAGACCGGCCAGGCGGAAATGGGCCGGCACTTGGTTGCCCACCGCCAAGACCACCTTGTCGGCCATGAACACCCCGCCACCACCCAGCGAGACGCGCGCCTGCTGGTCTTCGATGGCAATGTCGCGGACTTCGTCGTGCATGAAATCAAGCCGCATTTTTTTATCATCGGCCAGCATGCGGGCGTGCCATTGGAAAAGATTCTGGAGATAATCGCCATAGATTCGGCGGGGCGCGAATCTTTCCCGCAGCGAAGCCATCGGTTCATCCAGGAATTCGGAGCGGCCGGCCAGCCATTCGACAAAATGATTGGGCTGATCTGCCAGGGCCGACATATTCCGCGCCACGACGTTTAGGAGATGGCTGGAATTTCGCGTGCCATAAGCAATGCCCCGGCAAGGGACGCGATGCTTGTCAATAATGGCGATATGCAGCGGGACGGAACTGAGTCTGGCCAGGTTCACGGCGGTGATGGCGCCGCTGAAGCCGCCTCCAACAATGGCTATACTTTTCGTTCGCATTCTCGTCCCAAGGCAACAATTACGGTAGCGAAGATTGTCTTTCATTCAAATTTTTATTTTATCGAAGGCTTTACAAGGTTTTACTGACCTTGACCAGCCCTGACCAGGCTTTACCAGGGGATGCCGAGGATATCCTTTATTTTCCTTTGCTTCTCCGCGTTCCTCCGCTTGATTTCTTCCTCGTTTTGCTCCGGCGTCAGCAGGCGGTCCAGGATCTTGACGCGGTTATCCTCGTTGGCGGCCCGCTCCCAGAACTTCGCCTCAATCTCCTTCATGTGCATTTCCTTGCGCAGCCCGATCTTTTCCCGCTCCACCTGAAGCCGTTCCCCCTGGATGTTCCCCCGGCGCACCAGCACGAGGCTGTTCATGAGTTCACGCCAGATTTTGGATTTCTTCTCCCCGTCCGTCTCAGCCCGGAGCTTCTTGATTTCCTGAGCCATCTGGGCCGTCAACACCAGGGTCAAGCCATCCACCAGGTCCTCTTTGGCCGCCGCCTGGAGACCGGCGGCCTCGTCCAACACCGTAGCCACCGCCTCCAGCGTTTGCTGTTGCTCCAGCCAATCCTGGTAGCCGCCGTGCCGCCAGGCCGAAAGATTCATTTTCCCGATGGGTTGACCCTCGAATTGCGCTTCCGGCAAGGCATTGAGCCAATCGAGCAACGGCGGGCCCGGCTGGCCGTCCTGCAAGCGCCGGTTGAGTTCCTGGCGGATGACCAGGGGCAGCCGGGCGATTTTGCCCGTGCGGCTGCGTCCGGCGGGCCGGGCGCGCGCGGAAGTTTCGGTGGCATCGCTGGGCGCGATCTTTTCATTACCCATTACCATGATATTATTATTATTCATGGTTCTATTATGGCACGGAGGCCAAGAACCCAAAAACCTACGGTAGGTTTTCAGGCATGATTTTTGGCCACAAAATGCATTTCGGCTCAATTTTCCGGGGCGGTTTGAAGCTGTGGTTTCGCAAAAACCACGCCATCAAGGATTTGCGACTCAATAAAAAAATGCTCGTTTATATGACAAGACCGCTTTTCACTTTTTTGACAGGCAGGGTGATTTCCAGCGCAACACGTTGCAGGCCAGATATTTGCTGTCCAAAAACATCTTGTCAAGCAGCCGTGCATTTTGCTGTCAGTACTAATACAAGCCATTTTAAAGACCGCTAAAAAAATGATTTTTTGATTTGTTGCAAGCGAAGCCCATCGCTTGGGGCTTGTGCATGGCGCAAGCTCACCCATGGCAAAAAAGCTGCACACGAACATGGTGAAAAGGCCAAAGGTGCGACGGCTGACTTGCAATAACAGGATTGGACATTTTTGGTTATTTCTAGCAGGATGCAATGATGGTTTCGTGAAAGAAAAATTTATGAATGTATCGTTGACGCCAGAATTGGAAAGGCTTGTGACGCAAAAGGTCGAAAGCGGACTGTATCAGTCTGCCAGCGAGGTCATTCGCGAAGGGCTTCGGCTCCTGGACGATCATGATCGTATGCGGGAGCTTCATCTCAATGAAGTGCGCAAGAAAATTGAGACCGGCCTCGATCAACTCGACCGTGGTCAGGGCATACCGGGCGATCAAGCGTATGCGCAGATGAAGCGAAGGAGCGCAGAGTCCCGTAAGGGCAAGCGATGAGCGAGCCGGCCTACTGCCCTTCCGGTTTTGGAATAATGATTTTTTGCCCGACGATTAGGCGGTTCCAGTCAACTTTGGGGTTGGCTTCTCTGGCTTGTTTCAAACTGACGGTTTTCCATCCTTTGGTCTTGAAATCGGCGTTGTAGGCTTTGAGGATGGCGCTGAGGGTGTCGCCGTCCCGGATGGTGTAGCTGAAACCATCCTCAGTCGCGGGTGGCTCGGCGTCCGGTTGCGGTTTGGGTTGCGGCACGCGGGTGGGGGTGGGGGCGGCGGTCAGCGCTTTCTCCAAATTGGCGATGGCTTTGTGGATTTCCTCCGCGATGGCTTGTTTGTCTTCTTCGCGTTTTTTGTCCACGGCCGCAATGCTCTCGGCCAATCGCTTGAGATCCTCCTGCACAGTGTTGTTGGCGGCGGCCGCGGCTTGTTGCTGGCGCAGGTCGTCAATCTTTTGCTCAAGGGAGGTGATCTTCGCCTTCATGGATTCGTTGTCCATTTGCAGCGCTTCAAGATCGGAAGCCATGCGCTTGTAGCGTTCGTCGGCGGCTTGTTGCGCGGCGATGGAGGAGGCGGTCGGGGCCGCGACGGCGGGTGTGTCGTTCGTATGCGCGGAGGGGTCGTTGGTGCTGGCGGCGAGATTATTGGTCGCGGCGGGCAGAATGTTGGTGCTGGCAGCGAGAGCGTTAGTAGGCGCAACAACATCATTGGTCGGCGCGGAAGGTGGGGGAGCGGACGGGGTCGGCTCCTGCGCCAGAACGCTGCGGCCGGCCAGCGAGAGCGAAACGGCCAGCAAAATCAATACTTTCTTCATGCCAGCGAAAATAAGAGCGGCTGGCGGCAACTTCAAGGGACAATAAACTAATTTTGTTTTCTTTTCCCTCGCGCGGTCATAAAAGGTTGGGTTGCGAATGAAAACTTTTGCCGAACTGGGGTTTCCCGGGAGATTGATCGCCGTCGAAGGACTCGATGGTTCAGGAAAATCCACCCAAATTTACCTGCTCAAACGCTGGCTGGAGTTGCAGGGCTTGAAGGTTTTTTTCAGCGAATGGAATTCTTCAACTTTGGTCAAAAACGCCACCAGCAAGGGTAAGAAGCGCGAATTGCTCTCCCCGACGACTTTCAGCCTGATTCACGCCACTGATTTCGCGGATCGCTACGAACGTCAACTGGTGCCGCTCTTGCGCGCCGGTTACGTCGTGCTGTGCGACCGTTATATTTTTACAGCCTTTGCCCGCGACACCGTCCGCGGCTGCCCCTCCGAATGGGTCCGGGGCATCTACAATTTTGCCGCCACGCCGGATTTGGTGTTTTTCTTCAAAGCGCCGCTGGAGACTTCCTTGCAACGCATTCTTGATGGGCGTCCGCAATTAAAGTATTTCGAGGCCGGGATGGATTTGCGGCTTTCCAGCGATCCGTACGAGAGCTTCCGCATTTTCCAGGGACGGATTCTGGAGCAATACCTGGCCATGAGCGCGGACTTCAAATTCCTGGTCATTGACGGCAGCCAGCCGATTGAAGCGCAGCAGAACATCGTGCGCGACTTGGTGGCGGCCAAAGTGGACCTCCAAAAATTCGTGCCGCATAAACGCCCTAAAAAGCCATGAAAGCCGCCCGCCCGCCCATTCCATTGAAGAGTCATTCCAGCATTATCGTGCCCAAGTGCAAGCCGCGCCGTTTCTACGGCCAGGGCGTGCCCGGCGTGGACCTTTCCAAGCTGGCCGGCAAATTGATTGTAGTCGAGGGCGCGGACGGCTCGGGGCGCTCGACGCAAATCGCGCGGCTGGTTCAATGGCTGGAAGGCAGCGGCCACGCCACCGTGCAAGTGGGCCTGAAGCGATCCACCCTGGTCAGCGAAGAGCTGGATCAGGCGCAGCAAGGGAACATTCTCAGCCACACGACCTTGAGTCTTTTTTACGCGACCGACTTTGCTGATCAATTGGAGAACATCATCGTGCCCGGCTTGCGGGCGGGCCAGATGGTGCTGGCCGACCGATATATTTACACGTTGATGGTGCGCGACATGGTGCGGGGCATGGACGAGGCCTGGTTGAAGAATCTCTATGGGATTGCCTTGGTGCCGGATGTGGTGTTTTATCTCAATGTGCAGCCACAAGAATTGATTGAGCGCAATTTCGCCAAGAACCAGGCGCTGGATTTTTGGGAAAGCGGCATGGATTTGGGGCTGTCGCGCGATATGTTTGACAGCTTTCTGCAATACCAGTTGCTCGTCGCCGCCAAGTTCCGCGAAATTCAACAGACCTACGGCTTTACCATCGTGGACGGCCATCGTTCGCCGGACGAGATCAATCTCGAGTTGCGCCGCCGCATCCAGAGCGTGATCGAAGGCTGACCTCACGAACTTCCAACAATACATTTCACATGCCTGAAACCAGCGCCAAAGCGGAATACTTTGTCGGCGTGGATCTTGGCGGCACCAAGATTCTGGCCGGTGTTTTTGACGACAAGCTCAACTGCCTCGGCCGTAACAAGATGAGCACCAAATCCGAGCGCGGCCCGGAGGAGGTCATGGATCGCATCGCCCGTTGCGCGCGCGACGTGGTGGACGAGTGCGATTTGGATTTCAAGCAAGTGCGTTCAGTGGGGATCGGAGCGCCCGGCGCGGTTGATCCCGAAACGGGCCGTGTCATTTTCGCCCCCAACCTCCAATGGCAGGACGTTCCGCTCAAGAAAATGATGGAAAAGCAGTTGGGCGTGCCGGTGTCCACCGAAAATGACTGCAACACGGCCACTTTGGGCGTATTTGAAAAGGAACTGCTCTCCAAGCCGCGCTATTTGGTGGGAGTTTTCATCGGGACCGGCCTCGGCGGCGGGATCATTATTGATGGCAAGCTTTACCCCGGCGCGAGCGGCACGGCGGCTGAGATTGGGCACATGGTCATTCAAGTGGGCGGCCCCAAGTGCAACTGTGGCAATCGCGGCTGTTTCGAGGCCTTGGCCAGCCGCACCGCCATTTTCCGAGCCATCCACGCCGCCATCAAAGACGGCCAAAAAACGCTGCTAACAGAAATGTTGGGGCCGGATTTGGCGGACCTGCGCAGCGGTGACCTGCGCAAAGCCATTCGCAAGGGCGACAAAGTGGTCGAAAAAATCGTTGAAGATGCCGCCGAATACACCGGCATTGCCGTGGCTAATTTAATCAATATCCTCAACCCCCAAACCGTCGTCCTGGGCGGGGGCGTGATTGATGCCCTCGGAGACGAAATGATGGCTATCATCATTGAGACGGCCGAGGATTATATTCTCACCGGCACCAACAAGAACGTCGAAATCGTGGCCAGCAAAGCAGGGGACGACGCCGGGATCATTGGCGGCGCGGTTCTGGCGCGCAGGGCCGTCAAGTAACGAAGGGCGTCTCAGTTGGATACCGCCCGCTATGACCATCATTCCAAATCGCCGGGCCGTGATTGATGTCGGCACCAACTCCGTCAAGTTGCTGGTGGGCGACGTCGCTGGAGGCATGGTGACACCCGTGTCGGAAATGAGCCGGCAAACGCGCCTGGGGGCCGGATTCTACGAGACGCGCCGATTGCAGGCTTCCGCGATTGCATTGACGGCGGAGGCAGTGGCGGAATTTTCCCGGACCGGCTGCCAATTGGGCGCCGCGCCAGCCCGCGTCATCGCCACCAGCGCCGCCCGCGACGCCATCAACGTCGCTGAATTGACCGACGCCATCCTGAACTCCTCCGGCCAGGCAATGGAGGTCATATCAGGTGAGCAGGAGGCAGATTGGGTTTTCCGCGGCGTCACCACCAATCCCGCATTGGCACCGGCTCCTTTGCTCGTGGTGGATGTCGGCGGGGGCAGCACGGAATTTATCGTAGGTGACAAGGCGGTTCCGCAATTTCGACGAAGTTACAGCCTGGGCACGGTGCGGTTGTTGGAGCAATTGCGTCCGGGCGATCCACCGGGAGAGCAGGCGCTGGTCTATTGCCGAAAGACTTTGCGCGATTTTTTGAAAACAGAAGTCGCCCCGTTATTAAGTCCCGCCTTGGGCGCTTTGCCGACGGTGCGCTTAGTCGGGACTGGCGGCACCACCAGCATCCTGGCGCGGATGGAGGCCAAAATGGCCAATTTTGACCGGGCTAAAATCGAAGCCACGCCACTGACTTTGGATGGCATCCGCCGCGAGGTGGAAACTCTCTGGCACGCGACTCAGGCGCAACGGCAGAAGATCGAAGGCCTGCCGCCCAACCGGAGCGACGTCATCCTGACCGGAGCCGCCATTTTTGAGGCGATCATGGAGCAATTTGGTTTCAAAGACCTGACGGTCAGCACGCGCGGGCTGCGTTATTGGGCCTTATTGCAACATACGCCGGAATGAAAAAAGGGCGGACACCGTTGCGCATTTCGAGTTAGGAGTGAAAGATTCCGCTCGTGGCTAAACCCCAAAATGGACATCTATTTTACAGCCGATGAAGCCGCGACCGTGGGGCTGGCCGAGGCGTTTTTTGAACTGACGAGGCAGGCCACAAGGCTGTAAAGTCTTCCGACATTGCAAGATTGTTGAATCAGGCTTAAATTGAGGATGGAACGAGACAATTTGGAAATATTGACGTGTTTGGCCAAGAATGGTAGGAATGGTTGCCAATCTTAAAAATGAGCCGATGGGAAAAGACGAAAGAACAAGTTATCTCGGGCAATGCCGATGCCAACATTAATTTTGATGATATTTGCAATATGCTGGCGAATTTGGGGTTCAAAGAACGAGTAAAAGGCAGTCATCACATTTTTACGAGGCAAAACTTGCCTCAAATCATCAATTTGCAGCCGGATGGAAACGGAAAAGCAAAAAAATACCAAGTGCGACAAGTGCGAATTTTAATTCAAGGTTATGGCATTGGACAATAAATATTCATTCGAGATGATATGGAGCGGCGAAGACGGAGTTTATCTTTCTCAGGTCAAGGAACTGCCGGGTTGTATTGCCGACGGTGCGACGCCCGAAGAAGCGTTGCAAAATATAATAATTGTCATGCAAGAATGGCTTGAAACCGCAAATGAGGAAGGTCGGCCCATACCTGCCCCTCTCACCCTTGAACGCTTGGAGAACAATGCAGCCGTCGCCAGGAGCCTTATTGAAAAACAATTAGAAAAACAGGTTGGAGAAGCGGTGGGGCAAGTTTTGCAGCAAATGAGCGAGCAGCAATCACCGCCGAACATTCCGACGTGGCGGGAGGGCGGGTTGGCTCACTACAAATTGAAAACGTAATTAATTGCCATTTTTCCAATTGGTTGGACTTATCTTCCAATTTTTCAATTCATTCTTCTTCTTTAGTTGAAAGTCTGCCTGTAGCTACGGCGCACTGATCCGGTAGAAGCGCCCGGGGCTGTTCGTCTGAAAAGGTTCGCTGAAAAAGTACGAACCGTTGGTGAGGGTTAAGGTTTGAAGGGGGGTCCAAACCGGACTTGTTAGATCGGTGTTGGCTTCCAGGACAATCGGGATATCAGGCGTGCCGGTGATGTTGAAGCCAAATTGATTGTGGCTCAGGCCAAAATTGCCGTGGCCAGTCGGGATTTGTGGATTCCAGAGAACAGCTGGACGACCGGCAAAAGAAGAGGTCCACCCAGTGGTACCCGGCAAATAATAGACCGTCGCGTTGACATCGTAGAAGAATACAGATGCATCGGCGGCGGGAGGATTGCCCTCGAAAAAAACGCTGGTGAGGTTGCTACAGTCATAGAATGCATCCTCGACGATACCCAGTACGCTGCCGGAAATCGTGACGTTGGTCAGGCTAGCGCAGCCCGAAAAAGCTGAATCCCCGATGCCAATGACGCCATTGAGAATCGCGACGTTGGTCAAGTTCGTACAGCCCGTGAATGCTGAAGGTGGTATGTATGTGACGTTGCCTGGAATCGTGACCGTGGTTAGGTTGAAGCAATACTCGAATGCAGCCTCTCCGATACTGCCTGTGACGCCGTTGGGAAGCGTAAGGTTGCTCATCCCGCAATAGGAGAAGGCATAAGGCCCGATACTCTCCACGCTGGTGGGAATTGCCAAGCTTGCAAGGCTTGTGCAGCCCTGGAACGCGCTTTCCCCGATGCTCGTGACGCCCGCAGGAATCGTTACGCTTGTCAGATAGCTAGGAGTCCCATCCTCAAGGCCTTCATGAAATGCGAATGCACTATTTCCGATACTAGTGACCGTTAGACCGTTGATAGCGGTTGGAATATCTAAAACACCGACCGGCCCGTCAGGCTCGGACCATCCGGTGATGGTGATGGAATCGCCATCGGCGTTCGTCGTGTATTCGAACTGAGGCCTGCACCGCGGCCGGCGCAGCCATTAGCAGCAAACCTAAAAGGAGAGACGGTGTTAGTTTCATAGCAGAGTTGGTTTAGCAAATGTTATGCCACAGCCTGCTTGACCCGTTCTCGGCCTATGCGACTCCCGTGAGTCTGCCCAACAGGCAATAATGACCTCCAAACGCAGCCAAGGTCGGTCATCTTTTGCCGGTCCGCAGGGTGCCGATTCATGAAAGGCCAAGAGGGCGCAAATCTGGTTTTGGTAGAGGGCTGCTTGCGTTACCACAAAAATGTGGTATGAATGGATGGTGGAGACGCCGGTGCTCCGAAAAGGGAAGCCAGCTCGTGTTCTTTGACATCGGGGAAAAAGTGATTCGTGGCTGGTGGTTTGCCGGAGAAAAAGGCGACCGGGCCAGCCCTCTGTCGTGTACAGGTGGAATGATACTCGGGCGGCTGCCTGAATTTCACGCGTCCTCGGGTCTTCCAGGGACAAGTGAACAAATTATGGGCGGACAAGTGAACAGGCGCAAATCAACTTTTGCATCCGCGTCGCAGCGCGTTCCTCGAGGTAGGGACGCCTTGCCGAGGCGTCAGGGCCAGGACGGCTCGGCGAGCCGTCCCTACCAAATACAGATTTGCGCCCCAAATGAACCAATGATCAGGTTGACGCTCGCGCGTGGGCTGCCGCGTGGATAGGCTCAAAAGTCCAAAAAAGACGTGCGATGGCAGTACCAAATCAAAGCTACTAAAGGCTACTAAAGGCTACTAAAGCCTTGCGCTTTTTTGTGTGAAAGGCGGCCAAGCCGCCTTCAAGTGGTCAAAATGCGCCAAATTGGCTGAAGGGATGGGAAGGCTCAAGGCCGTTGAACAGGAGAAAGCAGGCTGAGTAGTGGTGCCTACAAAAAAGAAAGGGCGGACACCGTTGCAGTGTCCGCCCCCCAACAACCAAACTAACCAACCCTTGACCTCAGGTGACTGCCGACTGGGAAAACCAAAAACCCATCCGGCCTCTGCCCTGAGGCTGTAATATATGACGCCTGATTTTGGAAATTGTTCAACAAAATTTTTTGGAATTTTTATATCCCATAAATCCGGCCTTCCGTTAGAGTCCTTTTAAGCGAATGCGCATAACGAACCTCAACCCCGACTCCAACATTGGCGCCAGTTCCTGGCTGGTGGATTTGGATGATGGCCGCCTCCTGATGGACGCGGGCATGCATCCAAAACGCGAAGGACGTGAAGCGCTTCCGCTTTACAAATTATTGGATGATAAGGACTTGGACGCTATTGCCATCTCCCATTGCCACCACGATCACATCGGCTCGCTGCCGGTCGCCGTCCGCCATGCGCGCAAGGCGCATGTCCTGATGACTGAGTTGAGCGGCTATCTGGCGGGGCGCGTCCTGCACAACTCCGTCAATGTCATGATGCGCCAGCGGGAATCGCGTGGGATTAAGGAATACCCGTTGTTCACCCATGATCAAATCGAGGAAAACGAAGCGCAATTCCAGGGTTTCAAATATAATCGCCCGATTGAATGGTCCTCGTTTGCCAAGACCCGAGCCGGCTTCCCGTCGCCTACGCTCGAGTTTTTCGATGCCGGCCACGCCCTTGGTTCGGCGGGCATCCTGGTGCGCGGCCAATCACAAACCCTTTTCTTCACCGGCGACGTCTGTTTCCACGATCAGACCGTCCTGCAATCCGCCCGGTTTGATGACATCAAGGCCGACGTGTTGATTATGGAAACGACCCGCGGCAACCGCATTCCGACGCCCGGGTTTACGCGCGAAAAGGAAATCCAGCGTCTGACCGCTTCCATTCAGGATGTCCTGGCGCGGCGTGGCAGTGTGTTGCTGCCGGCCTTTGCTTTGGGTCGGACCCAGGAAATGCTGGCTGAATTGGCCTTGATGATGCGAGCCGGCGATATTCCGCGCCAACCGATTTACATCGGCGGGCTGGGCCGTGTTTTTACCGAAATTTATGATCAAAAGGCTCACTTGGCCACCCGTCATCTGCCCAATCTCCGATTGACCGAAGAACTCGAACTCATTGTTTTGGAGCGAGACCAATTGGAGGCCATCAAACTCGGCAGCGGGAGGATTTTTGTCCTCACCGCCGGCATGTTGACGGAATGCACGCCCGCCCACGAACTTGCCCTGCGGATGATGAGCGATCCCAAACAAGCCATCTTTTTTGTCGGCTACGCCGATCCCGACACCCCCGGTGGGCGGCTCCGGGCCTCAAAGCCGGGAGAAACCTTCCTTTTCAGCGCCGATGCCGGGGAAGCGACGCGTCTTTGCGAGGTGCAGGAGTTCGATTTGACCGCCCACGCCAACCGGGAGGCGCTGCTTGATTTTGCCGGCCGGGTGTCGCCCAAGGTGATCCTGCTCGGGCACGGTGAATTATCGTCCCGGCAATGGTTTGAGGAGCAACTTCAGGCCCGCCATCCGCACATCCGAATTGTCCAGCCCGCGCCCGGTTTGATGGTGGAAGCGTGACGTAAAGTCCTGTTTATAAATCATTTAAGTAGATTATCGCCTTTAAGTAACAATTTTGTCACAGAAGCGAATTCTGCTTGCCTGCGCCCACGGCAATGGTACGCTCTTGACCCCGTGAGACAGCCGTTAAAAGCCGTGTTTTGCGGGCGTTTTGACTGTTCGCCCGAACATTTTGAGCAATTGGCCTTCAGGCATTGTCTGCCTGGTCATGCCAGGATTCTGGCACCGCTCGTTTTAAGATTCGCTCCGCGTTTTTTCCAGGCCGATCTGCAATTGATCCGGGATCTTGGCAATGTCAGCGATTGGCGTTCCGCTCGCGCCGAGATCCTCATTTTTCAGGAAGATGCGGCCAATGCGACTTTTCTGCGCCGGACTTTGCGTATCCGGGTGTCAGGCCGCAAGGCCGCGCGACTCGCGGGCAGCCTTCTTTGTGGCGAATCCATAACCACTGCGGGACAACGGAGTATTCAGCCCGGACAGAATTAAGCCATATCCATGCAGTTGAAGACCCGGTCAGGAACAAATTGAGACAGGATGAACAGGATAATTTTCCGACTAAATCTCTACCACCATATGGTGAAACTTGCTTCTCCCGGCGCGGAAACCGCTTTTTCCATCCTGTAAATCCTGTAAATCCTGTCAAATTTCCAGCCTCTTAACTGCATGGTTACGGTTAAGAGGCGACAGTCCACGCGGCTTCTTAGAAGGGAAAGCCGGATTTTGGATCATCCCGCTCGGTGCGCCGGCGATATTTGTCGGAAGTTTGGTTGAGCAAAGCTTGCTCTTCCTTGGTCAAGCTGTGGAGGCCTTGCTCGGAAATTTTGCGCAAAATCTCGTCCACCTGGCGATCTGGCCGGCTCGACGGGCCAACGCTGGGCCGCCTCTTGCCGCGTGGAAAATTGAAGAGGCTGCGGAACGAGAAACGGCCTCCGGTTGGAACTGGCCGTGGGTTAGCCTTGGTAAAGTCAATGCCGTCCAAGGGCAGGAACAGGGGATTGTGCGCCATGTAAATGATCAAAAGGCCCGTTCCCACCGTAATTCCGCCAAACCACCACGGATTGTAGAGAATGTCGCGAGGATGAAAGGCGGCAGCCGTAAAGAGTCCGACCAATGCGCCGCCTAGATGGGCGTCATGGCCGACGTTGGTCATTTTTCGCTGCACGCCGTAAAACGCGGAAAGCAGATAAATAATCGCGAAGAGCCACCCGGGAATGGCGATCGGCAGGAAATACAGGTTCACGCCCCCACCCGGAAACAGCAGCGTATAGGCGAGCAGAATACCCGACACGCCGCCCGAGGCGCCCAAGGCCCGGTAATCGTGGTACCGATGCACATAGAGTGCCAGAAGGTTGCCGCCGACCATCGCACCGAGGTAAATGGCAAGAAACTGCGCCGGGCCGCAAAACCGTTCAATTAGCGGCCCGAACAAATACAAGCTCACCATATTCGCCGCCAGGTGAAATTCATTCAGATGCAGAAAGCCCGAGGTAAGAAGCCGGTAGCGCTGTTTCCACGCCAGGATGGCCTCCGGCCAGAACAGATACTTTTCCTCAAACTCCCTGGAACGGAATCCGAGAAAAGAAACCCAGCAGGTGACCGCAATCACCAGCAAGTTGCAATATGCGTATCTTTCCATTTAAACAAGCAGCGATTGGTCGGGAATATGGAACAAGGTGCCAAGCTGGTCGAGAGGATTATCTGGCCGATGCAATTTTTCCACTATCAATTTTCCCTTCCACCTCTAAACTCCTCACGCGTAATTCAGAACTTTGAACTTTGAACTTTAAACTTTGAACTCCAAAAAAGATGAGTGTCCTGATTGTTGGCTCAACGGCTCTTGATTCGATCAAAACTCCGAAGGCGGAAAACCCGCGTCTGCTGGGCGGTTCAGCCAGTCATGCGGCCTTCGCGGCCAGCTTTTTCGCTCCGGTCCGGCTTGTCGGCGTGGTGGGGGACGACTTCCCCAAGGCTTACCTCGCGCTTTACAAAAAGCACAAGATCAACCTGGAAGGCCTGCAAATTGCGTCGGGCAAGACTTTCCATTGGTCCGGCGAATATGAAGTCAACATGAACAATCGCCGGACGCTGGCCACGGAATTGGGCGTCTTCGAAACCTTCAATTGCCGCGCCTCGC
>Ga0206858_1087_pt1 | contig 24845 bp, 22 predicted proteins | sample Alteio_BWOrgCont_46_FD_152622 | JGI IMG/M metagenome (GOLD analysis project Ga0206858, IMG submission 152622) | Enriched cells from forest soil in Barre Woods Harvard Forest LTER site, Petersham, Massachusetts, United States -... | ecosystem: Environmental > Terrestrial > Soil > Temperate forest >... | reverse complement strand
TTTTTTTTTATCGGCGGCGGTGTAGAGGATGCAGGCGCCGAAACGGGAAAGATATTTATGTGATCAATAAAAAACCGGATGGCACCTGGGGCGTCCCTCAAAGCCTGGGAACGGTTATCAACACCACTTTTGATGAAGACTATCCTGTTTACGATGTGCCCCGCCATACCTTGTATTTTTCTTCAAAAGGACATAACAGCATGGGCGGTTATGATATTTTCGGCTCTGTTTATAACGACACCACCCAAACATGGTCGGAGCCATACAACCTCGACTTCCCTATCAATACGCCTGATGATGATATTTTACTGGTTCCCGATACTTCGGGGCAAACAGCATTTTTTGCGTCAACCCGTTCAAGCCCTCAGGGTAAGGTAGATGTATATAAAATTGCATTGCACCTTCATCCTCCGGGCTCGGAGCTTATTGCAGGGAAAGTATCGAATGCAGGGAAAACAACCGAAGTGGCCATAATTACGGTAAGAGACAGTGCGACCAATAAAATAGTTGCTGTAGATACCACATCGGAAGACGGGCACTACTCTTTTAATCTGCCTCCGGGCAAATATAATTTTACGGTGGATGATTCTACGCACAAGGGCTTGTCGCAGGCAGTTGTTTTAGCCAGGCAGGAAGCCCATGAAGGGGTAGATCAGGATATCAAGTTTGATGAATCGGGTAAACTTCAAATTAAAAATTCCGATGCAAAAGCATCGAAAGATTCCAACACGCTTCAATATATACAGAATGAGGCGCAAATGAATGTTAACGTAGACACTACTAACATACAGACGCTCATTGCGCAAAATAGTTCAGCAAAGAAAAATACACTTGTTACATCTTCTGCCGGAAGAGGTGACAGTAATTTAACAGGGGCAGTGAAAAATAATAATTCCACGGGGGCAAATGCGGTACACGATTCTGCTACTGTAGCGCAATTAGAACTGAGTCAACAGCAATCAAATAACAATGAAGCAAAGGCCATAGATTATGCAAGCAATCAAATGGAACAGGCGCAGCAATTACAGGAACAGATTCATGATGCTTCCAACAATTCGAATAGCACATCGGGATCAAACACTGATAGTATACGCAAGTGGTCGGCTGAATCTAAAGTTGCAACTGAAAAAGGAATGGAAGCTTATCAGCTGGCATCCGAATATAAAACCGCTGCAATAGCGAAACAATTGTTAATTAATAAAATTGAAAATGTAAATTCATCCTCAGTAACACCTGCAAATAATCAAAATACAGCAAGCAATAACACTTCAACAGCAAGTGTAAGCCCCGGCGATTTAATAAGACAGCAAGCTGCACAGGTAAAAGAAGATTCATTACAACTTGCACAATCAAATGATGAAACCTCTCAGGAGATAATTGGATTGCAGCAAAAAGCGAATGAGTTTGCTGCACAGGCTGCACAAACCAGTGACCCGCAACAGAAGGCTGCTTTATCTGAACAATCAAACGACTTATTAAAAAGCAAGGAACAAAAGCAAGAGGAAATTAAAGAAAACAAGACAGAACTGAAACAATATCATGATGAATATGTTTGGCTAAACCATAAAGCACAACAAGCAGATAGTACTTCTTTAGCTATAGCAAATGCAGGAAATCTAACTACTGCAAATAGTGCATCTCAAGCCGCCTTGCAACAAGAAATTAATGCATATGCCATTAGTAATGGAGTTGATTCTTCTGAGGTTGCTGCTAATAATCAGGGAAATAATATTGCACAAAATCAGAACTCTTTCAATAATAATAGCTCAACCAATACTTCAAGACATTCTAAACGCTTACATCAGAAAAAACACAACAATAAAGTTTCCGAAACGGGTAGTAACATAGCTTCAACCAATACAAATACTAGCGCAACCAATACCTCTCAATCCAATACCAACACGAGCGGAAACCAAAATACTCAGGTGGCAAGCACCGATAATGGAACTACTTCAACTAATACAAATACTAATTCTACCAATACCTCTCAATCTAATAACAACACGAGCGGAAACCAAAATACCCAGGTGGCAAGTACCAATAATGAGACTACTTCAACTAATACAAATACTAATTCTACAAATACTTCTCAATCTAATAATAACACGAGCGGAAACCAAAATACCCAAGTGGCAAGTACCAATAATGGGACTACTTCAACTAATGCAAATACTAATTCTACCAATACCTCTCAATCTAATAACAACACCGGTGGAAACCAAAATACCCAAGTGGCAAGTACCAATAATGGGACTATTTCAACTAATGCAAATACTAATTCTACCAATACCTCTCAATCTAATAACAACACCGGTGGAAACCAAAATACCCAGGTGGCAAGTACCAATAATGGGACTATTTCAACTAATGCAAATACTAATTCTACCGACAATCATCCTGATTCATTGCAGTACTATAAAGCACCAAATAATGCAACGCTGGATTCTATTGTAAATACATCTGCAAAAACGAATACCACTGCAACTCTTTCATCAAACCCAACCAATAACGGTACCTCTTCCCTTTCCGTAGTTCAATATACCGATACGGCATCGGCGGGCTTAAGCACAAAAGCACAAAACTATTTTGCTGCTGCAAATCTCATGGCTGATAATGTTCAACAAATACGAAATCAGGCCCAAGCAGAACCGGATAAAAATAAAGCAGCGGTCTTATACCATAAAGCGGACTCAATAACCGGCCTTATTTTCCAATTGAATTTAAAAGGCGCTGAAATTATTGCGGAAGCAAACACCAGGCAATATTCTATCAATGCAAATGAAATTGCAAAAATCAGTGCACGGCATTCTGTCAGCCAGTCTGAAAATATTATTATTGCTCGAAATACCTTAAAAGATGCAGACAACATCTACAAAAAGTCATTATCGGAAAGAGACAGTGCCAATAACACTCCTGTACCCGCTAAAAAGCGCGACTATATAGAATCTGCAAAGAAAAACTTAGCTTCTGCTATTTTAATTCAACAAAATGCGGTTCACTTATACTACCGGGACGATTCTATAAAAGCGCTCCGCGCCAGGGATACATCAAGATCCGAAAGCGCATTGCGCAGCAATTATTCAGATTTCAGGAAAATACTGCATACTGAAAGCCCAACTCCTGCAATTGCTTCAAATGCTAATAATTCCAACACCACTAACACGAATGCATCGCAAAATACTTCTGCATCTTTGCAAAACACAAACAATACACAGACCACAAATAGCACAGCTAAAGTAGATTCATCGCAAAACACATCTGCTATATCGCCTGCAAATACCGGAGTAACTAACAACACCTCTGCTTCAGATAATTCCCAATCCGCTTCTATACAGAAATCGGCTACCATATTTACAGATACACATAAATCGGCCTATTCAATTTCCAAACCTATTCCCGTAGACCCGCCTTTGCCAACAGGCTTGGCTTTTGGAGTGCAGGTTGGCGCATTCCGCAATTCCATTCCACCCAATTTATTCAAGGGCTTTAAACCTATTATCGGCATGAAAGCTGCTGAGGGCTATGTTCGTTATATTGCAGGGTTATTCAGCACTTTTGATATGGCAAAAGATGCAGCAGGAAAAATTCGCAACCTGGGCTATCCTCAAGCTTTTATAGTAGCATTTTATAACGGACAACGCATCAGCCTGAAAGATGCATTGGCAAGGCTTGGAGGTTCTACTGTACAGATTGCAGGAACAGAAAATGCACAAACAAACACTACCCAAACAAATACGACACAAGGAACACAGCAAACCACCACCCAAACTATTGATACTATACCTTCACAAGGAGTTCAACAAGCTGCTGTAATTGCAGAAAATACAATTGCCCCATCCACCGAAAATTTAATTGATACAAAAAGAAAATCGATACGAGCTATTAAGGACAATATACCTCCTGCTGCCAGATCTATTCTTGACATAAAAGGGTTAATATATACTGTTCAAGTTGGATCATTTTCAACCCGTAAAGGCTTTACACGGTTACGGAAAATAAAACAACTCTATTCCTGGACCGATGAAAAAGGCACCATTAAATATAACAGTGGAACATACGGCAGCGTTGCTGATGCACGAGCAGCAAAGGATATTATTGTTGCCAATACAGCTGTAAAAGATGCCTTCGTAACGGCTTATTATAATGGCAAACGAATTACTATTGCACAGGCCAAGAACTTATCAGGTAATAAATAGATAGCACCATAAAAAGCGACCGGTTTAATTACTAATGCACAGGAACCCCTATCTCTAACTAATAAATAATGCTCATATATTCAATATTGAATATATTTGCAGCGAATTTACCATCCATGAAAGGAGCAGAAACCAAAAGAAAAGTATACAAGCTTATGCTTGCCAACGATGAGATACATACGTTTGAGTATGTTATTGAATCGCTTGTAAAAGTGTGCGGACATGGCCGGGAACAGGCTGAACAATGTGCCTACCTTGTACACCTTAAAGGAATATGCGATGTAAAGCGGGGAAGCCTTAAAGAATTGACCACCATGCTTACAGCTTTAAGTAAGCTGGAACTGACTGCTAAAATAGAAAAATAAGATGCTTCCGATTCAAAAATTATATGCCTCTAACGAGAGGGTATTTAAAATTAACTTTGAAGGCATCACGCATGAAGAAAGCCTGAGAGAAATGCATAATTGTAATTCGGCCAATTGGCTCTTAGGGCATTTGGTACTATACAGGAATACTGTTTTATCACAAGTAGGACTTCCAGCTATTGCCGATGAAAAAATGAAAGAAATATACGGAAGAGGAGTTGTAAAACCCGATATGACTAAAGCTATACCATTAGATACGCTGAAAAAAATGTACGAAGAATCACAACCCGGTATTATGCAAAGTATTGAAAAGGTAAAAGATGAAGCAGCATTAGAGCAGCTTACATCGTTAGGTTTTCATGAAGCATACCATTTGGGACAGGTAGGGTTATTACGTAAAATGTTGGGAAAAGAAGGCGCTATTAAATAAAATAAAGGTCCCGTAGCTTAACTGGATAGAGCATCTGACTACGGATCAGAAGGTTGGGGGTTCGACTCTCTCCGGGACCACAAGAAGTACTTATGTTATTTGATTATCAATGTATTGTACTTTTTCACTTGTAACTTAGTTCCTTTTATTTAAGGTTATTGGTTACTTTAGCATTGCATAGAAAATGTTACTCCTGTCCTAAACGTAATACGATAGAATAAGCACCTTTGTTTATAGCCAGGGAAATAGGGTATTTTGAAATTATACATTAAATACATGGTCAGCTTGCGTTGCAAGATGATGGTTAAAGAGGAGTTGAAGAAACTAGGGCTGAGATATGTATTTGTCGATCTTGGCACGATTGAAATCTTAGAAAACATTACACCGACCCAACGGGTAAAACTAAAAGCAAATCTACTTAAGTCCGGATTAGAATTATTGGACGATAAAAAGGCTATCCTGATTGAAAAGATAAAAAATGTAATTACTGAAATGATTCATTATTCAGATAAATTACCCGATGTGAATTATTCAGAGTTTATTAGCAAAAAATTAAATCTCGATTATACATATTTATCCAATCTATTTTCAGAGGTAAAAGGTATTACCATACAGCAATACATCATTGTTAATAAAATTGAAAAGGTAAAAGAATTACTACTCTATGATGAGCTAAACCTTACGGAGATATCCTATAAGCTTCAGTATAGCAGCGTTGCTCACTTATCCAACCAGTTCAAGAAGATCACTGGTGTTTCCCCTTCCTTTTATAAACAACTTAAGCGGAAGCGGCAAGCGAACCTGGAAAACATGTGATATATGTAAGATTCTTCTATTTGAGTGTAATATTGATTGGATTCTATATCCTCATTTTTGCATAGTGAAAATTATTTCACAATAAAAACTAAAAAAATGAATACTACACAATTAAAAGGAAGCTGGAATGAGCAAAAAGGCAAGCTTAAAAAGAAATTTGCAATTTTAACAGAGAATGACCTGATTTTTCAGGAAGGGGAAAGAGATGAGATGTTTGGAAGAATTCAAATTAAACTCGGAAAAACAAAAGAAGAACTAATGAAGATTATTTCTGGATTATAGGTAAATCACTTTTTAGTATGAAACTATCTGCAAGACCAATCAAGCTCGAAAGTATAATTTTATCTGCCGTTAAAAACCGCAAGATAATTACGATAAATTTGGAGGAGGCATCTGAGTATGATATTAAAGCTGCAAATCAGTTGAAAGTTGGAAACTATGAAAAGGCTGCTTATTATGCTATTTTATCACAAGAACATATTCGTCTTGCAAGTGAAGCAAAGATAAAGGACCTCGAACTCCATGCCTTATATAACTAACCTCAATTAATAATATATATATGATATTCTGGTCGTGGTGGGGAATTTTAGCCATAGCATTAGTGGTGGTGGTTTTAGGTAAGCTATTACACGGATGGTATAAAAAGTAAACAGTTTTATTGAAGTGGCAATACGTGAACTATATAACTTTTCCAACAAGTTGTGTAATGCTTAACGAAACTAATTAACCCACTTTTGCATCGTTGTGAAAATTACTTCACAGTATAAAATAAAACAAAATGAAAAAACTAAAATTAATAATCGGCGGGCTACTATTGGTGCTTGCTGGAACAATGCAGGCACAGGTTGTCGTTACAGCCACTATTGGCAATCCTCCGCCCTGGGGGCCTGCAGATGGAGTTGGAGTAAGATTCTATTATATTCCGGATATCCAGGCGTATTACGATGTAACAGATGCAAACTATGTTTATATGTCAGGTGGAAGATGGATTCATTCTTCAGGTCTTCCGCATAAATACAGGAATTATGATTTATATGGCGGCCAGAAAGTTGCACTTAGGGATTATCATGGAGAAAAACCGTATGAAAATTATAAGGATCACCAGAAAAGTTATCCCAGAGGATATAACAAAGGGCATGCTCAAAAAACTTTTGGAGAAAAGCCAGGTGGGCATGGTGATGACCATGGACATGATAAGAAATAAAAAGATATATCTTAAATTAAATGCTCATTGCAAAACCTTAATGGGCATTTATTCTTTAGAAAAGCATACACGTGAATTATGTAACTTATTTTCAAATTTATGCAACACATGAGAGTTTAGAGCTTTGCAATTTTGCATTCAAATTAATATTACCGTGAAAAAATACTTAGTCATTCCTCTTTTCTTGTGCTCGCTATTTATTAAAGGGCAACAAAATGTAAAATTCGAAAAGGAAAACTTTAAGGATAAAGCTGCAGGGTTAAATAATGCCATAGACTCTATAAAAGCCGGCGACATTATTTTTCAAATGGGGCCAACCAAATATGAATTAGCCCTTCCCGCTTATCTATATGCCGAAAAATTTAACCCTGATAATGACAACCTGAATTATTTAATTGGGGTATGCATGCTTTGTCATAATTCTTCATTCAAAACCCGTGCACTACCATACCTGCAAAAGGCTTTTAAATTGAATGCTACTGTAGCACCCGATATCCATTATGAGTTAGGAAGGGCGTATCATTTAAACATGGATTGGGAACAAGCAAAACAAGAGTATAATGCGTATCTGCCCTCGCTTAGTCCCAGTAAAGACGCTGACGCGATTACAGATGTTAAAAAGAAAATTGAGGAATGTAACACCGGTGAAGAGTTAGTAAAACATCCCGTTCATGTAACCATTGAAAACATGGGTGCAAACATAAATACCCAATATCCGGAATATGCACCCTTAATTTCTGCTGATGAATCGGAACTATTCTTTACCTCAAAAAGGCCTAATGGAACATCCGCAAGAATTGACGAGCAAAGCGGACAATGCTCCGAAAATATTTATACTTCTTTCTTTGAAAACGGAGCCTGGACTCCGGCAATTGAAATGGATCCTACAGTTAATATAGAAGGTAATAATGCTACAGCCAATTTATCAGTCGACGGGCAAACTTTATATATTTACAGGGAAAGTAACGGAGGCGATATTTATCAATCACATTTGGAAGGAACAACCTGGTCAAAACCCGAACCTTTAACCGACAAAATAAATACGAAATATTATGAAACCAGTCTCAGCATTGGCCCGAATGGAAGAACCTATTATTTTGTAAGCACCCGGCCGGGTGGGTATGGCGGAAGAGATATTTATAAAATTGTTAATGATGGCAATGATAATTGGGGAGAAGTGGAGAATTTAGGGCCGGTTATTAATACTATGTATGATGAAGAAGGTGTATCTATCCAAGCAGATGGTAAAACACTTTATTTCAGCTCACAGGGGCATAATACGATGGGTGGTTACGATGTTTTCAAATCTGTTTACAATAAAAATAACAAACAATGGTCCGTTCCTGAAAACCTAGGATACCCTATAAATACTCCCGATGATGATGTTTTCTTCAGCATTTCGGCTAATGGAAAACATGGTTATTACAGCTCAATCCGTAAAAAGGGATTTGGTGATGATGACATCTACCGCATTACATTCCTCGATGTGGTAAAGTCCGTGAAACAGACTCCAAGGCTTACCTTGCTGAAAGGCATTATTACCGATTCTCTTACGCACAAACCGCTTAAAGCATCTATTGAATTGGTAGATAATAGCCAGAATACTGTTATAGCCAGTTTTCACTCTAACAGTCTAACCGGGAAATACCTTGTGTCTTTGCCTTCCGGTGTAAACTACGGAATTTATGTTACAGCCTCGGGATACCTTTTCTACTCTGATAATATTGATTTACCAGATACTTCATCCTATAACGAGGTGGTGAAGAATGTAGCTCTCCAATCGCTGAATATAGGCAGCAGTATAGTATTACGCAATATCTTCTACGACTTTGATAAAGCTACTCTGCGCCCGGAATCTAAAACGGAGTTAGGCAGAATAACGGCCTTGTTGACCACTAACGTTACCTTGAAAATCCAAATCTCAGCATTTACCGATAGCATTGGTACCGATGAGTATAATATGGATCTTTCGGGAAAACGTGCACAATCAGTGGTAGATTATTTGACAACCCATGGAATAGATGCCGCACGATTAATGTACAAAGGATATGGGAAGACCAACCCAATTGCTACTAACGAAACCGACTATGGCCGCCAACTGAACCGCAGAACCGAATTTAAAATTATTGGAAAATAATTAGTCTGTTTTTATTCACATATTCTAAGATCAATTACTTTATATTTATCAAACTATTTCTACAATTGGGAATATGTGATTTATGCAACTTATTTTAAAAGTTGTGTAAGACCTCATGATATAAATGGGAGCACTTTTGTAATCAATTAAAAATACAAATTAAAACCAACAAAACATGAAAACAACAGGATATATTACTATTGCAATGTTCGTCTTTGCCGGATGTTCCAACTCAGACCAGGTGCAAAAGATGACAGATTTAGCCAACAAAGATTCTGTATTGCTTGTACAGGCAAATCAGAAAGACTCTACTATAACAATGTACCTTGGTGAGTTAAACCAAATACAAGATAATTTGGACCGGATTAAGGCACGTGAAAAAATGATAACCATTACTTCAGGTGAAATGGGTTCAGACAAACAGCCGCTTATAGCAGATATAAAGCAACTTGACGAATGGATTGTTGCGAATGACAAAAAGATGAATGCCCTGCAAGGCAGGCTGAAAAAGATGACCGTTCAAAATGCTAATTTATCGGATATAGTAATGCACCTTTCACAGGAAATAGCCATTAAGGATACAGAAATAGCCATGTTACAAACTAATCTTGGCAAAGCAAATACCGACTTGGCCAATGTTACAGAAAGCTTCAATGATAGCATTGCTGCAATAAATATGGTGCGAGCCCAAGTTATGATTATGACCATTAGATTGAATACTGTTTATTATGTAAGCGGAACCATTAAAGAATTGAAAGATAATGGCGTTGTAAATAAGCAAGGTGGATTTATTGGAATTGGGAGAACTGCAAAGGTAAACCCGGAGATTAATAATTCAAAGTATACTCAGGCTGACCTTACCACTCTTAAAGGCGTAAGTTTGAATGGAAAATTTAAGAAGTTTATTACAACCCATCCTGATAATTCGTATACGATTACCAGCACAGGTGATGATAAAACAGATTATGTTTCAATAACCAATCCTTCCGCCTTCTGGGGTGAAAGTAAGTACATGGTTGTAGCATTAAAATAGTTAATTGTGTGTGTTAAAATGGAGTCCCGTCTCGCGTCAAGCGAACGGGACTTTTTTATTGATTATTTAAAACATGTTATATCTGTAATATGTATTCTTTGCGATGTAACACTTTACTGATCCAATAGCCACACTTTCACATTGTAATTATTTATTACCTATAACCTGTAAATTATGTAACTATTCACCAAAGTTATGTAGTTACTACCTTTTATAACAGCTTAACTTTGTATCCTAAAGAGTCAGTTCAAATGCAATTGTATTTCCAATTCAAAAATTAATTATGATAGAAGTTAAAAAAGAAGGTATTTTACTGCATAAGTCACTTTTGAGTTTCGAGAATGAAGGAGTGTTAAATCCCGCAGCCATTAAGCAAGGTAAGGCGATACATCTTTTCTACCGTGCTGTAAGAAAGGGGAATCATTCCAGTATTGCTTATTGTAAATTGAACAGCCCCTTAAATGTAAAGGAACGAAATAAGAAACCGATTCTATTCCCTGAGTTTACTTATGAATCTCAGGGGGTCGAAGATCCACGTATTGTAAAGATTGGTGGTTTGTATTATCTAACTTATACGGCTTATGATGGGATAAATGCAATGGGAGCATTAGCTGTTTCAAAAGATTTAAAGCATTTTGATAAACTGGGATTAATTGTACCCCAAATTACGTATGATGAATTCCGTCTTCTTGTAAAATCCAATGGCCAGCTTGACCAGAAATATCATCGTTATAATGAGCACGAACAGGTCCGTAAAAAAGGAGGCAAGAAAATACTTCTCTGGGATAAAAATGTAATTTTCTTTCCGAGGAGAATAAATGGTAAATTATACTTTCTTCATCGGATAAGACCCGATATACAAATTACTGCAGTAAAGAATGTAAGTGAGCTCACTCCGGAATTTTGGAAAACCTATTTTCTTAATTTTAAGGAACATATTGTACTCTCACCAAAATACAAACACGAAGTCAGTTATATTGGCGGCGGATGCCCACCGATCGAAACAAAATACGGATGGTTGTTGATCTACCACGGTGTGCACGATACCCTAAAAGGTTTTGTTTACTCAGCATGTGCCGCACTACTTGATTTAAAAAATCCACAGAATGAAATAGCCAGGCTCCCCTATCCCTTGTTTAGGCCTGAACACGAGTGGGAATTAAATGGAGAAGTAAACAATGTATGTTTTCCTACAGGGGCAGTTTTACTTAAAGATACGCTTTACATTTATTATGGAGCTGCCGATGAACGTATCGCTTGTGCCTCCCTAAGTATGTCTGGTCTATTAAAAGAGTTAATGCGCAATACTAAAAAAAATGGAAACGGAAATTGAAATAACTCGGATGGATGAAATATTAATGGGTCATCCGCAAATTCTCATTTCAGGAAATAAAATAAATCCTGAGAATTTGGGAAATAAGTTACCCGAAATTTTATTTATCACATCCTTTCCCCCTCGCGAATGTGGCATTGCAACCTACTCAAAGGATTTGATAAAGGCTTTAAATAATAAATTTGACCATACTTTCAAAATAACAATTTGCCCAGTTGAATCGGAAACAGAAAAATATACATATAAAAAAGAAATAAAATATCTGTTAAATGCGGATGTTTCCGCTTCCTATGTCCATTTGGCAGAACAGGTTAATAATAATGCAGCCATCCGGATGATAGTGATTCAGCATGAGTTTGGTTTTTTTCATAAAAACCAGGAGGACTTCAGCCGGCTTTTAGATACCTTCACAAAACCTATTATTATTGTTTTCCATACAGTGCTACCTCATCCAAATGAGGTATTAAAGGCAAGAATTCAACATATATCAGACACAGTAAATTCCATTATAGTTATGACAAATTCTTCTGCCACTATTCTGATGAATGATTATGATATACGTTCAGAAAAAATTGCAATTATCCCTCATGGCACACATTTAGTACAACATGAAGAGAAGGAATTCTTGAAGAAAAAATATAACCTGTCAGGAAAAAAAGTACTTTCCACATTTGGACTTCTAAACTCTGGTAAGAGTATCGAAACTACGTTGGAAGCATTACCGGCGATTGTTGAAAAAAATCCGAATGTCTTATTTCTTATAATAGGCAAAACACATCCATCTATTGTAAAACGGGAGGGTGAAAAATATCGCGAGATGCTTGAAGCAAAGGTTATGGAATTGAATCTTCAACAGCATGTGCAATTCATTAATCGCTTTATGCCCCTGCCCGAATTATTGCAATACCTGCAGCTTACCGACATTTATCTATTTACATCCAAAGATCCTAATCAGGCGGTAAGTGGAACGTTTTCATATGCCATCAGTAGCGGTTGTCCAATTATCTCCACACCTATACCACATGCGAAAGAAGTTTTGAAAAATGAGGCCGGTATCATTATTGATTTTGAGAATCCATATCAATTAACTGAAGCCGTTAACAAATTATTAAAAGATGAAGTTTTACGAAAAAATATTAGCTCAAATGGACTACACAAAATGGCCTCCACTGCATGGGAAAATACTGCGATTGCACATGCCATATTGTTTCAAAAAATAGGCTATGGGGAGATTTCATTGCACTACAACATGCCCGTCATCAATTTAGATCATATAAAAAAACTCACAACAGATTTTGGAGTGATCCAGTTTTCTAAAATCAATCAACCCGATATTGATTCCGGCTATACGCTAGATGATAATGCAAGGGCTTTAATAGCCTTTTGCCAGCATTATAAATTAAGAAAGAAAGAATCAGATTTAAAATACATTAATATTTACTTTAATTTTATTAGGCATTGTCTTCAAGCTGATGGCTATTTTCTTAATTATGTTGATGAGAAGAAGGCTTTTACCGAACAAAATAACTCATCTAACCTTGCAGATTCTAATGGAAGGGCTATTTGGGGACTTGGCTATTTGATTTCAATTAGCTCTATATTGCCTGACCAACTGGCTGCAGATGCAGAATTAACCTTTCATATAGCTTTAAAAAATGTGAACAATATTCATTCTACACGTGCCATGGCATTTGCAATAAAAGGGCTGTATTATTATACTATCAAAAATGAATCCATTCAAAATAAAACTCTAATAAATGGACTTGCAAGTAGGTTGGTTCAAATGTACAGGCATGAAGCCGATAATGAATGGCACTGGTTTGAAAGCTACCTTACCTATGCGAATAGCATTTTATCTGAGGCAATGTTATGTGCCTGGTTGGCCACAGGGGAACCAATATATAATGAAACTGCAAAATTATCCTTTGATTTTCTTTTGTCTAAAACCTTCGTAAATAACCAAATAAAGGTAATTTCTAATAAAACGTGGCTGCATAAAGGTAAGGAATCAATCGCAATTGTCAATGGTGGGGAACAACCAATTGATGTGGCATACACTATTATGGCTTTAAGTAAATTCTATGATGCTTTTAAAACGGAAGATTACTTGCAAAAAATGGAGGCCTCCTTTAATTGGTTTTTAGGAAATAATCATTTACATCAGGTTATTTATAATCCCTGCACCGGCGGGTGTTATGATGGATTGGAAGAAAATTATGTGAATCTTAATCAAGGTGCCGAGTCGACAATCAGCTATCTTATTGCAAGATTGACTGTTGAAAATAAATTCAAACAAGCTAAAGGTACTCCGGTAAGATGGAATAAGCAGCTTCAACTGGAATAACCTGTGAATTATGTAACTATTCTCCAAAGTTATGTAACTCTTTCCATTTACAATTGAAGACCTTTGCATTTACCTGCATACAGAACAAACAGCAGATAAATATTTTGAAGTTATATATAAAATATATGGTGAGTAACCGCTGTAAAATGGCGGTGAAAGAAGTATTGAAGACTATGGGTTTACACTTCATTGTTGTAGATTTAGGTGAGGTAGTGATTATGGAAGAGCTCTCTGCCGGGGAGTTGGAACAATTGAAACTTGCCTTAGTGATTTCCGGGCTTGAGTTAATGGATGATAAGAGATCTGTATTAATTGAAAAAATCATCAATGTAATTACCGAAATGATCCACTATTCGGATGAAGCGCCTAAAACAAATTATTCAGACTATATCAGCGAGAAATTAAATCACGATTATACATACCTATCAAATATATTTTCGGAGGTAAAGGGCATCACCATTCAACAATTTATTATAACCCACAAAATTGAAAGGGCGAAAGAACTTTTATTTTATGGAGAACTTAATCTTACAGAGATTGCCTTCCGGTTACATTATAGCAGTGTCGCGCATTTATCTAATCAATTCAAAAAAATTACAGGCCTTTCACCCTCCGATTTCAAGTTATTGAAAGGGCAAAAACGAAGCCCGATTGAAGAGATTGGAAATTTTAATGGAACAAAATAGAAGATATAAGGTATGACTAAAATAAAAAAATCAGATCAGGATGAGCTACTTAAGATTCGAAAAGAGTTTGCGGCCCAAAAAAAAGAAAAGAAAAAGCTGGCAGCAGAGTTAATCATTGCTCGAAAAGAACTTGCCTTCCAAAACAAGGAGAGAGGAAAGCGGGCGGCAGAATTAGGCATAGCGAATAAAGAACTTGCCTTTCAAGACAAAGAGAAAGGAAAACGAGCTGCAGAACTCGGTATTGCTAATAAAGAGCTTGTCTTTCAAGACGGTGAAAAAGAAAAGCGTAAAATTGAAAATAAAGAATTGGAAGCATTCAGTAATTCTGCAACATTAGCTTCTCAGTATGCAAGAAGCCTTATAGAAGCAACCCTTGACCCACTTGTTACGATAGACATAAATGGCGTAATTACAGATGTGAATGAGGCGATGATGAAAGCTACAGATAAAACACGCAAAAAGCTTATTGGTACTAAGTTTACCTCTTATTTTGTTGAAGTGCATAAGGCAGCGAAAGTTCATAAGGAAGTCTTTTCAAAAGGCTTTATATTGAACTTCCCCCTCACTATAATTGACGGTGTTTTAACAGATGTATTATTAAGTGGCTCAACATATAAGGATGACGGTGGGAAAGTATTGGGTGCAGTAGTAGTAGCCAGAGACATAACCGATCTGAAAAAAATTGAAAAGGAATTAACGGAAGCAAAAACATTTGCCGAACTGGCTACCGGAATTGCCGAAGTTGCAAAAGAAAAAGCAGAAAAAGCAACTCAAATTGCAGAAGATGCCACCCACATAGCAGAAGATGCTGTAAAATCAAAACAGCAATTTCTTTCAAACATGAGCCATGAGATTCGTACCCCTATGAATGCTATTATAGGGTTTACAAAAGTAATATTGAAGACAGAGTTAACAGCCAAACAAAAAGAATACTTAATAGCAATAAAAATGAGCGGTGATGCATTGATCGTGCTTATTAACGACATATTGGACCTTGCAAAAGTAGATGCCGGAAAAATGACCTTTGAGCAGGTTCCTTTCAAAATGGCATTATCTATATCTGCCATGCTGCATTTATTTGAGACAAAGATCCAGGAAAAGAACCTAGAACTGATTAAAGAGTATGATTCTCAAATTCCTGATGTATTAGTTGGCGATCCGGTCCGTTTACACCAAATTATTTTAAACCTGGTAAGTAATGCCGTAAAGTTTACAACTAAAGGAAAAATAACGGTAAGTGTGCGTTTATTGAGCCAGGACGAAGAAAAGGTTACTATTGAATTTGCCGTAACTGATACAGGGATTGGAATACCGGAAAATAAAATAGGGAAGATATTTGAAAATTTCCAACAAGCATCCAGTGGCACCTCCAGGCTTTATGGCGGCACGGGTTTAGGCCTTGCTATAGTCAAACAATTGGTAGAACCTCAGGGTGGAAGCATTCAGGTAAAAAGTAAAATTGCTGAAGGATCTACCTTTAGCTTTATATTAAGCTTTCTGAAGACAAAAGAGAATGCAGAATCTGAAGCAAATCTAGTGGAGCTGGATGCGGAAATTAAAAACATCAAAGTATTGGTGGTTGAAGACATAGCACTTAATCAATTGCTGATGAAAACATTATTAGATGATTTCGGATTTGAGCGTGATATAGTTTCCAATGGAAAAATAGCTATAGAAAAACTACTGGCAAAATCCTATGATATTATACTGATGGACTTGCAAATGCCGGAAATGAATGGATTTGAAGCTACTGAATATATCCGTAATACACTACATTCTAAAATTCCTATTATCGCTTTAACGGCAGATGTAACTACGGTTGATTTAGCAAAATGTAAAGCTGTTGGAATGAACGACTATATCGCAAAGCCTGTTGACGAAAGGCTATTATATAGCAAAATTGTAGGCTTGGTAAAAAAACCTGCACTTGTAAAATTAGAAGTCGATGAAAATACAATTAGTAAAAAATCAAAATGCATCGATCTGGATTATTTGATTCATCGTACGAAGTCAAACCCCAAGTTGATGATGGAAATGATCTCCCTTTATCTGGAACAAACTCCACCGTTAATTCTCATTATGAAACAGAGTCTGCGGGATAAAGATTGGCAAGCCCTCTACTCAGCCGTACATAAAATGATTCCCTCGTTTTCTATAATGGGTATCAGTGTGGATTTTGAGAACATGGCAAAGAAAGTGCAGGAATATGCAAGCACCCAACAACAAACAGATGGAATACCTGACCTTGTCAGGCAATTGGAAAACATTTGCGCCCAGGCATGCAAAGAGTTAGAAATAGAATTTAATGTGATTAAAAATACCCCCCAATGAAAAACGAAAAAGTAAAACTCTTCCTGGTAGATGATGATGCAATATTCTTAAAATCGCTGGAAATCGAATTCTTGCACCATGCCGATTTTGTGATAGAAACCTTCGCCACAGGTGAACTTTGTATGGAAAATATATCACACAACCCGGATGTAATCATTTTAGATTATCATCTCGATGGCATTAATAAAGTTGCAATGAACGGAATGCAAACATTAGATAAAATTAAAGCCTTTAATCCGGATATTTCCGTAATAATGCTATCCTCACAAGATAAAATTGAAGTAGCGGTAAACTGTATGCACCACAGGGCTTTTGACTATGTTGTGAAAAGCGAAACAGCTTTCACCCGCTTGCAAAAAATCATGACTACTATTTTCCAATACAAAAAAATGGAAAAGGAATTGAATTGGTATATGGAGAGGATGTAACGCCCTCTGTCACTGCTAATCAAATGTGTGAATAATGCAACATTTTTGTGCGATTATGTAACGCCTTTTGAATCAAAGATATCCATCTTTGTAATGTTATAAAAATCAACCAAAATATAAAACTTAACTATGAATACTACGCAAGCAACCGGAAACTGGAACGAGCAAAAAGGCAAACTAAAACAAAAATTTGCTATCTTATTGGATAATGATCTGATGTTTGAAGATGGCAAGAAAGATGAGATGTTCGGAAGACTTCAAATCAAACTTGGCAAAACAAAAGAAGAATTGCTAAAACTTATTGCATCATTATAATATCATGTGGACCAGGTCAGCAGGTATTGTACTGATAATAATTGGGATTACTATGATGGCCTATACTGGATTTACTTACATAACTACTAAAAAAGTGGTTGATATTGGTTCTCTTCAAGTTAATAAAGAAGAAGATCATACAATACAGTGGCCACCCTATGTTGGTGCAGTTCTTCTTGCCGGAGGAGTTATAATACTTGTAGGTGGCAGGAAGAGCCGCATTTAATATTTCTCGAAATATAGTTCAAGCTTTTCAGCAAAATAAAAAATCATGAATTTAAAAAAAATTTTTGGCGGATTACTTACTATACTCGGGATAACCGGGCTTATATATGTAGCCGTTTTATTTGTAAATACAGCCGGTAGTACACGCGATGTTAAAGCAATTGCCATTTACGGCATACTATGTGTTATCTTCTTTATAGCAGGCATTAGCTTGGTAAGAACTACAAAGGATGAAGCTTAATGTGGCAATGATATAACACTTCTCCTAAGTTGTGTAATAGTTAATGGAATTAAACGATGCAATTTTGCATTGTGAAAATTACTTCACAACTAAAACAAACTAAAATGAAAACTAAAACAAAGATATTTTCTGCTGTCGCAATGTTGATGGTAGTTCTTATATCAAACTCATCACTCAAAGCACAGGATAGGGTGCAGCCAACTTGGTGGTTCGGAATATCGGGTGCAGGAAATTTCGATTTTTATCGGGGAACTGCCCAAATCCTGAATAATGACTTAACATCTAAATATGCTTATACAAATGGCTTTGGAGTAGCTCCTTATATGTCTGTATTTGTCGAATATCGCCCCGATCCGGTATGGGGGCTAATGGTTAATTTGGCATATGATGGTTCGCGTGGCGTGTTTGATAAAAGCAATGCACCTGCCGGTTATTCCACATCATTGGATGCCGAATTTGATTATGCATCATTTGAACCAAGTTTAAGAATTGCACCTTTCGCAGGAAAGTTTTATATTTTTATTGGCCCCAGATTAAGTTATAATGCCATGCAATCATTTTCTATACAATCAGATAATGAACCAAATACTCAAGCTCAATGGAGTAATGTATATGGAATGCGCCTTTCAGCACAAATTGGAATGGGGTATGAAATGCCTCTGTCCGCACCTGCCAATTTGACCCAAGTTGATATTGCACCCTTCATTGCCTTCCTACCTTATTTTGGAAATCAGCCCAGAAGTGTAGAAAATCTGACGTTAACAACAGTACGCGCCGGAGTAGCAATCAAGATTGGTTGTGGACATAGAGCGCAAGCCGTTAGTGAGGTCACTCCTGTTCCACTTGAAAAAGATGTACAATTTTCAGTTCAAGCTCCAAGCTCGGTACCCGGTCAGCATATCGTAATAGAAACACTTCCGCTATGTAATTATGTGTTTTTTGATTCAGGCACTACAACAATCCCTGCCAGATATGCTATACTAAACCAAAATGAAGCAGCGGGTTTTACAGAAGCACAATTACAAGATTGTCAAAAAAATCCCGGTACCCGTTCATCTAGGCAATTAACCATGTATCATAATATATTAAATATTATTGGCGACCGGATGCGGAAGTACCCGACATCAAAAATTCAACTGGTTGGTTCTTCAGCCGGAAGAGGAATTGAAATAGGCAAAGAAAATGCCGAAGCAGTGAAAAGTTATCTTGTAAATACATTTGGGATAGACGGTTCAAGAATTGCGGTGGAAGGCCGGAACGAACCCTTAACTCCATCCGAGGAACCGAATGATACTCGTGATTTTGCGCTAACCCGCGCCGAAGATAATAGGGTGAGCATTAATAGTACTTCTCCTGATTTGATGATGGAAGTTAAAGACAATTCCGCTTTATGCTTAAAGCCTATTGAGGTTACTGCTATGGATGGAAGCTCAAATAACGATTCAAAAGTTACCCTGAACGCAACCGGTGCAGGCGAAACACTTGCAACATGGTCTGTTGATGTTACAGATCCACAAGGAAATGTTGAGCATTTTGGACCTTTTACAGACGATCAAGCAACTATTTCTGGCGCAACTATTTTAGGAAACAATACAAACGGAAATTATAAAATTGCAATGACCGGCGAAACAAAAAGCGGACATTCGATAACAAAGGAAAGTTCTTTTGCTTTGGTTCGGGAAGTTCAGCCAATCCAAACGGAACAAAGAGTCAGTATACTCTTTCAATTTGACAAATCAGTAACGGTTGCCACATTTGATAATTTCCTCACAAATACTGTAGCACCGCGTATCTATTCCAACTCCAATGTTGTTATAACCGGATATACGGATATTGTAGGCACAGAAGATTATAATTTAAACCTATCTAGTGAACGTGCCCAGGCAGCCCAGTCTATACTTCAAGGTGCATTGGCTAAAACTAATGTTACGGGTGTAACTTATAAAACTTCCGGTCATGGAGAAGCCGGAACAGTTTTTTCAAATACCTTGCCTGAAGAACGTTTTTATAATAGAACTGTAACTATAACTATCGTTCCTTCTGGCCCTGTAGTGGTTCGTTAAAGAATAAACAAAATTTTGGGGCAGCTGCTAAAGCTGGCCCCATTTTTATATAGGAATCATGTAACAGCTACCTATAATTATGTAACACACATTGCAATCAAAGTGTGCAGTTTTACATCGTGAAAATTATTTCACAAATAAATACAATAAAATGAAAATAAAAAAGTTTTTAATCCCCATTGCAATAGCATCTGTTAGCCTAATAATGGGATGTCAAAAAAGCACTACTGCTTCACCATCGGAGTCTTCCGGAACACCGACTACAAATATAATTACACTTCAAAGCACCGTACAATTAACTGTACCACTTGCAAGTGCAGCTAACTTTGCAGTTCTTGCAGGATCAGCAGTTACCAATACTGGGGCAACAAACATTACGGGAGATATGGGCTTAAGCCCCGGCTCCTCAGTAGGAGGTTTTCCTCCCGGAATACTTACTGGGACAGAATATATTGATGATACTATATCTGCCCAAGCCAAACTCGATTTAACTGTAGCATACAATAATGCTGCTGCACGTACTTGCACGGATATTGTAACATTATCGGGAAATATTGGAGGGCTTACGTTGACCCCGGGACTTTATAAATCAACATCTTCGTTGGCTATATCTTCAGGAAATCTAACTTTTGATGCAAAGGGAAATGCCGGGGCAGTGTTCGTTATACAGATAGCATCTTCACTGACTACTACATCGGGACGCCAGGTTATCCTAAGCGGAGGAGCTTTGGCAGCTAACATTTTTTGGCAAGTAGGCAGTTCTGCAACTTTTGGAACTACTTCCGTATTTGAAGGCACAGTGATGGCTAAACAATCTATCACATTTGAAACCGGAGCTACACTCAATGGTAAAGCACTAACAAGCATAGGAGCAATTACCATGGCAGATAATACCATTGTAAAAGAGTAAATATTCACATAAAAATTAAAGAGCGCTGTTTAATAAACAGCGCTCTTTTAAATTTATAGAATGTGTGAATTATGTAACACTTGTCTGTCGTTATGTAACGATATCTGCAACGAAAGTATACATCTTTACATCGTGAAAATTATTTCACAATTAATATTCAAAAAATGAAAACAAAATGCCTAAATACATTAACAATAGGTATCCTATTCTTAATACCAACCTTAAATTTTGCACAAGCTCCTACAATGGGAACGGCCGCAAATTTTGTTCTTTTCTCTACCAGTGGAGCATTGAGCAATACCGGAATCTCACAACTCACAGGCAATGTAGGCTCCAATAATACTGCTACCAGTACCGGGTTCGGTAATGTGAACGGCATAATGGACAACGTAAATACTGCAACCGGACAATGCGCTGCAGATTTACTGAGTGCCTATAATCAATTAAATGCTGATGTTGCTACCATATTTCCTGCATCTCCAATTGGAAACGGAGATACGCTTATAGCAGGTATTTATAAAGTAACCGGTGCAACCGTGTTGAACTCGATACTGTATTTAAATGCAAAAGGAGATCCCAATGCTGTTTTTATTATTCAAATTACAGCCAGTTTTTCTACAAATCCGGCATCTAAAATCGTCCTGCTTAACGGAGCGATGGCATGCAATGTCTTTTGGAAAATAGAAGGCCTGGTAAGTATGGGAACCGGAACATCTATGAAGGGTACTGTTATTGCGAACAATTTTGCAATTCATATGACAACAGGCGATACACTGGAAGGAAGAGCACTTACTACTGCCGGTGCAGTTACAACTGACGGGGTATTAGCATATACACCTATTGGTTGCGGTAGCCCTATTCTTACGGGCCCTTCTGCACCTAATCTTGCCAGCACAGGTTGTTATGCTGTTTTTTCTACTGATGGTGCGGTTACAAATAGCGGCATTACTCATGTCGTAGGAGATGTAGGTACCAATGTCGGTTTAACAACCGGTTATACTGCCCTTGATGTGACCGGTAAAATTCATCCTATTCCCGATGGTTCTACATCACAATGCGCAGCTGATTTGGGCAATGTTTATACTTACCTGAATACACTGGCACCCGATATCCAATTACTATATCCTGCCCAGTTTGGAAGCAACCTGGTTCTTACTCCGCATACTTATTTGCTGAATGCCGCTACAACATTTACCGATAGCCTTTATCTTAATGGTGAAGGTGATGCTAATGCAGTATTTGTTATCCAGATAAAAGGCGCTCTGTCAACAAGTATTTATTCAAAAGTTATTTTGATGAATGGAACGCAGGCGCAAAATGTATTTTGGTTGGTCAACGGCGCAGTAAGCATAAATGGCTACTCTGTTTTCAACGGAACCATCATTGCTAACAATGGAGCGCTACACATAGCCAAATTATCCACTATAAATGGTAGGATAATGACAACCAATGGCAATTTAACAACTGATACAAGTACTATTGATGGTACTAACATACCCGGCGATTGTGCGACTTTAGACGTTTCATCAATTAATGGAACTACTGAAGCAATTACATTTTATCCTAATCCATTCGGTATGTCAGTTACCATTGCGGTAAATGATATTTCTAAAATGGATAACTATCAAGTTAGAATATATAATGTATTGGGTGAAGAAGTAATGAATGCATCTATTACTAACCAAACAACCACGATCGGAACAAGTAAACTTCCTTCCGGAATTTATTTCTATCAAGTAATCGGTAATAATACAATAATACAAACCGGCAAGCTGATAGCACAGCATTAATTCTTAAAAAACAATAAAGCCCTCATCCTGATATGTGCCGGGATGAGGGCTTTTTATTTATAAGCACTTCAAGTGCCGATGTGTGATTTATATAACTATCCTCCGGGGTTATGTAACGCTTCTAGCTCTTGGGTTAGCCAACTTTGCATCTTAAATAATTCACAAATAACAAAATAAATGAAAACTAAAATAAAAGACATAATCGCAGTTTCGACTCAAAAGTTAATCAAGGTACAATTAGATTCTAAAACCTTTATTTACCTGAGGAATATAGCAGCCCTTAATATATGGCTTGTAAGATATCCTGACGCAACCGTAGTAACTTATTAATCTCTAAAATACATCATGAAAAAACACATTATACTAGTATCAGGCATTATCCTGCTTTTGGCAGCCTGTGTTCCTAAAAGGGAATTGATAAGTGAACAAAAAAGGGTAAAAGGGCTACAAAAGGATAGCAGTGGTACGCACTCATTGCTGAACGACTGTAACTCACAAGTGGCCTTACTTGAAAAAGACAAAATGGATTTGAAAAATTCCATGAATAATCTTTCAGCTAACGATCAATCCGCCATGGCAAACTCAAATATGACCATCGCTGACCAGGCAAAACGATTAAGCGTTTTGGAAGGGCTTATACAAGCGCAGAAAGATGTGATGAATAAATTAAAGAAAACCGTTGCAGATGCTTTAATAAATTTTAAACCGGATCAACTAAGCGTTACCTTAAAGGATGGTAAGCTTTATGTTTCACTTCAGGAGAAACTTCTATTTGCATCAGGCAGTGCAGAGATAGATCCAATAGGAAAAGAAGCCTTGAAAAATCTGGCAGATGTACTTAATACAACTAGTGGTATTACTGTGGACGTGGAAGGACATACGGATACGATTCCGATGAAAGGAAAATATGAAGATAACTGGGCACTCAGCACTGCACGGGCCACTTCTATTGTCCGCATCCTTACTACTGATTACAATGTAAACCCGCACACCATTATTGCTTCCGGGAGATCAAAATATTACCCTATAGCTGATAATACCACTTCAGAAGGAAGAGCGAAAAACCGGAGAACCGAAATTATTTTATCGCCTGACTTAACGGAACTTTTCAAACTACTTAATCAATAAAAACATCATGACAAACGAAATAAAGTGGTCAATAGACCAAGCCCACAGCGAAATTAGTTTTAAAGTAAAACACTTAATGATTGCCAATATAAAAGGAGCATTTAAAAAATTCGATGCAAGCATATATACTGTTGGCAAAGATTTTAAAACGGCCGAAATTGATTTATCAATTGACGCTTCGTCCATAAATACCGGAGAGGCTAAACGTGATGAGCATTTAAAAAGCGTTGATTTTTTGGACTCAAAAAAATATAAGCAATTAACATTTACTTCAAGTACGATTGGGGAAGCAGGGGCCGGAGGTAATCATGAATTATGGGGCGAACTAACCATAAAGGGTATTACAAAACCTGTAAAACTATTGGTGGAATTCGGAGGAATTCTGAAAGACCCTTGGAGGAGCGAAAGAGCCGGATTTACTATTACAGGAAAAATCAACAGGAATGATTGGGGGCTTGTTTGGAACACAGCTTTAGAAGCCGGTGGTGTAATGCTGAGTGAAGAAATAACAATTTCATGTGAAATTGAACTGACGAATGCAGACCAAAAAGATTCAAAACTGGAATTAGAATCTGCAACAAATAAAAAAACAGTCTCTAATAATTAGAAATTAATAAATCTATAATAAACAATATCATGAAAAAACTATATGCCGGCTTTGTATTATTTGTCATTACGGTAATACTATTATCTTCCTGTGGGAACTCTTCTAAACTAGCTATTACTAAAAGACACTATAGAACCGGCTATTATGTTGATTTCGGCAGTAAAAAACAGGCCAAGACCGCTACTGCAATTGTAAAGACTTCTTCAGCAAATGTAAAGCAACAGATAGCGCCCATCCTCGCAGCAAAATCAGAAAGCTCTACT
>Ga0206858_1086_pt1 | contig 25205 bp, 21 predicted proteins | sample Alteio_BWOrgCont_46_FD_152622 | JGI IMG/M metagenome (GOLD analysis project Ga0206858, IMG submission 152622) | Enriched cells from forest soil in Barre Woods Harvard Forest LTER site, Petersham, Massachusetts, United States -... | ecosystem: Environmental > Terrestrial > Soil > Temperate forest >... | reverse complement strand
TCTCTGGTTGGACGTTTTGCCATGATCAGTGAACGAGGTCTTACTTTTCGAAAATATTCGTTCGTGATAATGCGGAATTGGATATATGGCGATAGAACGTCTGGAACGTTCCTCCAGGTTGTGACCGTTTTTTCATCACATAAAAAGGCCAGAGAATTTATCCAGACCTACGCTGAGAAATGCCTCCACAAGACCCTTGGCATGTTCAAGAATAGAGGCGGCGGCCTGCTGGCAACCTACCCTTGGGTTGTTGATCTTGAGGATGAAGAGGTGACTCCTGTGGGAACAAAATGGTTGGGAGTGCTTCCACAGACGGGCATGTTTTCAGATAAATACAAAACTGAGTTCTTTAGGAAACGCGCAATATGAAAACCCAAGGGCTGACGCCGATGGGACCGCATATCTCAAGTGAGTTCGATCCGTTCCGGGTCGTCTTGGGTTTCGCATCGGAGGCTGGCAATGCTGACCTGTTCGTCACGACGTTTAACGGAGTCGGCCTCACCTACGACGTGGGTCTCAGCGGAAAAGACGATTTTTCGCACAACTTGCGCATCCGTGCTTTGTCTCCCCGCGTGCTAAGTTCGTACGATGGGCTGTCCCCGGAGGCTAAACTGGCAGCCGCGAATGCCGCCACAGGAAAATTCCTATCGCGTATCCACCAACTACAGAAGGTGCCGGACTACAAGGGCCTGCCTGAGCGGATGTTAAATGCACTTAAGAACATTGGATGGGGATTCCAAGATGACCGGCTGGTTGCGTTGGATCCAGAGGTTCGCGAGATGTTCTTCCCGAAAGGTTCACAATGGGATGCGTTCGTCGCTATCCGTGATGTGGTCAATAAAGCGCAAAGCAATCTGATGCTTGTTGACCCTTTCTGTGACAGTGCGTTTTTCGGGATTCTTCATTCGTCAACGGCACGACCAAAAGCAGTCCAGTTGCTGTGTCGAAAGAATCCGGCAGCCCTCAAAGCAGAAGCGCAAGCCTTCGGCGCCCAGCATCAAATGGGCATCGAATTGCGAACTTCATCGGACTTTCACGACCGGTTTCTCGTCGTGGACCGAGCTGCTTGTGTCCATCTTGGCGCGTCTATCAATCACGCTGGATCGAGAGCGTTTATGATCAGCACTGTCGAGGACGCGCGAAATCGGGACGCGCTTATCAAGGCACTGGATGAGGCATGGAAGGCGGGGGCTCAAATCCCCTAAAAGAGCAAGGCAAGGAAGCGCACAGCAGGGGGATTCAATGCTAAAATGCTACCTTCTTCGCTTCATTGGCGCTGTGTTCGTCCCGCAGGTGCCCGTAAGTTTTCATGCACAGCGCACCGCCGTCTTGATGTCCAAGCCAGCGGGAAACCGTAGGGATGTCCACCCCGGATTCGATGCAACGAGTGGCGAATAAATGCCGCAGGTCGTGGTGGGTGATGCGTTTCACACCAACCAGTTTGGCGGCACGGTCTATGGATTTTTGGCACTCGAATACTTGCATTACGGGTTTTTCGGGCAATTCTCCCGGCTGCTCTCCCCGCATTTTTTCCAGCAATTGCCGCAGGCTGCTGTTGAGTGGAATCCACCTGGCCTTGCTGTTTTTGGTGACGCGGACATGAAGCAGTCCCTTCTCGAAATCAACATCGCTCCACAGAACATGCTTGGCCTCGTCAATCCGCACGCCGGAGAAGGCCAGAAATCGAAACAGGTTGGCGCAATCCTTTGCCTGTCCCGCGCCGGACGTTTCAATGTGCGAGGCCATCTCTTGAAATTGTGCCTGAGACGGCAAATGCAGTTCCTTCGGTTTTACGCGCCGCCGATCCACGAACTTCGCTGGATTGTCCACCCGGTAGCCATGTTCCACCGCAATGTCGAAAATTCGGCGCACGATGCCCAATGCGCCGTTGAACCGGGTTGGACTATAGTCTTTGCCGTGGCGGGCGGCCCAATCGTTGCAGTCCTTTTGTGAAATTCTGGCAATCTCGCTCGAATACAACTCCGGCCAGGTCTTTTTCAGGGCGATCAGGACTTCCCGCTTGTAGAGCTTGGTGCGTGGCTGGTTGTTGGCGTCGTCCTCGATCTCCTTCCTGAAAATCTCGATGATGACCTCACCCTTGACCGATTGCCCTTTGTTGATGGCCAGCCGCCGGTAATCTTGCAGGAAATCGGACAACTTGACCTTGGCCACGCTCAACACATGCGTTTCGAGGGAGCGGCGAATCAACTTGCCATTGACCCTGACTCTGCCAAAATAAGTTCCACTGGGTTTGTATCGGATGAGATTGGGATACGGTGTTTTGAGCCAGTCAGCATCCGCTTTGGATTTGCGCTCGGTGAGCGGTGGTAATGTCGTTTTCATGGCAGAAAAAACATACCATATACAAATTGAGTATGCAAATCGAAAGCAGGCTCAAAAATATAAGTTGTAAGTAGTTTATTTTAAGTATTTTAGCCAGTTTAGCTCAGCGGTAGAGCAACGGTTTTGTAAACCGTCGGTCGCCGGTTCAAATCCGGCAACTGGCTCCATTCCTAAAGTGTTGGAACACAATGGTTTGAAGAGGCAGTGGCGGCGGTGGACACCAAAACGGACACCAACTTGGCCAGGATGCCACTATCCTGCCAGTATGCTGTCAGGGTTACGCCAGTAGCCGCTAACGCGACAAGGCCGCACTTCATTACGCTAATCGTTATGAAGCGTTATCGCCTAATCTATCGCGGCTGCCGCGATGCTTATTATTGTTTCGACACCCACACCAACAAGCGGGAGAGCCTCGGAATCAACGATGCGGGGGAGGCCCAGCGCCTCGTTGACGCCCGCAACGAAGCCGTCCGCCATGTATCCATGAACCTGCAAATCGCGCAGGTCTATTTGCAGCACAGCGATCCCACGCTTGCCACCCGCACATGGCAAAACGTGATGGACGCAATGGGGCCGCTCAAAACCGGCCCAACCCAATCGCGGTGGATTTCGGCCATGCGGGATAAAGCCTTTGACATCATCCGCAACCGCAAGCTGATTGAAACAACGTCGGAGCATTTCGTTCAGGTTTTGGCCACAGGCACGGTTTCCACCAATATGTTTTTGCGCCGCCTGCACAACTACGCGACCGGGATGCACTGGCTTCCCTGGCCGGTATTGCCAAAACGCCGCTGGCCCGCCGTAAAGCATAAGGATCGCCGGGCGATTACGTTTGAAGAACACCAGCAGATCATCGAGCGCGAGCGCAATCCCGAAATCCGGGCCTATTACCAATTCTTGTGGCACTTGGGCGGCTCGCAGACCGACATCGCCGAATTGACAGCCGAGGACATTGACTGGAAAGACAATACCATTTCCTACCAGCGCAGCAAAACCAGCGTGCATGTGATTATCACCTTTGGCGCGGAGGCAGCATCGCTGTTGCAGACACTTCCGAAGTCCGGCCAGTTGTTTCCGCGCTTGGCGCGAATCAAGGAAAACCATCGCGCCAAGATGTTCATCAAACGGCTGCGGACTGTGGGCATCACCGGAATTTCCATGCATAGCTACCGCTACGCCTGGGCCGAGAGGGCAAAGACAGTGGGGATGCCCGAACGCTTTGCACAGCAAGCCCTTGGGCATAGCTCCAAAGCCTTTGCGCGGGCGTATTCTAAGAATGCGAAAGTCATTGTTCCATCGTTGGAAGATTACGAGAGGAAAATTCTGCCCATGCCAATGGCCGTAAATCAGTAGGGCCTATCGCATGGCGGCGCGTGGGGTAAAGTCCCAGGAGCTTGACCAAAGCCCTTGTCCATGTGAGCGATCGCCAGGAAAGCCTGCGCGAGTCGTTCGGAATGTAGGTTGTTCAACTTCCGGCCAAAACTCTTTTGCACCATGTATTCATGTAGCTGGTCGTCCCGAATGCAATTTACTTTGCTAGTTGCGCCCCAAGCCGCCTCGACCCTGGCAGACGTAAAGACAAAAAGTCCCTCGTGGAAAGTGTCGATGCCGGATGCAAGCTGATTCACCTTGTCCCGAATGTTCATCATCCGAGCCATAAACTGGCGGATGCAAGGCTTGTCCGTGGGCTTGCCATTTAACAACAATTCTCCTTTGCCATCAGCGGACACCACGCCGCGCCAATTCTTTGTGTCAAGAATAAATACGCCAGTCGGCCCGATTACAACATGGTCCAAGTTGCCAAAAGGCGTGGATAGGTCGTTGATGACATAGAACGAGTCCGGAAGCTTTTGCAGGATGCGCCCAACGCCAATTTCGCCGACGGTGCCGCGTTGCATCGCTTTGGATTCCGTGTCCAGGCTGTTCATTCTCGCATTGAAGACTTTGAACAGCCACAGCATCCCAATCAGGAAAGACAGCATGACCGAAATGCTTACGCTCGTTGGCAGTGCTGCGGGAAGCAGCAACCGCCCCAGTACTAGCCCCACCCCGACACTGGTTGCCGCAATGGCGACAGCATTCAGCAGCCACCATTTCTGCCGCTTTGCAATTGCCTGATTGCTCACGTATCTGCCGCATTCACCGAGAACTCGAGCCATACTGATTCTCTTTCGGCAGCATTTTTGGCTGACGCCGCCGCCCAAATTGCGTGAAATTGTAATTCTGCGTTCGAGGAAGGCAAACCTTAAATCATCACTATAGTGACTGGACGGAAAATTCCCAAGTGGCGGACGCTATAGAGGTTGAGAAAGACAACTTCGCTGCAAGTCCTTGGAGAAAGGATTCGAGAAGCGCGCAAGGCCCGGGGATTATCCCAAGAGGACCTCGCGCTGGAATCGGATACCGCTCCCAGCTACATCGGCGGAGTCGAGAGAGGCCAGCGCAATCCGTCTTTCAAGAAGCTTTGCGCCATTGCTGGCGTAATCGGGGTGGATGTGGGCAGCTTGTGTCAGAATCTGCCTTTGGCACACGAGACAACACGGACGCGAAATCATTAGAGGCGTCCAACGCAACGCCCGCCTTCCAAACGCTAATTCGCTTTGGTTCTTTTCTTGGCCAGCGCCTCGGCCCGCACCAGGCTCAATTCAATATTGTGCGCTGTGCGGGTCGCAACGGCCAAGCTTTCTTGCAGGGACGCAACTTGGCTCGCATGTGTTGCACGATCCGCAGCCAGCTTTTGCAGCGCATCGGCAGCTTGCGCGGCGGCATCCGCTTGCGCCGTCCTGGCTTGCCTCAACTCGGCTTCCACCTGGCTTTTGAACTGCACCAGTTCAGTCTCAGCACACGCCCTCGCCTCATCCAACGCAGCGGCGCGGTTCTGCGCGGCTACAGCGACCCCTTCCAACCGTTCGTTTTCGGCGGCCAGAGCTTGAACACTCTCTCGTTCTCGCGCCAGAACGACCTCTTGTTGCTGACGCCCTTCGTCCACGGCCAAGGCCCATACTTCCCGAAACGCCCTTAACCCATCAGCGGAATCCGTCACCGGCTGCGCCTCCACGTCAATCTCCGCCTTTAACCGCACCAAGGTGGACATGGAACCGCGATTGTTCAATGCCGCATGAATGGCGGCCAATGTGGGCTTCTTGCCTTGACTAGCTAAATCGCCAATGGCTTTGCTTACGTCTGCTTTCGTAATGACCTGTTTCATATAGTAGTATGATATTATGATGCGTTACGCGGTTTCCTGCATGGCTTCCGCATCCAAGGCCAAACCGTTTTGCTCGCCATGCCCCGAGTGGCCCTTCTGGCGCACGTTTCTCTTGTGCCAATGCTGGCTAATCGTTTGCGTCATTTTCGCCAGCCAGGCCCGGTCTTTCGCCATTTCTGTGACCTCTGCCGTGGAAAAGAACTTGATCCCATTGGCCGGTGGATTGCCGAGGGGTTTCAGCAGCCGCGAAGCGATCAGAATTGGCACGTCATGCGTCTGGCAGCCCAGCACCCATGCCGCCTGTTCAACGGTGAGCCGGGCCGGTGCCCGCCCAACCAAAGCCAAAAATTGATGTTGTTCTTCTTTCATTTGTCACCGCCATTGCCGCAACCCGAGCCGGTCACGCCGGCGCAGGCCGCCAATCATCACGTTCAGATTAGTACATAAGGTTTCTACAAGGAGCCTTTGCCGGGCCGGGCGGGCGCTGCGCGCCCGCCTCGGCCCGGTCAAAGGAATCCAAAGTAAATTTGACACACGCGACAGTTCCTTTCGCGTTTTATCGGCACCATCCAATGGCGGATTGTCGGCCCTGTTTTTGCCCAACCGTGGGGGACATGCCCCTCTTAAGCCGGAACAGCAACCATGCCCGCAGATGCCGAGGACGGCTCATCGCCACCCCGTTTTTCCATGTGTCCTGGTCCGCGGCGTCTCTCGTAAACACGGTCCATCGCCGCTATCAAACGGAAAATGGACGAAGAGAGCGTCACCGTGTTGGCAAAGCTATATTTGTTTAGCTCGTAGTTATTTGCCCCGAGGCACTTGACCACGTATTCCGCTCCAGCCAGTGAGCGATCATATTGCCGAACATCGACACGTGCCCCGCCAGTCTGAATCTTCCAAAGCCATTCAGCCTGGTGGATGAGCGTGTGATAGTTGCGCGTAAGAGTTCCCCCCACCAGACAATGGAAGTGGAAACGCCCGTTTTCTTCCCCCTCTTCACCACGCAATGCAATGAGAAGGCGATTATAGGGACGACCGCATTTTTTGGCCATTTCCTGCAACCAGCGAAACGCCAGACCATACGCAATTCTCTCATGGGGCACCGTCCGGCCCGCGAAGGTCAAAGTTGCAAAAAGGTCCCACTGGATTCGCGCCAGTGTGATGCCAAAATCTGTGGCGACCTCGGAACGGCGAATGGGTTCGCGCCAATCCCTGTCTATCCGAGGATTCTTTGAAGCCATAATCGCTTACCCCTTATTTTTTGGCTTCAAATATGATGGAGCCGATTATGGTCGCCTTGCCACCATTATCACCGTGCCGAATCTTCGAGACGCCCGCCCGGATTGTGATTCCGACCGACTTGCCCCAAATTTTGGGGCGTTCCTCCTCCTTGGTCCGGTAGTACAACATCTCTTCCATCCGATGCTCCGGAGGATTGCTGTTATCCATGCAGAGCAAATCCCAGGATTCGCCCGCCGGCCTGCCGTCCCTGGCTGGCCAGGTGTTGTGAACCTCCTTGAAAACTGTCAACTCCATTATCATATCAACTGTCCTTTCGTTTTATTGTTATCGTTTTGCTTTCCCCGGACCGCATACACGGGCCGGGGAATTCTCTCTTCACACGAAGTTGTATTATTACAAAACTAATACAACATCAAGAAATTTAGCAAAATATATTGTATTATTGGTTGCATCATACAATATCGAAGCGGAATTATGAAAACTCACGAAAATCCAGGGAGGCTGGTCGCTGACCTCCGAAAACTAATCGGGAAATCGCAAGCTCAATTCGCCATCATGATTGGCGTCTCGAAGCACACCATCATAAGCGTTGAGAACGGCCGCAATAAACTGAGCCGAAGCTTGGCGAAAAAAATTGAGGTTGCGACGGGGGCAGACTTGTTCGAGAGAAAACTCGCAAGTCCTTTCAAAGTTTCGAATTACACGATGGCCGACTTCACTCGATGGCACGAAACATTCAGCCGATGCAACGAAACCGCTGCGTTAAAACAATTTGACGAGATGAAAAAGTGGCTGAAGGTCATACTTTTGGCTGCGGCAAAGCCGAGTCGGGACGACAACAGCCACCGATTTCCAGCCGTTTGCCTGTCTTTCCGTGAATGGCTGGATGAAACACGCAAACATTTCAAATTAGAGGAAGAATTTGAAAATCTTATCGAAGATAATACTCGCGAAGTGCGCAGGGTTGCGTTTTCAATTGAACACTTTCTCGCCAACCCCGCCGAAGCCAAGAAAGATTTGGGCGCGCACAACATCGACTTTAACAGTATAAAAAGACAGCTAATGAATGCACCCAGAGGATGGCTGATCGTGGAGGATGAATTCAGGGATGTTTGGACATCCTCTGGCATCCCCTACCATGTCCTGTGTGGCACCCGGAAGCTTCTCCCGAGGCCAAAATGCTGGATTAAAAATTTTCCCCCACCTCCACCAGACATGCGTGAATTCGAGGACTTGATAAAGTTTAACAATGAGCAATTAGCGGAATTGCACACTCTTATTGAAGGACAGGATTCGCGAGAGTTATTGGTCATTCCTCGCAAAACAAACCGCCCACTTTCTTAAGAGGGCATTGCCGCCGTAGGTTATCTCGTTGCGGAGCGGGATGAGTTTTTCGCGCGTTGGATCTTCCGCATCCACCGCTCGCCGCGCTTGGCGAGATCGTGTTCCCAAATTCGCACTACTTGCCATCCGAGCTTGCGCAGCTCGCGCGCCACCTGGCGGTCGCGGGCCTTGTTTCGAGCAAACTTTTCATCCCAAAACTTTTTATTGGAACTTGGACGTCGATAGCAGCGGGGACATCCATGCCAGAAACAACCATCCACGAAAAGCGCCAGCCGCATCCGTCTAAAAAGAAAATCCGGTTTGCCAAAAACCTTTTGATTCCTCCGCCAACCTGTAATGCGGTGTACGCGGAATAACTTTATCAAGGCGAGTTCGGTATCTTTGTTGCCTTTTCCCTTAATGGAGGCCATCAGGGCGGATCGTTTTGATTTTGTCAGGAAATCTGCCATTGATCTTTCGGGTGAAAACACGCAACTTTGCGAACTTGATGTCGGGACAATCCATTCTAAATTATGTTGTCGGAGGTGGAATTAGCTCATAGAACGGCTTGGCTCGCATGAACTCACCGCCAACGTCAAACGTCTTATAGAGGCACTCGTGGCAGGCTAACGTCTTGATTCTATCGACAAGTCCGGTTTCAACGCGAGTCAGGCCGACACTTTCCAATTCACGCACGGTGATGTTAGGCACCTTGTGAACGAACCAGGTCAGCAAGGGTTCGCCGTAGTTTTCGTGGGTGGTCTTGAAGTGCGAAAGATACTGCGACGCAAGTATCACTCCCACACCAAATTCCCGCCCTTGCAGGAGCACGCGTTTCAAAACGTCGAATTCGTATTGCATGATATTATCAGCTTCGTCCACGAGCAACATCGTGTCCACGTACCGCAGCCTGGGATTTTGTCCAAGGAACGACTTCTTCTCGATTTTCAGCATGTGTTCGTAGAACAAGTTGAGAAAAATGACCACCAGCATGTTTTTTGTGCGGTCGTCCTGCCCAACAGCCCCAAGATCAATTACGACGACGCCATCAAGGAAATCAGAGAAACTTCGAATTTTCTGGGGGTCCCGTTCAAAATAGCCACCATCCACAATATCGCTCATTATGGAATATGGGGTGTCAATCTGGCCGTCGCAGATCGCCGAGTAGCTTTCAAACACATCGTATATCGTTGGCGAACCAAGTCCTACAGCGGTGGCACGCTCATAAGACTGCCGGACTGCCCTCTTAATGCGGTCCCGTTGGACCGGCCCAATTCCGGTATAAATCTTATCCAGCACATCGGCGAAAAATTTACTGCGTTCAAGCCAGGCATTCTGGTGGCTCATCGAATCACGCGTATCGAAAATGTTAAGCGGAATGGCGAATGGATTGACAACACGTGCGCCGGTTGCCTCCACAAATTGGCGTTTGGAATAATCTTTCTTGTAATCGAAGATTAATACTTTTGGATGCCCGCCCCGGTTGTTCTCTGGGGTTAATCTCAACTGGTAAAGCAAAGACTGTATAAGCTGGGTCTTCCCTGTTCCAAGGTCACCCACAATTCCAATATTTAATTGGTTTAGCTCGGTATTCCCAGGGAAAAACTGCAATTCCCTTTGCGTAAATGCGCCGATCGTGGTTCCAACCGCAAACTTGATGCCTGTCGGGGGAGTTGCCACATCCGGCGTGGCCGCTGGTGGCAGGGCGGGTGGGATAATACCGACTGCCGTATCAGGTAACAGCGGAAGGGATGCACTCGTTGGCAGAAACCCGAGTTGCGACGTTATTGGCGCATCGTTCATGATGACCGCTGCCATAGTGGCACTTACCAATGCGGTTGGTATAACAGACTGGCTTTGCACGACCGCCGCTTGATCTGCCGGTGACGGCGAAAAAGACCAGTCATCAAGCGCAATGCGAACCCTTGAAAGCAGGCCACTGGTCCCCCCGGACAGCAGCGAATAAGCATCCGCATGCGTAAGAACAATAGTCTCATTGAATCGATCACTGTCCACATCGCAGGGGAGCGATGTATTCGAGTGGTCAATAACGATAAGTCGGCCTTTGATGTCAATTTCGATTTGAATTTCCTCAGACATTAATCCTTGCAACACAATACCATGCAGTTTTGTCCATTCTTGCTGCCGCATGAATGAATCAAGCTGACCATATACGCGAAAGGCATAATCCAGCCACGAAGCCACTAGGTTACGCCATGCAATGCTCCATATTGTAACTTCCCGGGCACGCGACTGAATTTCCGTCAAAAATTGTGAAAACGAACTTGCTTGGGCAAGTGCTGCTATCCGTTCGCTTGTGGCGAAAACGTCACTTCTCGCCTTCACCTCTATCGGGGTCAGCTTCAATCCGACCGGTTTTCCCGCGACAAACCGGATGCTGGCCACAATCAAGTCAGGCCGCTCACCCGAGCGATGCTGGATTGCGCATTGCAGGTCTTCAAAATGATTTTTGAATGGGTCCGCCGGGATCAATAAATTCAGAATGTCTTCACCCACTTGAACGGGGCAAAGACCAGGTTCCGCAGGCGATGTTTGGAACTCTGACTGGAGAACCCGCAGAGCAACCAGCATTCCTATCTCACCGAGCGATGTGGCTCCGCCGCCAGTCAGGCGTTTCAGTGTGGGCATACCGCGCCGGGAAATTTCCTGAAGCAAAGAGCTCACTTGGACTGGCTCCAGAGTCGCGTCGGGGGCAATCTTTCGGACGGCTGACTGGACGGCTTCCACCATGCTAGGGGACTGCTTTGCGAGGAGGTAGTATCCATTATTTTCCCCTGCTCGCCGGGAATACGCCGGCAATTCATAGTCCCACAGATACGAACCGGTTGTTGCGCGGAAAAAACAGGCGGCATCAACGGTAGAAGAAGAAACTGCACAATACCTCGTGGAGCGAAGTGCTTCTTCCAGTGTTGGCATCTTGGGGGCAAAGACGTAGCTATCAAACATTTGGGCGCAGGTAGATTCCAGCTTGTCAACACAGGCCAGCATCAATCCGGTGAGGCTTGCCGAATCCGTGGGTTGAGGTACGGCCCCAACGCGCGATTCCGCGATAAATGTTCCCGCCGTCGCCGCCAGTTGTTTGCGGACGCGATAACGCGTAAGAGCAGCGGGATCAATCCCTGCTTGCAGTCCCTCAATTTGAAAACCGGGACTGGAAACTCCGAGATGGGCGACGATTGTCAGATCGGTTTGTTCACGGGGCTGATTCGATTCGGGGGTGAACCACCTAACCGTTGCCCCAGTTTTGGCGGTTAGCGAGGCGAGAGATGCCTGCTCGGGCTGCAGTGACTCCGGCCTGTGGTCATAAACGTGGAGTGAAAGCGGCCCGGCCTCAAACCAGGCGTCGCCATCTGCGCCCAAATTGGCAGAACACCATCTATCTATGCCCTCGTTGCAGGAACTTGACCCGCTGGTGTCGCTTTCTATGGAGACGCGCAAAGTAGATTTTGCCGCAGACAGACGCCCTACTTCCTCAATAGATCGCATTACCTGCTGCACACTAAACCCGGCTGACAATCCTTCGATGACAATTCCGAACTCGTAATTGAAAATACCCTCGAGTGAATTGCTGTCCATTGAAGGAGCAATATCCTTGTTCCATAGGACGGACCAATAATCCGAACTGCTGGCCAAGGACAAGAATCCATGGTTCTCAATTCGACCGGTAGCGGACCGGCAAGGCAGCAGGATGCTGTCAGGAAATGAACACGGGTCAAGGACGCTTGCCCCAGGGCAGCGGGAATGACTGTCGAGTGCCTGCTTCAAGATTTTTTGGGCGCTGCACTGCCAGGAAAGCCGCAATGGGTGCAGGGGCGTAAGGAGAATAGCAGCCGGAATTGGTTCCAATGAATCCCCATTACTTTCGACGCGATGGATACTGACTACATCCATCCAAGCTGCCGCAGCATAATCAGAATGCAGCCAATCAATATAACAACGAAGATAATCGGTCATTGTCGTGGCAAACTCATCTTTTGTCATCAAGTCCGCCAACTGAATCATTTCAATGGCAGTCGTCGCTTCATCTGGCTTTGGGCGTAAAAGCGTCTGAATCCGTCGCCGAGCATTGATTAGATCCGCAGGCGGGCAAAACTCGGCAATGGGTGGTCTTGGGTCAAGCATAAGCCGATAGCTAGATAACACCGGACGTTCACTCCAGATCGGCTTCCGCCAAGAATTGAGGTAGTCAGGCCCCAGCACAATTGGATGATATGAATTCTCACCCTCGATGGCCCAAAGTTCATAATCCGTGACTCTTGAGGTCGCCAGTTCAACACGAGCCGTGACGTTATCGCCATCGGCGGAAGCCCGGTGCTCAATCAACAAACGGTCAAACTCGCTCGCAGCGCCGGTCGGAGCCTGGTCTTCCGTGGTAACCCTTATCCGATATGCAATAGAATTCTCGGCGCCAGTCGGTATAGCCATGAAATCATAATAACACTCCTCGTCCGTCTCAATTACGCATACGGCATGTGTATTGTCGGTTGCATTGACAGTCCTTTCGAGAACACCTTCCTGTTCCGATGTCACTTCGAAACCAGTAATTCTGGGCTCAAGCAGCACCTGGGAACCTTTGTAAAAATCCAACTGATGGGACCCCATTCCGTGAAGTGTCAGGTCACATTCGTAGCGCTCTATCTTGCGCCCCTGAGCGTCGCGAGCTTTGCGATTAAGCTTAAATGGCGTTATTTTGGTCGCGTTTCGCGAATAAATCGCAACCCCAGGCGCGTATTGGTTTAGAACAATGCATTTTATTATTCCCCGTTTGTAACCAGGCGCTTCCAATTCATATCGGACGTACCGGTCGTGAGCCGGAATATCGGTATCTTCCCATTCAGTTGGCGTGCCGCTAACAACGTCTATTGAGCCAAGGTCTTCAAGTTGTTTTGCACCACTCGCTCGTCGAATCCTGACAGTGACAGGACTTGCGCCGTCAGGAATCGTGACTTTTATCGCCACCCTGTTTTGCAAAAGAACGGGAAGCCCACGAATATCTGGCGTTATTGCCTCGATAAAGTCCACCCTTAGTCCCGGTTGCTTCGTCGGTTCTGAAGGACTGTCCAAAAGTCTGTTCCATGCACTCAAGGTTAGTGCTCTCCACCAGACCGGCAGTTCCGCTAGGGTAAAATCCTTAATTGGTGTGTAGTGCCGTGCCGCGGATGATGAAAAATCGCCCGGAGTCCGGCATGCAGAAAGAATGTGGCGACGGAACTCGGCCGCATGGGGACGCATTTCCTCATCAGCCTGTTCCTCCAGCATGTCGAAACCAGGATTTAATCCGGAGCTTTCAAGCAGATCGGAAATGCGATCAAGGATTCTTAGGTGCTCATTAGAACCCAATTCGTCACTGTCGCATTTTGGCAAGCCAAGGATTGCCAGAAACGTTTCCTCATTCACGGGGTGTTGAGCCTGACAATCGAAAAGGCGGCGGAGCACTTGCCATGTGTTCCTTTGATCCTTGAACGGCTCGTCCAGTTCCCACGCTTCCTCTAGCGCAAAAACTAGTGCGGCCCCGGCTTCCTCTGGTTGCCGGCCCGGAAAAAATCTCTCCAGAGCTGCCTTGGCAAGCTGATGCACCATTGGGTGTTCCATCCAGGTTTGGACATCGCGTGTCGAATTTCGCGTGCCTATCCAGGTCGATGTTGTATCTATCGAGACATTCGTGAGTCCATCTGGCGGAATAAGGGCCAGATAGACCCGACATGCACTGGTCCTAACCTTGACGAGATGCCCTGCAGTGCATCTAGCCGAACACATCCGGGCTGGATCCTGCGCCGTCGAATCCAGAATAAACACGGGAATCGAGTGCCCTTCAATCGTGAGAAAATCGTTGCCCGCCAATAACGTGGTGAATATATCGTCAAGAACTCCGCTTGGAGGACCGGAAAAAAAGACTCGCAGATCCCGACCGGGAGCCGCTTCGAGCGCACTCGCAATTTCGCGCCGGAGATATTCGGCAAAAAAATCAATAAATGCGCTCACCTTATTCTCCAGTGATTGGGGATTTGAAAGGACTGACCAAAACCATACCGCCTTCAGCATCTGGACTGTCCAGGACCAAACCAAGGTTTCTCAAGGTTTGGCCCAAATCACTTTGAGGAACATCCTGTGCCCGGATTTCAATGCCATAATTGGCCAAATGCCGGCAGAAATCCTCAACCGTGCGAGGTCCCTTGGCCAGATGGGTGCAGCAATGTACAAGCGTAAGAACAGAAACAGGACCGAGAGACACAACCCAGGGCGCTGTCTTGTAATTGCCCCGCTTACGAAGGTAATAGCCCTGATCGTAACTGTCCATGCCCGCCTCGGATGTTTGACGCTGTCCCAAAACATGGCGCAAGAATTCACCAATGTTCGAACCAATGCCTTCCTTCCCCGCAACTACGCGCGGATTATCATCAATCGCCCTGTGAAGATGTTGGTGAAATTCATCCATTCGTAATTGTCCTCGAATGGCTGCAAGTTGTGTCAAAAATATTGCCATCGCTGGGATAGAGGCCAAGGATTGCCCTGACAGGGCGTTGACCCCGCCCACGACCTCTGCGTCGCAGTGCCACAACAATAGATTGATGGCGAGGCGGGACATCACAAACCCTTGCACATTGTCCTTGATGGTCCGTCCGGCAACTTGGCCATAGCGCCAGAATGGGTCGCCAACGGTAATTCTCCGACGAAGTTCGGCTTCGGAAGCCGGAGTCCCGCCGTTAAGCACACATGTTATTGCATCATTAAACGCGGAACCCGCACGGCAGAGCCAAAGTACATGCGACGCGGCACCCAACCGAAGTATTGATTCAATCAGGCTAATCCATTGACGCCGCGTCAGCCGTTCCTTCAAGAACAATGTATGTTCCAGATCCCGGACGAATTGCTGGGCCGGTATGGTCGCCGACCCATTATGCCAGCGCTCTATGGCAGGCGACCTTTCAGCACTTTCGGGTAGGTTCCACTCACTTCGCAAGTCGTCAGTTCGCCATGAGGTAAATTCCTTAGTCAAAAACTTCGCCCAAATATCATCGTTCGCTCCAACGGAAAGATGATGGAACAGCCCCCGCCACTTTTCATCCACTCTTGAACTATCCGACTCGCCGAAGCCGATCAATCGTTTTACCAATTCTCCCGGATTCCAGGAATTGGCTGAAAGCCTCGCGGAAAGTGAATAAATCGCAGCATCCGGTATGAGTGGACAAAGTTGAAGGAACCGGCGGGTGGTCTGATTTGGCTGCTTCGGGCTGCTTAATGCCCCATACATCAGATTTTTCAAGGCATCCAATCCAATGCCGGTTCCTTGTTCACCTCCAGGGCGGCGTCCCCGCTCCAGGCGCTTCGCCAAGTCTCGACCCAGAGCCGGGACCTTACCTTCGGAGATTTTTTCCGAAAATCCGACATTGCGATATAATGACGCCAACAACACCTCACCGGACGCATATTCCGGAGCAGGTCGCATATTGAGAAAGCTTTCCTTATATTGCGGATGCCCACTGCCATCCTTCCAGGGGTTCTGGATAAATTCTTCGGAGGTCATTGACGCCGAGCCTCCATAACCTGGAAATTCTCCCCACTGATTTCGACGCACTGGCCTGAATTGCCCAATTCAATTCTGGACTCCTCATCCAATATCACCACATTGCGAACAAGATGCCCAGAGACGAGCGACTTGATGCCGTTTAGGAGGGCAAATATTTCCGCGGGCAACGAGGCATCATGTAATCCTGCGACAACTTCCCTTAAGGCCTTGAATAGTGAAAAGGTCAACGGGACCACATGGCAATCTACCTTAAGATATGGAATTGGTTCAGCCGGCCGTCCGGTTGACACAAGGGCAGGTAATTCCCTCACAGTGACGGCCGAGGTCAAGAGCACTATATCGCGGGATCGCTGTGCGACAGGTTGGCCAAACGTCGTAACCAGCGATGCGCGGAATTGGTTACGATCATCATGCAGCAACTTTTTAAGCTGCCTACGAACGTCAAGCAGTTCCCTCGGGTCGCGCAAGGCCTTTTCATAACTTTGAAAATAACTGGCATCGCGACATACTGCTTGCCTTCCCCCGATGCTGCGCTTGACTAGTCGCGCACAAAACTGGCGCAGCGAGTTTTGAAGCATTCTCGCATGGTGCGATTTTGTTCGCGGAAAATTTTCCTCGACGAGAGCGTCGTCAGCTTCCGCGAGCTGGTTGAGAAGGTCGCGTTCGAGTTGGTCTAACTGGCGGGAGACGAGATTAAGTCCCTCGCGAACCGACAGACTGAATCGTTCCTCAACTTGATCAGTCGTAAACTCCTGATCTCCTCTGGAAAACATAACTGTATGTCCGGGGGAAAGGGCCGGATCAAGCAGGTCGCCGAGCGAACCGCGAACCCGACTTAGTATTTCTCCTGAACTGTCCCGTGCCTGACTTCCCGCGTGTGACAGGTAACGGAAAAAATCCCGCGCGCGTTCGAGGCCCGGAGCGAAAGTGTCATGCTGAAGAACGCTCTTTGCTTTTCGATTCAAGCCTCGGTCAAGGCCTGGCCACCTGGGGAAAAGTCGATGATGGTAGAGGCGTGAGACTAACAGATATGGTGCACGATACTTGATCGGATCGCTCGATTGGGCTGTGCTTGCCAGTTGCACTTGGTGGGCGGACCATTCACAATGGTGTTACCTGACGTCCTCGGACTTCAAGTTCTGAGTAGTCACCAACCAACAAATATGGAACCAAGGAAAATAGATCCCGAAATGTCCAGCGCTTGCCGGAGGCCAATTCATAAAAACGAAGAAGCTTCACGAGTGCGGTCACTGCATCGGCCCGTGATAGGAGCACCCGATTTTGACAAAACGGACACCGGGAACCGCTTTGACAAGCGGGATTCCACCGCGAAACATCAAGTGCTGCGGCGAATATTTGGTGTGCTACGGTGTGGCCACCGTCGGTCAGGGAAGCGTCCACGAGCGATTCGACATCCATTGGCCACACGGCAAAATGTTCAAAAGTGGCCAGCGGCCAGCAACGCGGCGATGTCGGGCCACTTGTAACGGCAGCCGTGATTTGGTTTAACAATTCAGCCGCGTTGTCGTCACGAATTGTTTCCTGCGCCAAGGTCGCTGCGTGTGCAAGTATTCCGCGGTTTACACAGCAGAGATAAACACCCGGGCACATTGAATCCAACCGATCACCGAGCTCTTCCAACAAGAGATGTTCGGCGGAGCGGCCTTGGGCGGGGTCTCCCTCGGTCGCGTCTTGGATCAGCGTAATCGACTGGTGCAAATGCGATGGCAATTCAATTCCAAGCGTCGATAGCTGGACAACAACTTTACGCGGTGGAAGTTGACCTTCAGGCACAACGAACTTTGCCTCAAACGCCCGCAAGAGCCTACCGTTTGCATGTAGCCCGTCATCCAGAAATTCAATGCATGTTTCGATGGCATCGGTTTTGCCATTCCCAGGCCCGCCAACTAGAAGAACGGTGCGTGGGGCAGATGCTGGATTGGCCAACAGGTCCCCGACCCATGCCTGTAATCTTGTAACCAGAGGGGTTGTTATCCGGCCACCAGTCGGGCGACCTGAATCGCTTCGAAATGGTTTTCTGACGCCCCCATCACGATGGCCGGCCCATCGCAGAAGGCCAGCGGGATACAGCGTTTGCAGGGTTATAGACTCTGGCATAGTCTCATTTATTTTTGCGTTACGGCGACGGAATTCTTGAAATCTAGCAACGCCCCTCCGATTGCCTCGGCCAGAAGCGGTGGCACCGCATTGCCAACCTGGGTATAACGGGGGCACTCCTTGGTTCGCCTATCCCCGCCGGTTGTGTATTTGCCCTTGAACTCAAACCAGTCAGGAAACGATTGGAGTCGTGCCATCTCGCGCACCGTCAAGATGCGCGGCTCGGAGTAATGAATCATGTCGTCCGGCAGCGTTGTTACCGTGGGCGCAGGTTGATTTTCGTGAAGAACGTAAACGGTATGTTTTTTGTTGGCGTATTTGCCACGTTCTCCTTGCTCAATTTTCCTGCCTGGAGTGCAGCGTTTCAAGAACCAGGCGAATTTTTCCAGGGTCGTCGGTCTATGCTGCGCGAAACGGTGGCTGTCAGCTATCGCCCCATTCATGTTTCCGTGCATTAGACGCTGATAGTTAGAAGTTTGTCTTCCATACGCACCCTGTTTGAATCGTGGATTTTCGATGCAGTCATGAAGAATTCCACCATCCCTGACCAGATCTGACAGTGCGTAATGAACTGTCGGATCGGTGTTCGAAAGGCCTTTGGACTCCAAAAATGCCCTGCGACGCAGGATCAGCAAACCGAAGAAATGCTCAATACTTAGCATCTTTTCTGAAACTTCATTTTTTTTGATACCAACCAAAATGAATCGTGGCCGGGTCTGCGGCACTCCGTAGTCCTTGGCTTGCACAATAGCTGATTTCACTTCGTATTCGTTATTTAGTGCTTCTTTGATGATCTCTGCATAATTCAGCGGCTTGCCATTCCCGTCTACTGGTGCATCTTTTCCTTTGAATGGACATTCTATACCTCGAACATTTTCCATCAGAACCATTTTCGGCTGCAAAAGCTCCACAACCTTAAGATAATGACGAAACACCTGATTGCGTGGGTCGTGAGCTCGACGACGGCCAAATGTCGAAAATCCCTGACAGGGCGGGCCACCCGCCAGCAGGTCAACTTGTCCCCGCAAAGCCGTGAGGTTAGGCGCGTATTTTTCAGTCAAATCTTCCAGCGCCAATTCAGTCTCCGCCAACCAGATTGGCCAGGAAAATTTTGTTTGCCGATTGCCGAGCAGATTAAATTTGAGCGTTTTGAACGCATCCCCGTTTTTTTCAACGGCGAACAAGCCCTGCCACCCGGCATTCATCAAGCCCAACGACAGGCCACCACAACCGGCACACAAGTCAACGAATGTCGGCGCATGTTTATTTTGGCTCATTTTTCATTGTCGCCGCTGACATCAGGCACGGTCAAGCCGAACGTACGGGAAAAGTCAATCGGCCTTTTTATCGCCGGTGCGGGGCACAAACATCTGTTGTTGTTGGACATGAACGCTTTAGGAGTTTGCGGGCAAAACACCCGAGCGTCAATGCGTCTTCGCCTCTGGTGAAGTCGCTTTTTTTTGGAAAAATTGCGACAATTGGAATGGCGAGCGGTCGTCTGGTTTCGCTGGGAACAGAGGTTCCAGCATGAACGGCGAACATCCGTGAGTTAAAACGGAAACACTTATTAATTTTCATGGCTTCAGTGTGCCATGCGCGGTGGGACATCCGCTGTCCAACCTAAAACTAAAACTTGACGTTCAGCCACCTGATAAAATTTTCGTCATTGGGTGTTTTTTCCACCCCGTCGGTTTCCCCGCGGACTGAGAGCGGCGGCTTTCGCTTCGCTCCACGCCCCGCTTCCGTCCGCTCCGCTCCGCAAAACCGCCGCCCTCAGTCCGCGCCCGATTCCAGCTTGTCACTCACGGGAAAAACCCGCCGTTCCGCTTAGTCGCCCGGTTGCTCAGGTTACGATGCTCGGTCTTGCTCCGCTCGCTCTGCGCGTCTGGACCTCCACAACCGGGCGAACGCTCCACGGCGGGTTTTTCCCCTGAGAGACAAGGGAGCGCGGCCCCGCGTACCTCATGGTTGCCCCCTTCGCCAAGACTTGCCGACTTTGGCTTCCCCTGGCAAGACTACGCCGCCAAACCCGGCAAGACTTGGCTCCCCTGTTGGATGCTCCCTTGGAAATTTCTAAATCCACCGATCCACTTCCCTTTTTGGTCTGTCCGCCAATCCGCGGCCCTTTTCCCTAAGCGGGCGGTCAGCCCAGACGCTCCGTTGAGCTCACGGCTTTAGAAATTTCCAAGCGAGCCGGGTCATGATGCGTGTCTGTCACGTTTCATGCCTGCCCCTTGGCCCTGGCATGAACCGCGCCAGACGCGCCGCTCCGCGATAGTGTGAGGCCGTTATCCGTCACAGCGTTTCCGCCGTAGCCATGTTTTCAAATTCCGAGCTGATTTCGGCGTGGTTGGCCTTTAAATACTTGGCTACCCTTGTGTTCTTCATCAGGGTTTTGATGTAGGTGTGTGCGGTTTGCATCGCGAACATGTTTTCTTTGTAATTCTCCGTGATCGCTTTCATGCCTATTTCCAGCGTCTCCGTTTCCTGCTCCATTTTGGCGATGCTCTCCGCGGTCATCCCCTTCTTTTTCTTGGGTATGTCAGCCTGCGCCAGATATTCTTTGCGTGTTCCTAAAATCATCCCCTCCACATAGCCGGCATAATAATTATTGGCTTCAACCATCATCCGCGCGATTTCAATCTGTCGCTCGCCCGTCACTTTCTTCATCATCCGCAGGGCTTGGGGCGATATGGGTTTGTCTTTCAGCAAATCCACGGCTTCGTCGTTGATGCCGTTCAAAAGCGTCATCGAGGCTTGCGCCAGTCGCGGTGAAATGTTCAGCGCCGCTGCGATGCGTTCTAGGCTCGCCCCGTTTTTCACCGCTTTAACGATCATTTTGTGTTCTTGAATCGCCGCGAGCCGACTGATGCGGGCATTGTAAGTGAATCCTTCGTCATCGTTGGCAATAATGCAGTCGGCGGCGGTCATTCCCAATTCTACCATCGCACAGTGGCGCATGTGCCCGTTCACAAGCATATATTTCTCCGACTGGCCTTTTTGCGGAAATACAACCAAGGGCTCAACCAGTCCCACGACCTTGATTGAGGCCAAGATCGTTTCGTATCGGTTGGCTTTTTTTTGGTCTGCGGTGATTTCCCGCACCGGCAGGATGTTTTCCAGCAGCAGCCGGATTTTTTTCATAGCGAATCCAATTTTTGCGTTGCTCATGTCGTTGCCTTGTTTGGGGGTGTAAGTTTGGACCATAGGAATTTAGGCATTGTCCCCAAAGCTTCCGCCCGTAAAAGCGTCAGGAAATGCTCATCGGCAATCAACTTATTGAAAGCCGTGACCACGTTCAGCAGGCGCGCATCACAAATCCGGGATTTTTTTATCATTAGTTTCTGGCGTTCGGCTTCTTTACGGTAGGTGGCCACAATCTTCTCGGCGCTGGTCCGGCTGTTGCGTGGACCATCGCTATTTTGTTTGCCTAGCAATCGTCGTTTTTCGATCAGGCGCTTGACCATGCGCAATGATATATAGTTCAGTTGTTTGCTTTCATAGGCTTTCAACAGTTCGCTCTGCATCTCCGGTGTATCAGCTTTGGAGATACCAATGGCTACCCACAACGGAATTTTCCCCGTGAGCGCTGCCTGGAGCAATCGCCCTTCCCCCGCCTTTTTCAAGGACAGCAGCCCGCTGACCGTCGAGTCCGATACATCCAGTTTCGCGCTGATTTGATGGTTGTTGTAGCCTTCGGCTCGCAAACGCTCGATCTCGCGAATCAAATCCATCGGCGAGGGACAACGGCGTGCGATGTTTTCCACGAGACTCTGGATCAGCCGTTCTTCTTTCGAGATTTCCACTACGATGGCCGGAACTTCCCGATGTCCGAGAGCGCTAAACGCTTCGATCCGCCCTTGGCCGCAGACCAAGTCATATTTCAGCCCCACTGCTTCGCTTGCCGCTCGCAGGCTGACCGTAATCGGCATCTTCAGGCCTAAGGTCTTGATGCTGTTAACGATCACCTCGAATTTCTTCTGGTCACGTTGGCGCGGATTCAAAACGTTAATCTCAGCAATGGGAATCATTATTACTTCATCATTCATATCGCTTCCTCCAGGTTCACTCGCTCCGCGATGCTAAAAAAGAAATCCAGCGCGTCGCAGCGGTAGGTATCCAAATAAACGCCATTGGCTTCGGCCACACGCAAGTTTTCCCACGTCATGTCAATGGCTGGCAGCACATAATAATCGCGGATGACCTCGTTTGTTGCGTCCATGCGAACGGCGACAGTGATGTCCGGTTTCATGTCGGCGTCCAATCGGATCAGCCATCGAGAGGCCCCGCCGCCGGTCATAGTGTGCCTGCAAAGCACTATGGAAACCCGCATTTCGTGGTTGACGTCCAGCAATTCGGTTTCGTTGTTCCATGCCGCGTGCGCGCCCAATGCCGTGATTTTCTGGACGACTTCCGCAACAATTTCGGGATGGCGTTTCCGTAGCCGCCGATTTTCCTCGATGAAACTGAAATTAATTCCCGGATCATAACCGATCAGCCGGTAGGCGTTAATCAGCGTGCCAAAGCGATGGCTGAATGCCGTGCTTGATGGCAGGCCGTCCATTTCGTCAACCAAAATGCCCGATATGCGTCCGTGTTTGGCTAACACAGCCCGCAGTTGTTCCAGCAACTCGTCATTGGTGTATTTCCGACTGCGGGCAAGGATCATTTCCCGCGCTTGCCGGAACAATTCTTCCGCGACGATGCCGGCATAAGCGCCGTTGCCTCGTATCCATTGCTCCGGCGGATTGTTGATATGCTTCTTTTTCAATTTCCACGAAGTCCGGTGATAGACGTTATTGCCGATATATTTTTCATTCGTCAGGACTTGATGCACCGTCGCCCGGTTCCAAGCTCGTCCGAAGTCCGTTACGATCCCTTGCGCATTCAGCCCGGACGCAATTTCCGACTCCATTTTTCCATCCGTGATAAATTCCCGATAAATCCGTCGCACAGCGGCGACCTCCTCATCCGGCCCGGCCACCAGCACCACACGATCCGTCTGGATACTCTTTTGTTCACCCATTTTCAGCATGGCTTTTTTCTCGCCGCTCTGGTCGAGCAGCACACGTCGCAAACCGAATCCCGCCGCGCCGCCCTGGCGAAAGCCGAGTTGCACCAGCCGGCACGCGCCTTGAAAAACTTTCATGGAAAGTTCCCGGCTGTATTCACCCGCCATCGCCCGTTTCACGCCCTTGACTATGGTGGACACCGGGCTGCCGTCATTTTCGAATTGTTCTGCGCAGTAGTGGACCTCCACACCCGCCTGTCGGCAGATGTATTCGTAATAGGCGCTTTCGTCGGCGTCCTGGAAACGTCCCCACCGGCTCACGTCATAAACCAGAATGGATTTGAAGTGCGCTTTGCCCTCATGCACTTCCCTGATCATCTGTCCTAACGAGCCCCGGCCTTTAATGTTTAGCCCGCTTTTCCCGTCGTCCGAATACTCTTTAACGATTTCATACCTCCGTTTCTTCGCATATTCGCGGATTACGTCCATCTGGTTGCTCGTGGAGTATTGCTGATGCTCCGTGGACATCCGCACATAAACCGCCGCGCAGTTCAACCACTCGTCGCGGTTGGCACCGTGCGCTCGGTGTTGTTAAAAAGGTTTATCGTCGGCTGATGGCGATGAATTGGAAACAATCTGACTCATGATTTCTCGCTGCCTTTCCGACCATCCGAATAAGCCATTACAGTTGCCAGACCACGCCCCTTGGCATAGTTGCGGATCACAGCCATTTGCCGTGCAGTTGTAAACTGTGGACGCTTTGACGACCGGCGCGCGTAGGCGACGACGCGCTTTGGCGCTGGGGCCTCATGTCTCATAATGCGGACTGGCGATTGTAATTCACGGATTCGTTGTTCCTCCCAGCCAAAAGCTGGAAAACATTGTTCCACAATGGCACCTTGCCGCCAACCGCAGCGATGAAATCTTGTAACGCCAACCCGCTGACGGTGGCATGGGCGTCGCCCTCGCGCGGCCCGTTACTGCCGCTTCCAGTAGCCGGGATGTTTTTTTCGCCATTCCTGCACTCGGCTTACTTCGCTTGGGCCGCGCCAGTGGTCGCGATTTGCCGGTTTAGCTGACCATCGCTTCTGGCTCAAAAGTTTGCTTGCTCGCTGACAATGGACCTTGATGCAGAACCGTTGGTGATGGTGGTTGCGGGGATCAGTGTTGAACCATTGCTTACAGTGGTAACATTTTTTGCGGTGGTGCTTTAGCACCAGCGCAAAGACCGTGCGACTTTAGCCCACCATTTGACCTGCCAGCAGCAGGGTGCTACAATGCAGGCTAATTCCCACCGAAGGAGGCAATTCATGGACGTATCCCTTACCCCCGAACTGGAGCAGTTCGTTCAAACCGAAATCGGCTCCGGCCATTACCGTGACCCAAGTCATCTGGTCCGGGTTGCTCTCACGCGCTTAAAAGTAGACCAGCCGCGCTTGCCGAAACTTCCGGCCACACTTGAGGAGCTTGAAAGACAACTCGTAGAACGCATCGAAAACTTGGAGCGCGGCGAAGGCATCGACGGCGAAACATCCCGCCACAATATGATGCAGTGGATTGAAGCGATGACCGCCGCGCATGGCTAAATACATTGTCGAATCGTCCGCCGAGGCAGACCTTCACGCCATCTGGAGGTTCATCGCGCAGGATAACCCGTCCGCCGCTTTTGACGTGATTGACGCCGCTTATAAAACCTTCGCTATTTTGGCCGAACACCCGCGCATTGGCATCAAGCGCGAATTCCCGGCCTTTCGTCGCCAGGACATTCGGTCGTGGCCGGTATCCGGCTTTGATCAGTATGTCATCTTTTATTATCCCTGTCCCGATGGGGCCAGCATCGTCGCCGTTTACCACACGGCTCGCCACGTCGAAGCGCTGTTTGAGAGAGGCTAAGGCGGCCCTTAGACGGCTCTTTCACTCGGATTTGCATACCATAAGTGTAATTTATCAAATTATTACGATTGCTGATTGACAGTTACCACGCACCTGTCAGCATCGCGTCCCGTGGGCCAAACGACTGTGGAGTTGCCCGACTTCCATCCGCAGACGCTGCTTAGGGATTGGGGCAATGGGCAAGGATTCCGGCTTGCGGATGCGCAAACCGGCGTATGCGCCTTTGGCGCGACCGGCAGCGGCAAGACTTCAGGGCCAGCTCGCCACCTCGCTTACGGCTATCTCGCGGGCGACTTCGGCGGCCTCGTTTTATGCGCTAAGAAAGACGAACGCCACCAGTGGCAGCAATGGGCAGCCGACTGTGGGCGCTTGGATGATCTCATCATTATCGACAAATCCGCCAAATACCGCTTCAACTTTATGGATTGGGAGGCCAGCCGGCCGGAGGAAGGCGGCGGCCTCGCCATCAATATCGTATCCCTGCTGGACGAAATCGGCCACGCCGTTTCCGGCACTGA
>Ga0206858_1085_pt1 | contig 25433 bp, 23 predicted proteins | sample Alteio_BWOrgCont_46_FD_152622 | JGI IMG/M metagenome (GOLD analysis project Ga0206858, IMG submission 152622) | Enriched cells from forest soil in Barre Woods Harvard Forest LTER site, Petersham, Massachusetts, United States -... | ecosystem: Environmental > Terrestrial > Soil > Temperate forest >... | reverse complement strand
GTCCTTTTATCTGTTTCATGATCGTATTTTCCGCTTGATCTTGACTGTATTGTGTTCCCAAAAACATCATTTTTTCACGCTCACAAGTTATCGTATTTAAAATACGTGCTACATCAGCTTGGCGCTCAGGCTTTCTAAAAAATAAATTACTGAAATATGACCGCATAGTAGACTGAACGCAAACAACCACATTTGAAAAAACAAGTGACTCATTTTTCGGTAATATTGAAAGATCGCGTGCTTTAATTACCACTTCTGCTAGTACTGTTGCGCCGCGCGATGGCCGTCCCCATACATGATGAGCCAAACTATCGATAGCATGAGCACTTTGCATATTTAGTAAAGCGCTATTTAAATAGTGTGTAGCTTCGAGTGTGCTGCGAGCACTTGCTAATTGTCCACGCAGAGTTTGATATACATGTTCACGTGCTGCGTCCTGTGCAATCACCGTAAAGTTATAAGTTTTATTCCATATGTGCGTTAATAAGTTTAAAAGTGCCACCTTATCTACTTCACCAAAAGTAAATAACATCTCACCACATTGAGGGGAGCTTAATGCATTACGTGCAGTTGCGGCATTACGACGAGCCTGTTCAAATGCTTGTCTTTGCTGCCAGGAACTATTAAAACATTGGTTATCTAAAGACTGAGAAAATCCCAACCAAAATTGACGATACTGCTGTTCCCAAGCCTCTATGCTTTGGATTGATAAAAGTTCTGGTTTTTTATTTTTTAAGATACCTTCTAGTTCTGTTTGTTTTGCTATTAACCATTGTTTTGCAGCGCCTTCAGGCATATCTACATAAAGATTCTGATTAAAAGCATTTTCATGAGCTTTTGACACCTGCATTAATACGGTTTTTAAATCATCTCTACGTTTTTTAATTGCTTGGAATAAATGTCCTTGCACTTGTAATAGTCTGTTACGTGCATCACACCAAACTTTAGCAAAAGATGGAGAAAACCAACCTGCATCTTGTATTTTTTGATACAGTTGCTGAATACAGGTTTGCACAGCACCTTTATCCGCACAAGCGCCTTTCTCTATCCTTTTTAATGCTAAGCTCAAGTCAGTTTTCACTTCTTCGCTTACTTCTAAAGCCAAAATATCGGCTTGTAATTGCATAAGCTGTTCTAACCACTCATCTTGCCGCCAAAGTAATGGCTTTAAAGCCATGTTAGCAATTACCATTACTACTTTTATCAAAGCATCAAATGAAACTTGCGCTTCACCTTCTAATACACGACCATCACGAATATTAATAATATGAACGGTCAACGCATTCATTACATCTTCAGCCCAATATTGAGTTTCGTATTGACCAGTTTTTTTAATTTGTTGCTCAACAGTTTGATAAGTATTTTTCACTTCTTGTCGAATGATATGAGCTAAATCAACCGAAAAATTACGTTCAAGCAATCCTGCCTGTCTTAATGGGGCTAAAGCCTTCTGCCATATATGTAGAAAGCTTGTGTTATTCTTTGCACCCGATTTTGATTTTTCTGCATTAGAAATATCTTGTTCTGCTTTTGATAAAACTGCATCTAACGCTGCCATCAAATCAGTAATTACTGGTGCTTGCCATTGAAGTTCACTGACGTGCAACTGCGAATCTGTTGCCAAAATACCATCAATAGGATTGGATCTATCATTCGAAGTTTTTAGGTTTTCTAATGCAACCAGTACCTGCGACACTGCTTCTTTTAATTCTGGTGAAGTTTTTTCGGTATTATAACCCTGCCAGACATTTTGTATGGTTAATTGTACTGAATCAACAATTTCATCAAATTCCAATGATAATTCTTTCATTAAATTATTTAGCTCTTTATGATAGAGATAAAACATTGAAAAAGGGATGGGGATACTTTTAGCGTTCTTCAAATTTAAAGGTGCTATATGTCGATTAATGCCTTGCAATACATCTGCTGCACGATCATAAAATTCATTAATTTTCTCATGCAATGCTTTCGCTTTTTCAAAAATATATTCAGGGTTAATGTTTTTAATAGTCATAGGATTGTTTCTTATATTTTACTGACACTGATTCCGAGATTATCATGACGTTCACGAGCAATACGGGCTTGTTCTGGACCTTCACTGCCAGCTATTAAAGCTAGCTCTCCCCTGGCATATTCGAGTAATTGCTGCTCTGTTGCATAGATATTAGAGTGTGTTTTAAAATGATCTTTTGTATTATATTTCCAATAAACACAACATAAATCTCGTGTTTCTTGCTCCAATTGATTTAATTTCAACGTACCGTGCAATAAATGAATACACAGCCAATCGGTAAGATAGTTTTTTTGTGCATTACCACAAGCGCGAGAATGCTGATGTTGTGTGCGTTGTTCAGGCGGAGTACCATACAATTGTTCGATATCCTTCGCAGGTAATAACGGCGAAGGAGGTGTGGTTTCTGTTTCTTCTGTAATAGATAAACTTTTAGCAGACAAAAACGGGCTTGTAGTTGGTGTTTGCTTATGATGTGGAGGTGCCTGTATAAGCCGTGCCTTACTTTGCTGTTGTAAAGATTTAAATAATGGATGATCAGGCCGCATCATAAGTTGTGGAGAAGCACCACTCATTCTAGCTCTCTGCACCAGGTTATCACTTAAGTTATCTTTAACTTTCGCGTATAATTCTTTAGTCTTTTGATCGCAATATAAAAATAGGCTTAAATGCGTACTTTGAATTTGCGCAAGGATTTTCAAATTTAAACAACCTTGTTGGTCTACGAATAAAATTTTCTCTAAAAAATCATATTCTTCTTGCAATTGTTTATCTCTATCTGCTGGTGCTCCCCAACGGTTCCAAAAGGTTTTTAAAGAATCTGTTATAGAACCGGAGCTAGAACCTTTGAATATTATCAGCTTGGATTTCACTGCTTGTAGTTGAGCGTGAATGGCTTGACGCAACTCATTACTCATGCGAAACCCGTCGCCTAATATATGATAATCAGCAAAATAATCTCCCATCTTGGTATAGGCATGCTGTATTGCCTGAAATACCATGCGCATACGCGCAGGAGGTGCAGACTCTATCGCATCTACATCCATAGAAAATCGCGCACATAAAATTTTATCAGGATCTACAGCCCTCAATAAAGCACTGATTAGTGCGACGTCATCCATAACGTCATGATGATTTGCAACATCAAGTGTTGCAAAATAATCAGCAATAACGCGTAGCATTTTTGCATAACTAATTAATGATGCACGATGCGCAGCTTCATGGCTCGATTCTGCTGTATAAAATAAAAGACCAGATTGCAAACTAACATCTAACAGCACCATCAAAGTAATCAAGTCGAAAACATTAGTCCAATACTCTCTAAAGCTTGCAGTCTTAACAGCTAACTGCTTCTGCAAAGAATGTACTTCTCTTACTTGAGGAAAAGCTTGCATCAGGTTCAGTTTAATATGACTGCATAAGGCCGGATCAAGTGATTGTATGGCCTTTTGTAAGACACTTCCATTACGTACGATATTCACTTGCTCTGGAAATGTCAAAATCACTAATAGATTCTGCATTAAATATAATTTATTTGGTTCATTATCATCGTTCAAGGTTTTCCAAAACTCTTGCAATGCTCTAGTTTGAGAAACGTGTTGTGCATGATCAGATACAACGTCACTTATCCAATGGTTTACAGTATCTGGTTTTGACCAAAATTGTATTTTATCAACAATGGATTTATCTAAATCATGCATGACAACTCCTGGATTTAAGAAATTGGTTGAATTATTTACATAAAAAACCCTGCGATCGCAGGGTTAGCTTTTTATATAAAAATATTCATTATGGAAAAAAGTATGCCAAAACATCACGCGGTATTCAATAGTAAAATGCAAATCTACAACTTCATTTGTCAGCAATTATTTTAATGATTTCTTTAATGATCGTTCAGCTTTATATTGACACTCATAAATTAATGACAAAATGTATGCATATTTATCTTCCCAGGTCTGTTTCCAATTTCCATGTGAAACACCACATAGCTCAGCTAATTGTTTTTTCGTCATGGGTTTTCGACCTGAACCTGAACATTTATCACATATATTTTGAATTTGAAAACCGCTACCTTTGCACGTTCTACATAGCCTATATATTTCCCATTCTGAGAGTGCGGCTTCACAAAAGCGTCTTATTGCTAATGAATTATTTTGTATTGACCATCGTTGTTTAACGGCTATTTGTTGCGTTTCTCGCAACAAATAGCCTAAGAGTTGATCACGCGAATGACTATCATTATTTACATGCCAACAAGCAAAGTGATACGCCTCAACTTCCAGCTGACTCAACGCAGCAGCAATATCACTAGGTGTCAGACCTTCGATGGTTTTACTACCACGCGTCATTGATGGCGTCTTAGGCGTTAATCGCGCTACAAGTTCTAATATGCTCATTTTAAAATCTCCTTCTATGATACTTAGTTATTGCATCCTTTACGTAGGGAGAAAATGTATTTCTCCCTACGTAGTAGGGGTGCATATGCACGGTTTTTTAACTTGTTGATAAATATAATTAAAAATGTGTTTTTATTTAGTGTGCAGTACTGTGCATGCACACCAGATCAATAATCGCAACAGATTGATTTAACAAATATTTTTATTTGGCTCAATGCATGCACACATATATAAATCTAAAATTGGCACAGTGACTTGCACAACACATAATTTACATGCTATTACTCTTGGCTAATACCTAAATGGATTGATTGTTTACCTTTGGTCACAATAATAATTCGACTATCTTTTCTGAGTCCATCAATGATGTTATATGCTGTACGCCTTGCTACTCCTAATGATTCCATCAATTGATCTCGCAACACTGTTATTGCAATAGGAGATTGAGATTGACGCACTACATTAAAGGCAAAATCTATTTTTTCGTTTGCTGTTTTAGGAGTAATTGATTGCACTTGCCAACAACCTAATGATCGATTTAAAACGATAAGTTGCGCTTCTGGCGAGTATTGATTACGTGTTTCATAATAAACATGAATACCTTCATTTGAACGTGTCAACAAAATGGCCGTGTCATACCACCCCTGCCAAGCTGAACTTCCTCGAATACCTGTAAACAATAAATTTTTATCTTGTCTTGTTGTGGTTTTTTTAAGATGATGAATCAGAATAATACAAGGTGATGGTTTAATGGATACTTGCAGCTGTCCTAATTGACTATACAATAAGGCTGCGACTTCTTGTGATGAATTTTCATCAATATCTGAAAAACTAATAATAGGATCAAATGCCACAATATCAGGCTTCATGAGCTCCAGTGTCCTATGCAGTTTATCCCAATCCTTTTGCTGCATGATATTGAGTGAGCAACGCTGTGTTGTAATAAAGTTTTTATCAATACACTCTTGCTCTGATACAGAACAATTTTTTTCAAATGTACTCAATCGCTCGTTTAAATATCCATCTTGAATTTCAGTTTGCAAATATAGGACTTTTAATGGTCTTTTGAAAGATTCACCTAAAAGACAGCCTGCACTAGCGGCTCTAACAGCCATTTCAAGGAAAAAATCAGACTTCCCGACCTTGGGTGCACCCGCAATAATCACTCGATAGCCCTGCGCTAATAGTCGATTACGCCAAAACTCTTCAGGTAGCTGTGATGCCTTGGATCGCAAGGCATCACGGCTAAGCAGTGGTAGTGGATAATTATTTGACAGAACATCCAACGGCATTTTAATTTTTATCCTAAATAGGATATGTAATTTATGCTATTGGCAGCCCTAAGATCAATTAAAATTCAAGATCAACACATTGATTAGTAAAATTTGAATAAACTCCTTACTTACCTAGCGCTGCAATGACATTAACTAATACTTCTGCATTTAAATTTTGATACTGTTGCATGGCATGATCTTGATTGATTTGCCTTAATATATTTTGCGCTTTAAATATAAGTTGCTGATTTTTGGTACTCTGCACGATCTTTGCCCAACCATCACCTACCAACTCATCATCGTTACTTTCTATAATTTTCTGCAAAGCAGTATCCCACAACATCAAAGCTTCTCTTTTTTCCGCAAGGTAATCATAGCGATCATATACACCTTCAACGCCTTTAATTTTATGGCTAATGATGCGCTCTGCAATATCTCGTCTCACTCCAAGTTCTGCAAGCGTAGAGCGCATTGTGCGCCGCAAATCGTGTGGTGTAAATTTTTCATTCAGAAGGATTGATTTTTTAATACGACAACGGCGAATTGCTTGCGTTACAGAATGTCTTTTTAAATGACCTTCTGGATTATCCATTTTAAAGACATAACCTGTAGATAAAAACAAAGGCTCTAATAATTGCATGGCCATAGGCGGTAGTGGCACTGTGTTTTTCTCACCTGTTTTGCTTGTCACGTTTAACCATGTAGCTTGTTGCCAATCGATGTCTTCCCATTTCATACAACAGATTTCACCTGGACGTTGCCCAAGCAATAGTATTAATTTAAGTACGATTTTAGTTTTCTCATCAATATTGCTTTTTGTACAAAGGTTCCAGAAAACTTTGATTTCATTGACTGTTAATGTACGATCGCGAGTTCCTTCTTTTTTACGTGCAATTTTCTGTGTAGGTACATCTTCACAAAATCCATGTTCACAAGCAAAGCGAAACAAGCGTGATAACCGCGTTTGTAAGCGATTAGCACCAGGAACACCTAGAGGACTGGCGAAACCTGAAACAACATATTTTGTTGTTTGTGCGCGCTCACGAACTTTACTTAATAAAGTGGAAATATCATATACAGTGATACTGGAAATATCTTTGTTGCGCCAAGCAGGGATGGCATCTTTGGTTAACCTGCGCCATTCATTCTGAGCCGTCTTAATATGTTTTAGCTCTTTCTCCCAATAAAGCTTCGCGACTGCTTCGAATGTCCATTTCTTTTTTTCAACAATCTCTAATCCCTGATGTAAGCGACTTTGTGCCACAGTTGCTTTATTTCTAGCATCTGACAAACTGATATAGGGGTATTCGCCCAAAGTCATTCGTTGTTTTTGTAAGTCGCCTTTTCTCCTGTATGCGAAGCAGAAAGTTTTTTTTCCTTGCTGCGTCACTCGCAATGATAGCCCTTTCGTTCTCTCATCATGATATTCTGCACGCCCAGTTTTGGGTGCTTCAACAGTTTTAATAAATCTATCGGTTAATGCTAATTTCATTGTTCTTTCTCCACCTGGGGCACCACCGGGGCACCAAAATAATCTGGCTTCCAGCGGTTGTTCTAGTTTACTAATGAACGAGAACAAACAGCAATAAGGTACAAGTTGATTTGTAACTTATTGAAATGATAAGGATTTAAAGAAATTTTAGAACCTAAACGAATGCTAACGAATGTCTGTGAATATCGGGACGGCAGGATTTGAACCTGCGACCCCTAGCACCCCATGCTAGTGCGCTACCAAGCTGCGCCACGCCCCGAAGTGGGCTATTGTAGCAGAATTAAAACTAAAAATAACTGTTATTACATACTGGATATGTTGTTCCGCAAAATAAGCCGAAGCCATTGCCATCCGTGCCATAATCGCTGGGGACATTATTAATATCTATAGGATATTGCCAATGTTCATTATCTTCGTCCGTACTTATTGCCATATTTACGGCCACCATACCATAATAATTTGGCACACTCTCATTATCAGCATAATATCCTTCAGCCATACACATCACGGCATTACAAGTGACGCCATAGAAACTACCTCCTTGGCTAAATTTATCGGGTAAATTATTGCTATCATCCACCGCATAACTCCAAGTTCCACTTTCTACAGCAATATTTACGTAAAGAATCGGCGCATCAATGCCACCGTCATCCTCATATCCGCCTGCTGCTGCACAAATTTCACCTGAACAACTGACGGCAAAAAATGCGCCATTGGTACCGTATGCAGTAGGCAAAGAATCTTCATCAGAAGTAACTACAGGCGTCCAAGTATCACTTGTGCTTGCATTTGTATTCACTAAAAGTATTGGGTAATTATTTGCATTCGTAACATAATTACCACCCGCTAAGCAAATGCCTCCAGAACAACTTGTGCCTTTGATAAAGTTAAACTCATTATCACCATTAGCGACACCATCTTCTGGTAAACCTGTACTGCTAATCACATAATCCCAATCACCGTTTTCTACATTGCTACTCATTACGAGCAATGGGTAGTAACCACTATTCGCGCCACTATTTTCATATTGACCACCCGCAATGCATGTCTGCCCACTACATGCCACACTAAAGAGAATACCATTATTGGCAAAATCAGAAGGTAAAGTATCATGGGTACTATCTATTACTGGCTCCCAAGTACCGCCACCAGAAATATCTGTATTCACAAGCAATAATGGATAAAGTGTGCTGCCATTCCCATATTGTCCGCCGACGATGCATAGATCGCCATCACAACTGACGCTATTAAAAATACCATTTGGGTATGGGCTCGTTTCATATGTCCAAGAACCTGTAGCACCACTTTTTGTGCTAACTGCTAAAAGTGGATAAGTGTTCGTTTCAGTTTCATATTGTCCAGAAGCAACACAGATTTCACCTGAACAATCAATATTACTAAAAAATCCGAAACCTACATAATCACTGGGTACATCGGCGCTATCAATTGCGTATGACCAACTATTTTTAGCGCCGCCTTTTTGGCTCACTGCAATCATGGGATAAACATTACTATAATTTTCACTGCCTAAGTATCCACCCACTGCAAGACAAGCATTACCTGTGCAATCCGTTCCAATAAAAACACCGTCTGCTAAATCACTGGGTAGAGGACCATTCACATCTATTGAAAAATCCCACTTGTCACCACTACTTGAAGTCATTGCTGCTAACATTGGCGTTGAGCCTGCATCTGTAGGATAATATACGCCACCCGCCACTGGAAATGCTGCTGTTTTTACTTCAAGTGGATGCTTCGTACCCGCACAAGTAAAACCATCTGACATGCATACAAAAAGACAAGGATTATCTGAACTACCACAATCACTACTTACAGGTCCTGAAATGGCTAATTCTAAAGTACAACTGCCATAAGGTTCTAATACAAAAGTTTTACCGCATAAATCTGGAATAGAATCATCTACAGTTATTTGCGTCACATTTTTGGGTAAATATCAAATGCTAATGCAGATGTTTGCGCATAACTATTAAATGATAAAAACAAAAAAATTTGAGCTGCAAGTAATGCCATTTTCTTAATACGCATATTTTCGTTCCTTAATTATTATTTTAACAATGTCAATTGCAATAATATTTCTTGTACATAAAAATGATCTTGACTTAAAGTCTCATGACTATCTGTCGGTTCAGCTTGGTCATATACACCATCACTTAAACCCACTTCACCGAAATCTGTAAAGCGATAACCTACGCCTAAACGCAAATATTCAGTTATTTCTACATCAACACCGAGTCCAAGATTGTAAGTAAAAGAAGAAATAGTGTGGTCATCGTATTCAACAGCCATTGCGAGATCTTCTGGGTAATCCACTGAAAAATTTTGTGCAGTATTAATACCCACACCGATACCTGCCGAAATATACGGACGTAGAAAATCAAACCACTCGCCCATTATTTTTGTTTCAGCTAATATTTGTCGAGCGATGATTTCGTATTCATAATCATATTCAGCAAGACTATTTTCATTAAATCCTTGTACTAAAGCACCTTTGGGACCAAAAGCTGACGTTTGATAATAAGAAACACCTAACTGCATATCCCATTCTTCAGCGAGCTCAAATTCACCGCCTAAAAATAAACCCCAAACACCGCGAGCTTGCGATTGGTCACTGGCTTCATAATTTAATTGGCTTAAACCCACAGTAAATTCTTTTGATGAACCCACATCGGAACTAAATGCCACACCGCCCGAGGCCGTGACCACTGGATCAACCTCGAAATCAAAATCGAAAAAGTCATCATCATCTTCTGCTTGTAGAAAGGGCGAAAATAAACAAATGCCTACAAAACCACATACTTTCCATAGTTTCATCGTTAAGCATCCTTTAATGTAAATAGTAGATTATAGTGTTAGAAATTTAAATCCGCCAACGCGTACCTTGAACAGAATCTTCTAAGATAACGTTTAGATCAGTTAAATGCTTGCGAATAGCATCAGCCTTGGCAAAATCTTTATTTACGCGTGCTTCATCACGTTCTCTAACAAGATTATCAATTTCGGCATGCGATAATTCTGCTTGTTTTGATTGTTGTAAATAAGTTTGTGGATCTTGGGTCAATAACCCTAAAATATTGGCTAATTTTTTTAATAGACTAGCCAGTAAGTCTGCCTCATGGGGTTGATGAGTACGAACAGTATTCACTTCTTTTGAAAGTTCACAAAATACAGCTAGGGCTTCTGGGGTATTGAAATCATCATCCATGGCTTGATAAAAACGTTTTACGTAAGGGTTGTTTTCATCTAAAGTCACATCACTTAATTTGCGATCCAGTAAGGTTAGATATAAACGTTCGCAACAAGTTCTTGCTTGCTGCAAATTATCTTCAGAATAATTAACAGGACTACGGTAATGACTGGCGACTAAAAAATAACGAATAGTTTGAGCGTCATGGGTTTTGAGTACATCTCTAATCGTAAAAAAATTACCTAAAGATTTCGACATTTTTTCATCATGTACTTCGACAAATCCAGTATGCATCCAGGTATTCACGAATTTTTTGTGAAGTGCACCTTCTGATTGTGCACGTTCATTTTCATGGTGTGGGAAAATTAAATCATAACCACCGCCGTGAATATCCAAAGTATCACTTAAAAATTGCGTTGCCATAGCTGAACATTCAATATGCCAACCTGGGCGACCCTTTCCCCACGGAGAGGACCAGCTAGGTTCGCCCGGTTTTGCGGCTTTCCATAATACAAAATCAAAAGCATCTTGTTTATCTTCATTCATTTCAACACGCGCGCCCACACATAAATCGTCCAAATGACGATGTGATAATTGTCCATAAGTAGGAAATTTACGCACGTGATAATACACATCACCATTTGTCGCCGCATAAGCTAAGCCATTGGTAATTAATTTTTCTATTATTGTAATCATTTGATCGATACTGTGCGTTGCACAAGGCTCTTTGTTCGGCGCAAGTGCACCTAGGGCTTTAAAATCATCATGCATCGCTATCGTAAAGCGTTTTACTAAATCTTCAATAGTTTCATTATTTTCTGCAGCACGTTTGATAATTTTGTCATCGATATCGGTAATATTACGCACATAATTTACTTGGTACCCTCGCGCTAATAAATAACGGTAAATTACATCAAAAGCAAGTACCGTACGGGCATGGCCAATATGACAATAATCATATACAGTAATGCCGCAAACATACATATTCACTTTTGGGTCATTTATAGGTTTAAACAATTCCTTTTGTTTAGAAAACGTATTATAAATCTGTAACATGAAATTCCCTTTGAAATCGTTGTTCACGTTGGATGGCAGACAGTAATTCCCACCATAATGTTAATTCGGGACCTTGTAAGGTGCCCATTAAAGCTGCACGTAAGGGTTGAAACAAGGCTTTGCCTTTATACCCTTCTGCTTTTAACTTTTCTAATAATTGTAAATAATCGTTTTCTGAATGTGCGATTTTAAAAAATTTTTCAGGCGTTTCATTCAGCACTTGTTTTGCTTCGTCAGTATAGACAAGTTCATTTGTAAATGCGCGTTTTGCCCAAATAAGCGCTTCACTGGGTAATACCAATTCGGCACGAATCATTTGCGTAAAAGCCATGTGTTTATCTTGAGGCACAATGGAACCTACTTCATAAGTAAGCCAAGCCCAAAATTCTTGATCCGATAAACGCGACAAACTTACTTTTTGCCAATAATCTAATTGTTTTTGATCAAAACGTGCAGCTGAGCGACCAAGTTGCGCATCGGTAAAATGTTCTGATAACTCTGCTAAAGTATATAATTTATTTTCTGGATAATAATGACCAAGACGCGCTAAATAATTATTTAAAGCTTCGGGTAAAAATCCCATCGCACGTAATTCGCGTATACTTTTAGATCCGTGACGTTTTGACAGTGGACTGTTATCCGGTCCTACAATTAACGTGATATGACCATATTGTGGCGCTGGCAAACCGAGCGCTGCTAAAATTAAAATTTGTCTAGGTGTATTGGTTAAATGATCTTCGCCACGAACAGCGTGCGATACCTTCATCATCGCATCATCTATCGCATTACAAAACATAAACGCAGGTGCATCGCTTGATCGTTTAATAATAAAATCACCCAGATCATCCGTTTGAAATACTAGCGCACCTTTGACTAAATCATTAAATTTAACCGTCTGTTTTTTAGGTACACGAAAACGTAATGTAAACGGCAAGCCTTGAGCTTTTTTTGTCGTAACTTCTTCTTCCGATAAATTCGCACACGTACCCGCATAACGCGGCGCTTGACCCGCAATATGTTGCATTTTACGTGACAGTGCTAATTGTTCTTCAGTACAAAAACAAGGATAGGCTTGGTTATTGGCTAATAACTGTTGGTAATATTGATTATAAATATCCATGCGCTCTGCTTGCAAATACGGACCCGCATCACCACCCTCTTCAGGACCTTCGTCCCATTGCAAACCTAGCCAACGTAAATCTTGCATCAAACTATCTAAGTAAATTAGCTCAGATCGCTCAGCATCACTGTCTTCTATGCGTAATAAAAATATGCCGCTGGCATCTTTTTTCGCAAGCAAATAATTGAACAAAGCGGTCCGCATGTTGCCTAAATGTAAGTAACCGGTAGGACTGGGTGCGAACCTCGTTTTAATCGTTGATGGCATGGTTTAATGTTCTCTTCATGTTCAGAATGTTATAATGTAAATAATAACTCAATATCTGTCTTTAGCATCCGATAAAAATAACATAGTTAGTGCAGGAGTTGTATGGTCATGATGAAAAATATCTTAAAAGCCGGGCTAGGATTCATCCTAGTCAGCGTCCTCGTGGGTTGTGATAATAGTCCCAGTGAATCTTCACAAGTTCCGCAAAATCTTATTCAATCAGCTAACCATTCTGTGATTCAGATTGAAACCAACCATGGTTCTATTTGGATAGAATTGTTTGATGATTTAACTCCCAAAACAGTTGATAACTTTATTCAATATGTTGAGGAAGATTTTTATAACAATACCGTGATTCATCAAGTTTTCCCTAATTTTATTATTCAGGGTGGTAGTTTTGACACCCAACTGCTTGCCAAAACTTCGCATGAAACCATTATCAATGAAGCAGCAGCTGCGCCAAAACATAAGCGCGGCACTATCGCCATGATGCGCGGCAATCATCCTGATTCTGCGACGAGTGAATTTTTTATTAATTTAAAAGATAATGAATTGTTTGATATTAAAAATGGCTACGCTGTATTTGGTCAAGTCATTAAGGGCATGGAAGTGTTGGATAAAATCAGTACAATTAAAACCTGTGCACAAGATCCTTTTTATGATGATGTCCCTTGCGAGTCGGTGATTATTAAAAATATTGTAGAGATGTCTTAGAATTGTCGCCCCCTTTCATAAAGGGGGCCGGCTGAAAGCCGGGGGGATTTTGCAGGCTTCAATAACTATTCATGGTTCGTAAAATCCCCCCGCGCTGCGCGCGGCCCCCTTTCATAAAGGGGGCGAGTTAGCAGGAAAAATCTTTCCGGGATTTAATATTCCCTTAGGATCAAACACCTGTTTAATTTGACGCATCAGATTTAAACTATGTTCATCCACTTCCTGAGTAATAAACGCCTGTTTGCTTAAACCAATCCCGTGTTCGCCTGATAAACTGCCGTTTAAATTCAAGACTATGGTAAATACTTTTTGTAGGCACTCATCTACATGCGCGGCTTGCAGTTTATTGTCAGGATCATACATTAAATTCACATGAATATTGCCATTGCCTGCATGGCCGAAACTGACAATGGTGATGCCGTATTGTTTAGACAATTTTTCTAATGCTTTTAATAAAGCTGGAATTTTTGACACGGGCACGACGATATCTTCATTAATTTTTTTAGGAGCGACATGACGCAAGCTAGGTGATATACGGCGTCTGGCTTGCCATAATTTCTGTGATTCTTGTTCATCTTTTGCGATATCAATAGTCATTAAATCCGATGTTTTGGAAGCTTCTTGGATAATGCTAACAACATCATTAATACTATGATCATTACCATCAATACCTATGAGTAATAGCGCTTCCACGCCTTGTGGTAAATCAACACCACCATATTGTCGCACTAAATCTACAGTGGTTTTATCCATAAATTCTAATGCAGAAGGTAATTCTGCTTGACCCATAATTTGCGTGACTGCAGTTGTAGCGCCTTCTATGCTGCGATATAAAGCACGTAAAGTCATTTGTTTTTTGGGTAGTGGTAGTAATTTTAAAGTGGCTTCAGTAATGGTTGCGAGCGTTCCTTCTGAACCTATTAATAATCGAGTTAAATCATAACCTACGACATTTTTAGTCGTATAAGCGCCTGTATGAATCGTATCACCATTACCTGTAACAGCTTTAAGGGCTAAAACATTTTCACGCACAGTGCCATATTTGATTGCACGTGGGCCTGAAGAATTATGTGCTAAATTTCCGCCTAAACTACAATATTCACGGCTACCGGGATCGGGTGCCCAAAATAAATTATGTTTTTTAGCAGCGATTTGAATGGCAAGATTAGTAATCCCAGGCTCTGCAATCATCACGCGATTTTCATGATCAATAGACACAATATTATGCATGCGCATCATCGACATAACGATGCCGCCATGAATGGGCACTGCACCCCCAACCGCACCAGAACCTGCGCCACGTGGTACTAACGGTATTTCATATTCATTACATAAACGCGTAATAAATACGACATCATCATGTGTTTTTGGTAAGACAACAGTTTCTGGCATGAAAAAACATTGTGTGCCATCAGTGCCATAAGGCCAACACTTTTGTGGATCTGTTAAAACAAATTCTTTTGATAAATGCTGTTGAAGTTTTGTTAAAAACTTAGGATGCATCTTTGGGTTCTTCAATATACTCGAACACACGAACAACACGTGTCACACCGGTGGTTGTGCGCGCAAGTTCTGTAAGCTTGTCAGCCTGATCTTGAGAAACAATACCCATGAGGTAAACCACACTATTTTCAGTCACTACTTTCGTATGTACAGGATTGACATCATTAAAACCGGAAGATGATTTAATTTTTGCAGTAATCCAAGCATCATGCGAACGTGTCACGAGTGAGGTGGGCTCACCCACTTCTAATTCATTATTCACTTTCTGCACTTTTTCAGCATTTTTTGCCAATTCACCAATTTTATCTTTAGCCGCTTGCGAGGCAACTTGGCCTACTAATAAAACATTCTCATCATAACTGACAATGACAATATGTGACTTTGCATCCAGATTAATATGTTCATATTCATCAATAGCATCATCAATTCTTCGCTCAATCGCTTGATCTTCAATAATGGTGCCTGTCGTACGTTTGTCATAAGCAACGGATGCTGTACCTGTTGCTGCCGCACCACCCACTATGGCAGTGGCACAACCCGATACAAATAAAATGCTAGTCACTATGACCATAATTACTTTAAGCATATAAGACTTCATCCTTGAACCTCGCCAAAAATTTGATTATCAATTAAATCACATAAATAATGAATCACGCATAAGTGTACTTCTTGGATACGTGCAGTTTGTTCATGCGGCACGCGAATTTCCACATCTTGATCAAGATTCAACACTTGCGCTAATGGTCCACCGTCTTTTCCTGTTAATGCAACCACAAACATACCTGCATCATGTGCCGCTAATACGGCTTGTACGATATTATTTGAGCGCCCACTCGTACTAATGGCTAATAACACATCACCATTTTGGCCCAGCGCGCGAATTTGCTTGCTGTAAATTTCATCATAATGATAGTCATTTGCTATAGAAGTGAGTGTAGACGTATCTGTTGTGAGTGCAATTGCAGGCAAACCCGGACGTTCGCGTTCAAAACGATTAATTAGTTCCGAAGAAAAGTGCTGTGCATCAGCAGCAGATCCACCATTGCCACAAGTTAAGATTTTATGACCATTTAATAAAGCATCAGCCAGAACTTGGGCGGCCTTAGCAATATGTACCGGTAAAATATCAGCTGCTGTAATTTTTGCTTCTATGCTCGCGCTAAATAAATGCGTAAGCCGCTCCATGATATCCATAAAACCTCACCCAGAAATTGCATGTTTAACCCAACGAATCTCGGGTTGCCCTTGTATGTATGTTATGCCAATTACATCGAATCGACAAGGGTAGACATCTAGCCAACCCTTTTTTTGTAGAAATAATGAACTTGTTCTTAATAAACGCTGTTGCTTATGATAAGTAATACTTTCAATGGGATCATAACCATCTGCCCTGGTTCTGGATCTAACTTCCACAAAAACCAGAATATTTTTATCCATCATGATTAAATCAATTTCCCCAAGTCGACAGGTAAAATTACGATCAACCAAGGTCAAACCTTGGGTTTGTAGATATTCACAAGCCGTATTTTCTGCAGTATTGCCTGCGATTTGACGAGCACTGGTATTATAAGGCACGAGGCTCTCCTAAACTAAAACGTGCACATTCAGGTTGGCGAACAATAAATCCACTCGTATCCATTGATAATGTACCTGTGGCACCCGAAAGCGTAAATTGCGGATTGGCACTAAGCGGCCGAATATTTTTTGCCACCCTATAAGCATCCACGCCGAAAGCGAATAAACGCTCTTGCGCAGCAGGATCAGATAATAATTGCACCGACATTGCACTTAAGGTACTACCCCTATCAAGAGGGCTCACTATCCAAGGACTGTCACAAAAAACAATTCCATTCAAATCATTATCACGTCCTGGATTAGGGGTGCCGGTATAAATATTGGCCATGGCATAAATGGGTAAATGTTGGCCATAAAATTGTAATAATGGCGGTACTTGTCTGCCCTGTTGCGGGGAGGCCATTAAAAATAAAAAGTCAAAACGCGGCAAGCTTATATTTTCTTCTTCTACTTTCAATAAGTATTGCACCGGATCTTCTAAGGTTTGGCTTTGATCAAAATACACCATGCTCTCAACTTGGCCACCTAATTGTTCAAAACGTTTTTTAAAAGAAGCCGCGGCGCGTCTACCAAATGGAGTTTTTTCGATGAGTGCACCCGCATGTTTATGACCATCATCCCAGGCTTGTTCGGCCAAGCGATAGGCTTCATCTTCGGGTCCCAATGAAAAAGGATATAAATAACGAGGTAAGCTATTACGATCTTCCAAGGTATTAAGCGAAATAACGATGATTTTATTATCCACTTTTTTGCTATCTAATAATGTTTCCATCCCTGGCTTTGTCAGTGGACCAACAACAATATTGGCACCTTCATCAAGTGCTTTGCTATAAGCCTGTACCACATTTTTATCGGAGGCTGTATCATAAACGCGAATATCGGTTTGGGTATTATTACCACTATCGGCATAATATGCGCTAATAAAACCTTCCCGCACAGCAGTTGCTGCTACAGAAAATTGCCCAGTTAATGGCAATAATAAAGCAATATGTGGCGCATCTATGGCTTTGGCAACAGGTGCTGCCAAATCTGCAGGAGGTGTTTTTTCATTTGAGACGTCTTCTTTTGCTTTAGCATTATCCTTTTTTTGCCAAAACCAAGCAAAACTTTGGGGTTCTTCTTCGTCGTTGGCAAAAGCTATCGAGTTCATGGTCATTAGCAAAAAAATTGCGTACAATAGTATTTTCATCAGGTTTGGATCACTTTAAAATTAATATGCACGGGACATTATACATTGTGGCATCACCTATTGGGTGTTTGCAAGACATCAGTGCACATGCGCTAGAGATTTTACGTAGCGTAAGCCTCATTGCCTGTGAAGATACCCGCCACAGCGCAACCTTATTACACCACTATGGGATTAACACTCCACTAAAAGCATATCACAGTCACAATGAAAGCGAATGTAGTATTTATTTGCTCGAAAAACTTAAAGATGGCGAATCCATTGCCTTAATCAGTGATGCGGGAACTCCACTAATTCATGATCCTGGCTTAACTATAGTGCAGCAAGCCAGAGCAGCAGGCGTTCGCGTAACACCTATTCCTGGTCCTTGTGCACTGATTACTGCTTTATGTGCATCGGGTTTGCCCGCAGCGCAATTTATATTTTCAGGTTTTTTGGCCAATAAATCTAGTGCACGACAAAAACAACTTGAAGCGCTCAAACAAGAAACGCGCACCCTGATTTTTTATGAAGCACCGCACCGTATTGTAGAATGTTTACAAGACATGATATTGATATGGGGTGAACACAAACAAGCGGTGCTTGCGCGCGAGCTCACCAAAATATATGAAACTTTTTTATCAGGAACTTTATCTGAATTATTAAGTCAATTATTAGCGGACCATAATCAGCAAAAAGGTGAATTTGTGATATTGGTTGCTGGCAACAATGAACCATTAGACGATACGCTTGCAGATGCTAAACGCATTTTTGATATTTTAACGACGGAATTACCCCATAAACAGGCGGCGGCCTTAACCGCTAAAATAACTGGGGTTGCAAAAAATATTGTTTATCAATGGGGTCTTGAATGAAGCGTACCTATTTAAAATTACTCGCCGCATTGATTGCAGGTGGATTATTGCCACTTGCTTTTGCACCGTTTCATTTATATTTTCTAGCCATCATCTGCCCTGCAGTGTTAGCTTGGGTTTGGCATGATTGTAATAAAAAGTTTGCATTCAGCTCTGGCTTATGTTTTGGCATAGGTTTATTTGGTGTCGGCACCTCGTGGATTTTTGTCAGTATTCACCAATTCAGTGATACTCATATCAGTATTGCCTTATTAATTACGGTGTTATTTGTATTGATACTGGCTTCATTTTTTGCCATCCAAGGCTGGTTATACCGTTTATGCATCCAGAAAAAACCCAACTATTACACGCTGCTACTCGCTTTTCCTAGTTTATGGGTTTTATTTGAATGGATACGAAGTTGGGTGTTTACAGGTTTCCCGTGGTTATATTTAGGCTATAGCCAAGTTGACACATTTTTAGCGGGTTTTGCGCCTATTTTAGGCGTTTATGGTGTTTCTTTTTTATGTGTAGTTTCCAGTGTTTTATTCTTAAGTTATATTTTATTTTCTAAACGTTATTATTTATTGACTGGATTTTTATTACTGTTTATATGGCTAGGCGGTTTTGCATTAAAACAAATTAACTGGACACACACCATCGGTAATCCTGTTGCTGTTGCTTTATTACAAGGCAATATTGATCAAAATCTTAAATGGAATAAAACCACACAGCAATTTATTATTCAGCGTTATGAAAATTTGAGCAAAAGCGCGCCTAATGCCGAGCTCTATATTTGGCCAGAGGCCTCATTTCCTATTGCTTGGCCTGATGCAAATCCTCTACTCACACCTATGGCAAATGATTTAACCATTCAAGGTAAAAGTGCCCTCATTGGATTACCTATCAAAAAGCCAGACGGACATTTTTATAATGGTATTGTTGCCATAAGCGAAAAAGCGGATGGATTTTATTACAAAAGACATTTAGTACCTTTTGGTGAATATGTTCCCTTTGAACAACAATTACGTGGTTTAATTGGTTTTTTTAATTTACCTATGTCGTATATGAGTGAAGGCCCAACCGAGCAAAATGTATTGCAAGCAGGCAGCTTAAGATTTGCTTCACTTATTTGTTATGAAATAGTTTATCCTCATTTAACCTTAAGCAGTGCGAAGGATGCCAATATATTACTCACTATTAGTAATGATGCATGGTTTGGAAAATCTTTGGGACCTCACCAACATTTTCAAATGGCACGCATGCGCGCATTAGAATTAGGCCGTTATCTTGTTCGCAGCACTAATAATGGCATTACCGCCATTGTAGATCCTACAGGACAAGTAAGTGCACGTGCGCCGGCATTTGTGGCCACTGTTTTGCTAGGTGAAGCATGGGCAACCGTAGGACAAACGCCGCTATATTTTTTAACTCACTATTTTGTGTTACTATTATCTAGCTTATTCTTTTTAGGCGCAGTACTATTGTCATACCAAAGCAAAAACATGGAACGTTATAATGCAAAGCAGCACAACCCGTAAAACGCAGCCACTTGTCTTTAAAGGCAATGCCTATACTTTAACCACTTTACAACTTTTATCTTTGGATCTAGATCATATTCAGTCCGTATTGGCTGATAAAATTGCCCAAGCACCTAAATTTTTTGAACATATTCCTTTGGTTCTGGATTTACAAAAAATCACTACCGAGCAGGAAGAATTAAATTTAATGCAAATTGTCAATTGCCTGCGGCAACATAAACTATTGCCTATAGGCGTACGTGGCGCAAATGCAAAAATACAAGAACAAGCTAAAGAACATGGACTTGCTTGTTTATCAGACACCAAAGTAATAGAGCCACAAAAAAGCAAAGAATCTAAAACCCAAGAAAAATTAACACCTACTCCGCCACCCTCATCAACGCGTATTATTACCCAACCTGTGCGTTCTGGGCAGCAAATTTATGCACAGGGTGGTGATTTAATTGTATTATCAACCGTCAGTCACGGCGCGGAAATTCTAGCAGATGGTAATATTCACGTATATGCACCCCTGCGCGGACGTGCTCTTGCAGGCGTGATGGGCGATGCCAATACATATATTTTCTGTCAAAGCCTAGAAGCAGAATTGATTTCAGTGGCCGGCCAATATCGGATCAGTGAACAACTCAAAGAAACAAGCGCGTGGGAAAATTCAGCGCAAATTTCTTTTGCAGACGGACACTTGAGAATTGTGCCATTATAGACAATAATTAACGCAATCATAGAAGGATCTAATACATTGAATAAAAAAGCACAAGTCATTGTTGTCACCTCCGGGAAGGGCGGTGTCGGTAAAACCACTACCAGTGCTGCGATTGCAACTGGTCTAGCATTACGTAAGCATAAAACTGTCGTGATCGATTTTGATGTCGGTTTACGAAATCTGGATTTAATCATGGGCTGCGAACGTCGTGTCGTATATGATTTCATCAATGTCATCAACAAAGAATCTACCTTGAATCAAACCTTGATTAAAGACAAACGCGTTGAAGATTTGCATATTCTGCCTGCTTCGCAAACACGTGATAAAGATGCATTGCATCGTGATGGCGTATGTGCAGTCATCGATGAACTGAAAGAACGTTTTGATTATATTGTTTGTGATTCTCCCGCAGGCATTGAAAGCGGTGCATTAATGGCCATGTATTATGCAGATCATGCAATAGTGGTAACAAATCCTGAAGTATCTTCAGTACGTGACTCTGATCGTATTCTAGGCATATTATCTAGCCGTTCACGCCGCGCTGAATTAGGTTTAGATCCAGTCAAAGAATATTTATTAATGACCCGTTATTCACCAGAACGTGTTAAACGCGGTGAAATGTTAAGTGTCAAAGACGTTGAAGAAATATTGTCGATTCCATTATTGGGTGTTATTCCTGAATCTAAAGCTGTACTGCGCGCTTCCAACGAAGGAACACCCGTGATTTTAGATAAAAACAGTGATGCAGGTAAAGCTTATCAAGATGCAGTCTCTCGCTTCTTGGGCGAAAAGACCCCACATCGTTTTATTCAAAGTAAAAATATACTTGAACGTTTATTTGGAGCTGAAGCATGAGCCTATTAGATTTTTTTCGTCCCAAAGGACTACGTGCCAATGCCTCGGTTGCAAAAGAACGCTTGCAGATTATTGTTGCGCATCAACGTGGCGGTAAACATCCAGACTATCTACCGATGTTACAAAAGGAATTGCTAGAAGTCATTAGCAAATATGTGAAAATTGACAAAGAGCAAGTCAAAGTCGCACTTGAGCGTGATAATGAGTTTTCAGTATTAGAACTTAACATTATCCTGCCTGAAGAACGTGTTGCTGAAACTATCTAGAGGATCAATATGAATGAAATGAAAAAACTCGCTGTTTTTGCAGCGGTTTCCTTGTTATCTATGAATGCTGCTGCAAACGACGACGAATATGAAGATGACAATTGGTATGTTCGGGCTGACGCTGGTATTTCATTTATGCAAGACCAAAATACCGATTTCAATGTCAGTGGTACTTACCCTTCTCCTGACCCAAACAATCCTGATTTTAATTTCACCTATCATTATCATTACAATACTGAATTTGAAGATGCCATTGTCGGGCAACTGGGTATTGGTTATATATTCAATGATTGGTTTCGCAGCGATTTAACTGTGGCGCAAGATTTTGAGCGTGATTTAACTGGCACCTGCCAAAACTTTAATGGCACGCACGATAATAACATTGGTAAAAATGGTACATGTGTTGCGGATACAACCGATGAAGTCATTCATCAAGTCGGAGATCTCAACTCTTCATTAATGTCATCACGTTTAATGCTAAATGGTTATTTAGATTTTGCGGATTTATGGACAGATGAAGATGAAATTGCAATTTTCCGTCCTTATGTCGGTTTTGGTATTGGTGTTGCTCGCAATGAACTCGATGATGCCACCATTCATAAAGTTTTTCGTGATGAAGGGCCGAATGTTTCAGTCATCAATGGCAATACTGAGTATGATTTTGCCTGGCAAGCCATCGGCGGCGTTGCGTTTTTGCTCGATGATGACCTTATCTTAGATTTTGCTTATACCTATGCTGATTTAGGCGATGCAGAGTTTGAAAATACAGTGCATACACTGGGTCATAATTATCAAATCAATGGCTTATCTTATGACGTCGATGTACAGGAAGTCACTGTCGGCTTACGCTTCTTATTTTCCTAATTAGGTCTGCATGGAGATGCATAGAATGAAATATCAATCTTTAAGCAAATGGTTTTTACTGACAGTAAGTGCAACTGCATTTGCTAAGGAAACAGATTTCGCTGGTTATTATGTGCAAGGCTTGATTGGTTATGATGCCTTTTTAGTGGAAGATAATGCCAATAGTACGGCAGATTATTTTGCCTTAAATATGGACGCACGTGTGTTATCAACATCTAATAATCATCATGAATATGCTGATGGTGTCGCGGGTGATCTCAGTATTGGCTATTTATATCCAGTCAATGAATGGCTGACAGTTGGTGCAGAATTAGGGCTGGGTATTTTAAAAGAAGACCTGACTATTGCTTCAAATAATAATGCTTCTGTTAGCTACGGTGGTCACTATCAAGATGCATCAGCACTGCATACACAAGATACAATTTCACGCGAGGCCTTAGAGCCTACCTTAGATTTTATTTTAGGGGTTAATCCGACTGAAGATTTTATGATTTTTGGTTTAGTCGGTATGGCGTATAACGAAGTTGAATTAACCACAGTTAACAGCTTTGATTATTAAGCATCAGATACGGCAATACCTGAGAATGGTTTTGCATTTACACAATCTTACGCACAAGATTCAAATACTTCGGTATTCCTACGTGTTGGTCTTGGTATGCTATATGAAATCTACGAAGATGTAGCATTTAACGTGACTTACACTTATACCGACTATCGTGATTTAAGTACATTATCGAATGATACGATTATGCTTTGCGAGGGAACTGATGTGATTGATAATGTCTGTAATCCTACGGGAACATTATCTAACAATAGCCAAGCGGATATGTCAGATAATCGCGTGTTGTTTGGGGTAAATTACTTTTTATAAAAAATATTCTTCAATAATAGGCCGAAGGCCTTATATTGAAATATTTTAGTGAGTTTAATTGGCAACAGCTATGTTGTTGAAGTGGGCGTTGACGGTCCGCCAGAAGTATTAGATGTGTTTGAATCAGATTGACTAGATTGACCTGTGTCCTGTTTTATCTCATGCATTTCCTGCTCTATCACAGTTCCAGTTGATTGCTGTTGCACTTTTTGAACTTGTGGTAGGCCCTGTGCTGATTTTCCCTCAACAGGTTTTTTATGTATTGAAGGATACACTGTGACCTCTAATGTTTTCTGCGCAGCTGTAGATGTAGTTGAAGCTGCAGAGACAATTGCATTTGCTGTTGCAGATAACACTTCCCAATTTAATTGTGAGGGATTCAACGCACTAGGATCGTTAATTTTTACCTGCGGATTTTCTTCAGCAACCGATTTAGATTTATCAATCTCTTTTTTGCATTCAAGTATCAATGTTTTGGTATACACTTCGTCGCCGGATACCGCTTTATTTTCATATTCTTTTGCTTGCTCTTCAATATAAGCAACCAGGTTTCTATATTCACTTTTAAGTGCAACCAATTTATCAGTAAGTATCCTGCCCCCATCCTTAGGTTTTAGAGCCTTGACCATATTGTCCAAAGTTTTGCTGGTAAACATTCCATATGATTCTTCTAAAGTCACTAATAAAGCATTAAAATTCTTTTCAAAATTCCCTTCACCCTCTGCTAGCAATTTTTTAAATGCATTTAACTTAAGTAAACCTGTTGCATCTTGATCCTGGGTAGGATTTGTCCCTTTAAGGGCAATGAATTTATCATTAAAATAACAAAATAATCGAGCTAAAGGTTTTTGTTTTTCTAAATTATCTTTTATAATATTTTTATTGTCTTTATCAAAAACATGTGAGCCTATTATTTCCTTCGCAGTTAAATTTTTGATATCAGACTCTGTTGTAAATTTTAAATAAAGCAAGCATTGAACATCAAATGGGGTACGATCAGCCTCAGGGATAGCACGAATATATTGGATTAATTGCTCTCTTTCAACATCAATTTTAGAGGTTTGATCCTGCTTAGCATAGCGTGCACGTGCTTGGGTAGGATCAATTAATGACATTATAAATTTATCCATTGGAACTTGTAAAGTGGTGAATGCTTTACCTGTATTGTTTGTCCGATTGTAAATCGCACGCTGCTGTGCGTATTCCATACTCATAGGCAGCTTTTCGACAGCATACTCATTTGCTGCTTTAACAATACGTGAGTTTGTTTCACTCTTATCTAAACCTTGGGCCATTACAAAATTCTCATCAGAGGCTTTGGCTAGTGCGACACAGGTGCGTGCATCAAAAGAATCACCAAAAATACGATCAATATAATCAAGCATTGTGGCTTTAAAATCTGGACTACTAAATTCACTTGGAAATTTTTCCTTTAAAGAGTTTCTTAAACCAAATAATTCTCGTACAAAAAACTGTTCAAATATTTCTTTTGGTAGTGTGCTATCGTGATGAAGAATGTAAAGTCTTTTGAGTGTATCAGTATTAGCAGACTCTAACTCTTTAATGGTGATGGTATTTTTAAAATAAACTTCTTTATGGTTAAGCAAGTGGGTATATATTATTTTATCATTGGGCTCGCCCATTGCACTTGCTAATTGACATAATAAAACAATAGTTTCTCCAGCACTTCTTACCTGGGAC
>Ga0206858_1083_pt1 | contig 25700 bp, 21 predicted proteins | sample Alteio_BWOrgCont_46_FD_152622 | JGI IMG/M metagenome (GOLD analysis project Ga0206858, IMG submission 152622) | Enriched cells from forest soil in Barre Woods Harvard Forest LTER site, Petersham, Massachusetts, United States -... | ecosystem: Environmental > Terrestrial > Soil > Temperate forest >... | reverse complement strand
GTTATTGATATTGTAAAGGCCTATGCCTGTTCTTTTTTGTTTAGGATCGAACCCGTTGCCATTATCTTCTATTGTGATATACAGATTTTCAGCAGTATCGCTTAATGTAATGGTTACTACAGATGCATTGGCATGCTTTAAAATATTATTCGTCTGTTCCTGTATAATGCGGTAGATATTCAGTTTAAGGTCATCTTCGATAATAGGGTTTTGTAAATTGTAGTGTACCGTAGTTTGTATAGAGGAGCTACTATTTAATTTATCAACTAATGAGGCGATGAGTTCCTTAAGGTCGATACCCTTGATAGGCGTAACCTGGCTTTTGCTTAAAGACCGCATTTCTTCAATAGCACTATCCAGCAATTCACGGGAAGTTTTGATTAAGCCCTTTGCTGCAAATTCATCTTTGGATGCAAGGCCTAAAAAGAGTTTTGTGCCGGCTAAAATTTGTGTGATATTATCATGTAATTCCTGCCCTATACGGTTCCGTTCTTTTTCTTCTGCAGTTAACATAGCACGGGCAATTTTTTTCTGCTCCTGTATTTTTTGGTCCAGTACCTGCTGTTGCAGTAATTTGTTTTCGGTAATATCCATTATAGTACCGATAATAGCCGGCTTTTCTTCATACATTGTTTCGCTGCCAAATACTTCCATTTGAATAATATCGCCGTTTTTTTTCAGCCCCTTTGCTTCATAATGAATGCTGTCTATTTGTTTCTCAATACGCAGGCGGATATATTCTCTTACTCTTTCCCTGTCGTCGGAATGCACTACTACATCTACCGCATAAGAATTGATTAACTCTTCCTGTTCATAACCAAACATTTTGGCAAATTCAGGATTTACATAGGCATATTTACCCTCCTTAATAATATAAACGCCTACCAATGATTTTTCAACAAGCGTCCTGAATTTTTCTTCAGCTTCTTTAATGCCCTGTTCAGCTTTTTTTCTATTGGTAATATCGTGGATGAAAGATTGGTAATAGCCATCCGGTAGTTTTTTTACATTTACTTCAGCAGGGAATATAGAACCGTCTTTTCTTCTTAGTATCCGTTCATTGCGTACTGTTCTATAATCATCTAAAACTTTAAAATTCAAAGGATGTGTTTTAAGCGCTTCAGGATCCAGTATGTCTTCGAGGCTAAGCAACAAAAATTCTTCCCTTGTATAACCAAACATTTCGCAGGCACTTGAGTTTATTTCTTCAAAGCCTCTTTTTTCATTGATTAAAGTAATAGCATCTGCAGCCTGTTCAAAAAGCAGCCTGTATTTGCTTTTGCTTTCTTTAATTTCTTTTGCTGCCTGTTGGTCTATTATTTTATTTTTTTCTTCCAGTTCTTTAATCAGCAGTTCGTTTTTCTGTTCATGGTCTTCTACCAGCGTTTTCATAATAATGCAACAACCATTTAAAATGAAATAGGCAATAAATAACCGCATTCGGATGATGACCATCTCATTAGGAAGCCCGGTGTTATATAACGGGCCTAAACCAAATACATGCATTATACGATCGCAAAAAAACTCAATACATATCTCTAAATACTTATCAATAACTATCTTAGCCTGCAAATAAACCAGGGTTTTAATAAAATATACATGAAACAAATCCCCAACCTCTTTACACTGCTGAATCTTTTTTTAGGTTGTGTTGCTATCGTATTTGCATTGCAAACACAAAGTTTTTATTTCTACATGAATGAAGATTACAGCAGCAACTTTAATATTCCCGAAAATCTTTCTGTTGCCGGTCTTCTCTTATTCGGTGCAGCCGTAGTTGATTTCCTGGATGGCTTTGTAGCAAGATTATTCAATGCAAGTTCCGAAATGGGCAAGCAATTGGATTCCCTTGCCGATGCAGTAAGTTTTGGCGCTGCTCCCGGCGTAATATTATATCAGTTATTGCGCATCAGTTATATGCGGGAAGAAAATGGGTTGTCTGTATCCATGGCATTGTTGCTACCGGCTTTTATTGTTAGTTGTGCGGCAGCATACAGGCTTGCAAAATTCAATCTCGATGATTCGCAAAAATATTCTTTTAAAGGAGTACCCACACCTGCAGTTGGTTTATTTGTGGCTTCATTGCCACTTGTATTGCATTTTGGCGGAGGCTATTTAGACATCAATGGCTTCATTAGCAATATCTGGGTATTGTACGGAATAATACTGGTTACAAGCTGGCTAATGGTAAGCAACCTGCCGGTAATGGCATTCAAGTTTAAAAATTTTTCTATTCAAAACAGCCTGCCGCAGATAATATTACTGGCTATCGGGCTTATTGCAGCTATTTTATTGCACTGGCTGGCAGTTCCGGTAATTTTCATTGCCTACATTATTTTATCTTTGCTTTTTAAAAATAAAACAACACCATGACCTTCACTGCACAGGTAAAAGTAATGCCACTAAAAGAATTGTTAGATCCACAAGGAAAAGCCGTAAAAGGTGGTTTAGATAATTTAGGATTAAACAGCATACAAGACGTCCGCATCGGGAAAAATATAGTACTGCAAATAGAAGCAGCCGACGCCAACAGCGCCAAACAAATCGCTGAAGAAGCAGCTAAAAAACTATTGGCCAATCAGGTAATGGAAATGTTTGAAGTAACGGTTAGTTAAGTATTAAGTAATAAGTAGTAGGTATTAAGTTATACGTAGTATTAAATACATAATACAATTTTGTTACCGGCATTCGATTTTCATGGCATCATCGTTGCGTAGCACTCTTGTACGGCATACCTTTATTCAACTTTTATCGAAGCGTAGTATTGTCTGAATCCTGATTTCACGATTAAAGGATTGTCAGGATTAGCTAAGAACGAAGCGGAGAACAACTTGAATATTGAACATTGAGCATTGAATATTGAACATTTGTATTTAGTTCAGAACCTACTTCCTCAATACTTTATAATTCCAACCACTAAATTGAAGCATGAAATTATACATCGTACCATCCCCCATAGGCAATCTCGCTGATATCACTTTCAGGGCGGTAGATGTATTAAAGACTGTGGATTTAATATTGGCAGAAGATACACGTACTTCTTCCGTTTTATTGCAGCACTATCAAATTCAAAAGCCGGTAACGCCTTATCACCAGCATAACGAACATAAAGTGCTGGCGCATTTGGTAGAGCAATTACAAGGCGGCAAAACAATGGCCCTGCTTACAGATGCAGGCACACCGGGCATTAGCGACCCGGCTTTTTTATTAGTACGGGAATGTATTAAAAACAGTGTGCCAGTAGAATGTTTACCAGGCGCCACAGCCTTTGTACCGGCATTGGTAAATAGCGGACTACCTATAAATAATTTTTGCTTCGAAGGTTTTCCTCCCCTTAAAAAAGGCAGGCAAACATTTTTAAAAAAATTAGCGGAAGAAGAGCGCACCATGGTATTTTACGAAAGCCCCATGCGCTTAGTAAAAACCTTAAATGATTTTATAGAATATTTTGGTGCCGAAAGACAATGCTGCGTAAGCCGTGAACTAACAAAAAAATTTGAAGAAAATAAAACAGGTACACTAAAAGAAGTACACGACTACTTCAACAGCAAACCTGTAAAAGGCGAAATCGTAATTACTGTTCAAGGAAAATAAAAGCTGCTTGCTCCTGTAACTCCTCTCCTTCAGAAGAGGGGCAGGGGTGAGGTAAAATAAAAGAACATGAAAAAATTATTCCTCCTCTCTCTCCTATTCATCAGTTATAACACATTACTAGCCCAACCCGACCGTTGGCAACAACGTGTAAAATACACCATGAATATAAACATGGATGTTATAACCAATAAATTCACCGGCAAGCAGCGGCTGGAATATTCCAATAACTCTCCCGATAAGTTAGATAAAGTATTTTATCATTTATACTGGAATGCCTTTCAGCCCAACAGCAGCATGGATGTACGAAGCCGTGAAGCAGGCAAGATTATGATTAACCCGAACAGTCCAAACAAACACCTTGATTGGGATAACCGTGTACGTGACCGCATACTGAATTTAAAACCGGATGAAATTGGTTACGAAAAAATCATTTCCTTAAAAATGAATGGGATACCACAACCATTCAAATACCATGAAACTATTTTAGAAGTAGATCTTACACAACCGATTTTGCCAAAAACAAAAGTTGTATTTGAAATGGAATTTGAAAACCAGGTTCCCTTGCAAATCAGAAGAAGCGGCCGTGATAACCCTACAACCGGCGTGCGTTACAGCATGAGCCAATGGTATCCAAAACTATGCGAATACGATTATGAAGGCTGGCACCCAACTCCCTATGTAGCCAGAGAATTCTATGGCGTATGGGGCGACTATGATGTAACCATCAACATCGACAAAACATATAAACTGGGAGGAACAGGCGTACTAACCAATGCGGCTGAAATTGGCTGGGGATACGATACGCCGGGTTCTGAGCTAAAGGTAACGGCAAAGGATAAACGCAGTTGGCATTTTGTGGGCAATAATATACATGATTTTGTATGGGCTGCGGATCCGGATTATATACACCTTGTACGCAAAATGCCAAATGGCGGGCCTGTTATAAATGTGCTTTATAAATACAAACCCAATAATCACCCGAATGATTCTTCGTGGGAAGCGTTAGCCAATGCTTCTGTTGTTATATTGCCATTTATGGAAAAACATTTTGGAGCTTATCCTTACCCCCAATATTCCTTTATACAAGGCGGCGATGGCGGCATGGAATATCCAATGGCAACATTATTATCAGGCCCCGGCATTGAGGGCAATGCAATTCATGAATGGATGCATAGCTGGTACCAAATGATGCTGGGCACCAATGAAGGTATGTATGCATGGATGGATGAAGGCTTTACAAGCTATGCCGAAAATTTAGTTTCCAAATTCTTCGACGGGCACTCTTCGTTGGAAAGCTATCGCCAGATGCTGAAAGAAGACCCGGATAATAAACAGTTAAAAGATTTAATCAACATGGTTCCTGAAGACCATTGTGATGCGTATGCTGCTTACTTTCAATTAGTAAAAAGCGGTTTGGAAGAACCATTAACAACACATGCCGACCACTTTAATACCAATTATGCTTATACCATTGCATCGTATTGCAAAGGAGAAATATTCCTGGAACAATTAGGATATATAGTTGGTGCAGATGTTCGGGATAAAATATTGTTGGAGTATTATCACCAATGGCGTTTTAAACACCCTAATGCTGCCGACTTTTTTAGGGTAGCCGAAACAGTTAGTGATGTAAAGCTGGATTGGTATAAAGAATACTGGTGCAGCACTACCAAAACAATTAACTATGGTATCGACAGTTTATGGGAAGAAGATGGAGTAACTAAAATACGCTTAAAGAATATGGGCAAAATGCCGATGCCTATTGACTTACAATTAACTTTCAAAGATGGCAGCACCGAAATGCATTATATCCCTTTAAACCTGATGTTTGGAGAAAAACCAAATGAAAATGCAGGACAAACAAGGATTGTGCATGATGAATGGAGATGGACACACCCTACGTATGTAGTTGAAATAAAACATAGCTTGCGGGATGTAACAAAAGTAGAAATAGACCCTTCTAAACGAATGGCAGATATTGACCGGAAGAATAATGTGCTCGAGTTGAAGTGGTAGTAGAGTTCTATAATTTTATTAAACGCATTTTGCAAAACGCAAAATGCGTTTTTGTTTATTGCAAAACCTGTGCTGTGTTTTTCCGTAAGACTGGCGGAAATTAGTTATTAATATTAATTACATTTATTATATTGTGTTATACTAATCCTTCGATCCTATTCTGATAAAATCTTTCTCGTAGCATTTCGCATGTTGATATAAATAAAAAGTCCCACCGAAGCAGGACCAAGAAAATCTTCGGCTTATAGCCTTATTGTGATTTGCAAGACAAACTTAATATAAAAAACCAGAATACTAACCATATGAATAAAATTTTTGCGCTCGACCTTGGAACAAATTCAATTGGCTGGGCTTTACGAAACCCGGACCTTACCGAAAATCAAATTGAAAAAGTTGGCGTACTAACCTTTAATAAAGGTGTGGGCTTAGGGAAAACAGGCGAATATTCCTATGCAGCTGAAAGGACAAAAAAACGTTCAACCCGTAGATTATACCAATCAAGGAAATACAGATTATGGGCTACGCTAGAAAACTTAATAACAGAAGGATATTGTCCTTTAAGTATGGAGGATTTAAATAAATGGCGACATTATAACAAACAGGAAGCATTGAAAAATAATAATGCAGGCAGGATTTACCCTGTAAGCAATTTAGCTTTTGATGCTTGGATAAAATTAGATTTTAATAATGACGGAAAGCCTGAATATACAAGTCCATATCAATTGCGAAAAGAATTGGCAGAAACAAAACTTGACTTTACTAAAGAAGAAAATAGGTTTAAATTAGGCAGGGCTTTGTACCATATTGCCCAACGCAGAGGCTTTAAAAGCAGTCGTAAAGGGGCAGATGATATAAAGGAAAAAGAAACGGATGATAATGAAGTAGTGGATTTGCAGTATTCAGAAAAAAAGAAAAACAAGGTTATTACAGAGCTTTTCGAAAAATATCCTGATGCAAAAACAATCGGTCATTTACTTGCTTTATTAGAAACCGATAAGGTAAGGGTAAGAGAAAGCATTGCTCAATATGCCATCAGAGAAAATTATAAGGACGAAATTAAATATATCTTCCACTTTCAAAATCTAGGTTTCGAACACCTGCTTTTTAAAAAGCTAGTAGAAACTGGGAAAAATAAAAACGATGGCAGCATTTTTTATAAACGCCCTTTGCGTTCACAAAAAGGATTAATTGGGAAATGCACCTTAGAACCTAATAAATATAGAGCCCCAATAAGCCATCCTGCTTTTGAAAATTTCAGAGCATGGTCATTTTTAAATAACATTAAATACAAACCTATAAATGATAAAAATGCTTATTGGCAGCCATTACCGTTAAGCTTAAAACAAAGTATTTATAATGATAAATTTTTCAGAAAATCGAAAGGATATTTTCCATTCTCAGAAATTAGTGATTTCATAAAATCTAAAGGAAACAATTGGGAACTGAATTATAAACCCAAAACTACCGTTACAGGTTGTCCCGTATCTGCAAGGCTTAAAGATATTTTTGGCGATGATTATTTGCAAATACAAATAGCAAAAGAAAAAGCTCCAAAGTCAGACAAAGCTTACTACGACATTGAAGATATATGGCATGTACTTTTTAGTTACGAAGACCAGGAATTTGTATCTGCATTTGCTACAGAAAATCTTAAACTGAATGAAGCACAAACCAAACAATTTGTAATTGCATGGAATGCTTTACCAGTTGGATATGGCATGTTAAGTATAAATGCGATTAATAAAATAAATATATTTTTAGAGAAGGGGCTTATTTATACCGAAGCTGTTTTATTAGCCAATATTCCGCATATAATTGGAAAAGAATTATGGCACAGCAATGAACAGTTCTTTTTAGAAAACATCAGCAATTTGATTGATGAAAACAGAAGGCAGAAAACAATTTTAAATATTGTAAACAATCTCGTTTCACAACATAAAAGTCTTGAACAAAAATTTGGATTCAAAGACGGTGCTTATCTTCTAGACGATTCAGACAAAAAAGATATACAAATCGCCATTGAAGAAGCCTTTGGAATAAAAAAATGGCAGGAAAAAGAGCATATCGAAAAGGAACAAATAATAAGTATTGTTACAGATTGCTATCAGGCTTATTTTAAAACATCGGGCTTTACAAGAAAAGATATAAATGGCGAAAGGCATTTTGAAATAAAATCGGGCAAGCATTTTTATTATAAAACTGATTCGGGGTATTATCGTTTACCCAAATTGATTGATACATTAGCAGAGTTTCTGCAATTGCGTTTTGAAGTAACAGATAAGCAACTACAAAGTATCTATCACCCTTCCGAAATAAATATTTACCCGCCTGCAAAACCAGATAAGGATGGCGTTTTAAAATTGGGCAGTCCCAAAACAGGTTCATTTAAGAATCCAATGGCGATGCGTACGCTGCATGAATTGCGCAAATTGATGAACTATATGATTGAAACTAATCAAATAGATAGTGATACACGAATTGTAGTAGAAGTTGCAAGAGAATTAAACGATGCAAACAAGCGTTGGGCAATTGAAGCATGGCAAAGGCAACGTGAAGCAGAAAATCAGGAATTTGCATTGGCAATTGAGCAGTTAATAAATGTTACTCCGGGAATAACTGCTAACAATAATAATGAACAAGACATTGACAAAATGCGGCTTTGGTATGAATTAAATGAAGAAGAAACTGTACCGCCTATTACTGATACTAAAAAAGATATCAAAGGAATAAAATGGTCTGAAAATGTAAAAGTCTCTTATAAACAAATTGCTTCTCAAAAATCTTTGATAGACAAGTATAGGCTATGGAAAGAACAGGAATGCCAGTGTATATATACTGGTAAAACAATTAACATCACCGACCTTTTTAATGAAAATGTTATTGACTTCGAACATACATTGCCAAGAAGCAAATCGTTCGACAATTCTTTAGCAAACCTTACTGTTTGCTATGCCGATTTCAACCGTACTGTAAAAAAGAACCAAATACCTTTTACACTGAATAATTACGCTGAAATACTTACACGTATTGAAAAATGGAAAGAAAAAGTAGAACGTATCAAGCAACAAATTGATTTTTGGAAAACAAAATCCAAAAAAGCATCCGACAAGCAATGGAAAGACGATGCTATTCGTCAACGCCATTTGTGGCAAATGGAATTGGAGTATTGGAAAAATAAAGTTGACCGTTTTACTATAGAAGAAATAACAAGTGGGTTTAAGAATAGCCAAAAAGTAGATACGCAATTAATATCGAAGTACGCATTACACTATCTAAAAACCTACTTTGAAAAAGTAGATGTACAGAAAGGAAGCATAACAGCAGAGTTTAGAAAAATATATAAGCTACAAGTAGCTGATGAAAAAAAAGACAGAAGCAAACACTCACATCATGCAAAAGATGCGGCAGTTTTAACACTAATTCCCATAGCGGCTAAACGTGATGCCATTTTGGAAAAATATTATGAAAGCAAAGAAAATAAAACACCCTTCACTGATACAGAACCATACAAAGGATTTAAACGTGAATTTGTTTGGGGCATTGATGATACCGTATTAATAAATAATATTAGCAACGGACAAGCATTAACCCCAGCCAAGAAAAAAATAAGAAAACGAGGAAAAGAGCAATTAATTGAAGGAACTAATAAACCTAAATGGGCTACTGGCGATAGCATAAGAGGGCAATTACATCAGGAAACATTTTATGGTGCAATTAAACCTGCAAAACGAGATGAAAAAGGAATACTCCTGAAGAATGAAGAAGGGGAATTTATTCAGGAAGATAAAATAAAATATGTTGTACGAGTTCCTTTTCAATATAAAAAAGATGCGAATACTCCGGGATTTAAAACTTTTGAAGAAATAGAAAAACAAATAGTTGATAATGGACTAAAAGCACAAATAAAAAAACAAATAGATAAAGCAGGCAACCTGAAAGACGCTTTTGATAAAGGCATTTATTTGCTCGATAAGAACGGCAATCCGCATGGCAATAAAATAAGACATATACGGGTTTGGGCAAACGTTTCTGAGCCGCTTAAAATTAAGACACAGACAAATCTATCAAAGCATGAATATAAAAATCATTATTGGGCTGCCAATGGCGAAAATATTATTTGTGCATATTATAAAAATGATTCAGTAGATAAATCAGGGAAATTAAAAAAGAACCGTGACTTGGAAATCATTAATCTTAATCATGCTGCAAAACTAAAATCATTTGGATTGGTTAATAATGTCGGCGAATTAGAAATTTACAGAAAAGATAAAAACAATGAGGTAGTTGTTGATAATAATGGCAACAAAGAAGTTCCTTACGCTTTTTTTAAAACTGGTCTTAAAGTTATTTTTTACAATTCAAATTTAGATGAGCTTAAGCAAAAAAATAATGAAGATATCGTCGCATATACAAAGAGAATTTCAGACCGCACTTATAAAATTGTAAAATTTGCCGGTGGGCAAGTTACCTTTTTACATCATTTAGATGCAAGAGACGAGAAGCAACATATGGAAGTTTTCGCTGAAACAGCATTCTTTAAAAAAGATGAAAAAGGAAAAGATCTAACATACGGAAAAAGAGGTAAAAATGGGTTTACAGAACAAATTGATGATTACTTAATTCATAATAATGGAAAGCCTTGGCATAAACTATTATATACAAAAGATTGGCTAGACATTGCGATTGAAGGCAAAGATTTTAAGGTACGTATTGATGGAACTATAACATGGAAATAATATGATTAAACGTACCCTATACTTTGGCAATCCTGCTTATCTTAAAACAAAAGATGAGCAATTGGTTTTTGAAAGCCCTGAAACTGGTGATTTAAAAACATTGCCCATTGAAGATATAGGAGTATTAATTTTAGACCACCAGCAAATAACCATCAGTCAAGCATTAATAGCAAAGCTATTAGCTAATAATGTAGCTTTTATAACCTGCGATAACACACATCATCCTACAGGTTTATTATTGAATCTTGATGGCAATACTTTGCAGAGTGCCAAATTTCAAGCACAAATAGATGCTACTGTTCCATTGAAAAAACAATTGTGGCAGCAAACGGTTAGTTGTAAAATAAATAATCAGGCAACTTTATTAGAGAACTGCAGAGTGCCTGTAAAGAATATGCGTAATTGGTCTGCAGAAGTAAAAAGCGGCGATAGCGATAATCATGAAGCACAGGCTGCTGTATATTATTGGAAAAACCTGTTTCAGCTTTTTCCGGATTTTAAACGGGAACGGGATGGATTACCTCCTAACAATTTATTGAATTACGGATACGCTATTTTAAGAGCCATTGTGGCAAGAAATATTGTAGCATCGGGCATGTTACCCACTTTAGGCATTTTTCATAAAAACCAATACAATGCCTATTGCCTTGCAGATGATATTATGGAACCCTATCGTCCTTATGTAGATAGCGTAGTTTTAAATATTGTGAACCTAAATGGGAATTTCTTAGCGCTAACACCAAACATGAAAAAAGAATTACTGAATATTCCGGCAATGGACGTAATAATTAATGACGAAAAAAGCCCATTAATGGTGGCTGTACAGAAAACTACCGCATCACTGGCAAAATGCTTTGAAGGAAAACAACGAAAAATACTTTATCCGGAATTGATATAATAAAACTGGTTCCGGCAAAAAAGGCATGAATAACCGCTTAAATGCATATCGTATTATGTGGGTATTAGTATTTTTTGACCTGCCAACCGAAACTCCAAAGGAGCGGAAAATTGCTGCACTATTCCGAAAAAACATTTTAAAAGATGGATTCCAAATGTTTCAATTCTCCATTTATCTACGCCATTGCAGCAGTCGGGAAAACGCAGAAGTTCATATAAAAAGGGTAAAAACAATACTTCCCGAAAAAGGACATATTGGGATAATGTGTATCACAGATAAGCAATTTGGCATGATGGAAATTTTTCATGGTCACAAAACAGTATCAGCAAACGCTCCTGTACAGCAGTTAGAAATGTTCTAATTACTAAAAACAGGATTAAAAAATTGAGCTAAATATCAATTTTTTAATCCTGCAAATCAACTTAAAATCAATACCAACAAGGATTTTATACAATCATGTTGTGTAAGAACTAAGTTAACTAAAAGTTTGAAAGCAAATCACAACACGTTAACAGCTAAGTATGTAATACCTGTGTTGTGTAAGAACTAAGTTAACTAAAAGTTTGAAAGCAAATCACAACAAGACATTAATTCATCCGGTCAAAGGGTGAAGTTGTGTAAGAACTAAGTTAACTAAAAGTTTGAAAGCAAATCACAACATAAAATCATATGTATGGGATAATTCAGCGTTGTGTAAGAACTAAGTTAACTAAAAGTTTGAAAGCAAATCACAACTTTTATTATTTATACATATTTTTACATAAAGTTGTGTAAGAACTAAGTTAACTAAAAGTTTGAAAGCAAATCACAACTACACTCTTTTGAGGCAAACGATAGCTGGGTTGTGTAAGAACTAAGTTAACTAAAAGTTTGAAAGCAAATCACAACAGTTATCGGCTTTTCGTGATTTCACACAATGTTGTGTAAGAACTAAGTTAACTAAAAGTTTGAAAGCAAATCACAACGAACGGTTATGTTTTGCGCCCAAACGCTCAGTTGTGTAAGAACTAAGTTAACTAAAAGTTTGAAAGCAAATCACAACTATTCGTTACCTATAACAAACATGTCAGGTTGTGTAAGAACTAAGTTAACTAAAAGTTTGAAAGCAAATCACAACTACTCGCTTTTCATAGTTGAAAACATTTCAGTTGTGTAAGAACTAAGTTAACTAAAAGTTTGAAAGCAAATCACAACAATAGGCAAATTGACATTATCAATTAAATCGTTGTGTAAGAACTAAGTTAACTAAAAGTTTGAAAGCAAATCACAACATCAGTCAACTACAGCAATGGTACTGGCGGTTGTGTAAGAACTAAGTTAACTAAAAGTTTGAAAGCAAATCACAACTAGTTGTGCCTGACAAAGTAATAGTAGCCAGTTGTGTAAGAACTAAGTTAACTAAAAGTTTGAAAGCAAATCACAACTGGTTTTAGATAATAGTAGGAACATTATCAGTTGTGTAAGAACTAAGTTAACTAAAAGTTTGAAAGCAAATCACAACGAATTGCAGTAAAACAATTAAGGCAAGAAGGTTGTGTAAGAACTAAGTTAACTAAAAGTTTGAAAGCAAATCACAACTCGCAGTACTACAGCGAGATAAGCGAAGGTGTTGTGTAAGAACTAAGTTAACTAAAAGTTTGAAAGCAAATCACAACGATATTGGATTAGAGCCGCCTATCCGCATTGTTGTGTAAGAACTAAGTTAACTAAAAGTTTGAAAGCAAATCACAACTATGTTCAGCCTCCTTCGGCACTTCAATTAGTTGTGTAAGAACTAAGTTAACTAAAAGTTTGAAAGCAAATCACAACTAAAAGCGTATGCAGCCAGCCCTGAGGGGGTTGTGTAAGAACTAAGTTAACTAAAAGTTTGAAAGCAAATCACAACTAGGCAACACCATTGAAGGTGAATTTTTTGTTGTGTAAGAACTAAGTTAACTAAAAGTTTGAAAGCAAATCACAACCCGTTCAGGGCTCCAAACGGCGACATGGTCGTTGTGTAAGAACTAAGTTAACTAAAAGTTTGAAAGCAAATCACAACATCACGGCGCCACTTTTAAAACCAATGGCCGTTGTGTAAGAACTAAGTTAACTAAAAGTTTGAAAGCAAATCACAACGTAAACCCATCTGCGAAAAACGCATTGGGCGTTGTGTAAGAACTAAGTTAACTAAAAGTTTGAAAGCAAATCACAACGAATGGAGAGACATATGTGCCGGCTACTTAGTTGTGTAAGAACTAAGTTAACTAAAAGTTTGAAAGCAAATCACAACTGTTTTTATATCTTTTTACAACATACCCGAGTTGTGTAAGAACTAAGTTAACTAAAAGTTTGAAAGCAAATCACAACTATACTAATGCGTTGTCCAAATTTTACAATGTTGTGTAAGAACTAAGTTAACTAAAAGTTTGAAAGCAAATCACAACTTGCCTCCTGCCATTTGTGAAGTTATTGAAGTTGTGTAAGAACTAAGTTAACTAAAAGTTTGAAAGCAAATCACAACCACAAACTCTTTCCGTAAATCACAATTGATGTTGTGTAAGAACTAAGTTAACTAAAAGTTTGAAAGCAAATCACAACTGAGTATCGGTTATCCTGACACAAACCAGCGTTGTGTAAGAACTAAGTTAACTAAAAGTTTGAAAGCAAATCACAAAAACGCTAAACATCTTAATTTTGTATTCTATGCATGTAACAATCAAAAAAATACATCCGTCTGAAGCGGAACTTCTATCTGTACTTGCCAAACAAACTTTCTATGATACGTTTGTGGGTACTTGTACCGAAGAAGATATGGATAGTTTTTTGGAAGAATATTTTAATGTTCCGCAATTAAAAAAGGAACTGGAAGATACAGATAGCTTTAACTATTTTGCCATTGTAGATAATCGACCTGCAGGTTATATTCGTTTTAAAGAGGATTATGACAGCCTGGAATACATGAAAAAATGGAAGGCACTCGAATTAAAACGCCTCTATGTTTCAAAAGAATTTCATGGCAAGGGAATTGCACAATTATTGATGAATACTTATCTTGATTATGCCATACAACATAAATACGAGGCAGTATGGCTTGGCGTTTGGGAGTTCAACTTTAAAGCACAAAAATTTTACAGCAAATACGGATTTGAATATTCAGGATTTGAACACCCTTTCCCTGTTGGCAATACGCCACAAACAGATCGTTGGTATTGGAAATTTTTAACGTAAAAAAACTATTATAAAATCCTTCTATTATTTCTTCCCTCCTCCTGCATAAACACCTAAACTTATTCCGAAATAATTGTTTTGGTAATTGTTGGTCATACTAACAGGTGTACCATTTTCTGTATCAGTATAGGATACATGTTTTGTTGGCACAAAATTATATTCCATGCAAAGGCGGAAATGTTGTGCTTCAAAACCAGCCCTTAATAAACAGCCGATTTTATTGGAACTACTGATTATACTCGACATAGCTACTGTAGGCCCGGGACTACAGCCACTTCCACTTAGTTGGGCATAATAATATCCTATACCAGTACCAACATACGGGCGAAGTTTATATTCATTCGACAAGTAATAATCAGCCGCAAGCATTTCACTATTTATTTGTGTCATGCTTCCAAAAGTTTGTTCAAGCCTCAAACCAACAGAAAGATTATCACGTATGGCAAATGAGGGTTCGCCGGATATCATTACTCCGGAATTATCCGATCCTGAAGCAGCGCCAAAACCAAGATTCACTTTAACTAATCTATAAGTTTGTGCATTACCCGAACAATTACATCCAATTACGATTATTAAGACAAGGATTATCTTTTTCATAAACAGCAATTACAAGTGAAGAAAATAGAGAGGTCCGAAAAATGCTATAAATAGCTATAGATAGACTATAATTCTAAGATTTTAGCTGCCGCCTGGCAAAAGGTTTATATTGATTATTATTGGTTAAATCAAGCTGCTTATTGGCTTACATGCAGCATATACTTCTCTTTAAAGAAAGGCTCTTCAAATATTTTTTCTATTTCCCAAGCCCTGGGCTTGCAGCGGCTATCGGATATTTCCTGGGTTAAGTCTCCACCTTTTAAGCAAATTAGGCCACTGCCTTTTATCTTTTCTTTTTTTAATAAAGGCTTGCTCCAAAACCATAAATCTTTCAAAGGTGCTACAGCCCTTGACACAACTGTATCAAATTTGCGGTCTTTTATATCTTCTACTCTTGTATGTTGTGTTGTTACATTTTTTAATCCGATAGCTGCAGCTACCTCGCTTGCCACGGTTAATTTTTTACGGATACTATCCACCAGATGAAAACTGGTTTCAGGAAAAATAATTGCTAAAGGTATTGATGGGAAGCCGCCACCACAGCCCAAATCAACAATGGATGAACCGGGTGCAAAATCAAACTGCGTAGCTATTGTGAGGGAGTGCAATACATGGTGCTCATAAAAATTATCAATATCCTTTCTTGATATCACATTAATTTTTTCATTCCATTCCGTATATAAATGTTTCAAAGCTGCAAGTTGTTTCAACTGCCCTTCCGAAAAATCATCAAAGTATTTAAGTACTATCTCCATAAAAATAAAAGTGCTTCAAATTAAAAAGCTCGTGGAAAGTCCTTTTTAGGGGATTTAGGGGCGGGGGCTTACTTCCACGAATGCTTCGGCTTCCGCACAAGCGCCGTCGCAAATATCAAATAATAAAAAAACATCCAGATATCAAAAAACAAGAACCATGGATATAAATCCTGTTCATCTAATTTTTTCATACAAGGATATAAAACAAATGCCTGCACCAAAAAACGAATACCAAAAACAATCAATGCTGCCTGCCAGCAAAAAAACAATAAGCTTGCAGCCAGCAAGGGATAAAAAAGAAAATGTGATAATGAATATACGCCCAATAAAAATTTATGCAACGGCTTATAAAATTTACCGGTGCTGTAATGACGTGTCTTTTGCGCTACCCATTGTCCCCAGGTTTTTACGGGATTGCTTAATGTAAAAGCTTCTTTGTCGATATTAATTTTTGTATTGGTTTTTGTAGAAGCCATATTAATAAACAAATCATCATCGCCACTGGCAATATGATTATGTGCCGAAAACCCTTTGTGGCGGTAGAAGATAGTTTTCTTATAACTTAAATTTCTTCCCACGCCCATGTAAGGTTTACCTGCTAATGCATAACTTAAATATTGCATGGCTGTATGAAAAGTTTCCCATCGAACCAGTTTATTTAAAATCCCTTTCTTTTTATAATAAGCGCCATAGCCTAATACAATCTCTGTATTATCATCGTATGTCTCCTGCATTTTTTCAATCCAGAATTCGCTGGCAGGCACACAATCAGCATCTGTTAGTAATACGATTTCGTACTTCGATGTTTTAATACCAATACTTAAAGGAAATTTTTTTCCGGGAATCAATTTTGCTTCCTGTGTTAGTTCAATCACTTTTAGCTGCTTGAATTCTTTTTCAAATTCTTCCAGTAAATATTTACTATCATCAAAGGAGTTATCGTTTACTACAATTACTTCGTGAGTGGTACGATATTGCTGTACCAATGCTCCCGGCAGATTTTTCGCTAAATTTGCCGCTTCATCACGGGCACAGATAATTACAGATACCGGATGCGTTTGTGAAACCGTTTTTGTGTTGGGCTTATAAAAAGCCAACCGCAGGTACAAAAAGAAATAATACAAAAGCTGGATTAATGTAACAAGGCAAAAAACAATAAAAAGAATCAGCCGCCAGTAAGGTAAATACAAATGCATCATTCGGCAAAAATAGAGGTAAATAAACAGACTACTAAAAACAGGATTTAATTTTTATGGCAGCACTGCAATTTAATTTAGAGCATACCGATAATAATTCGAAGGCAAGAGCCGGAAAAATAACAACCGACCATGGAACAATAGAAACACCCATTTTTATGCCGGTAGGCACTGTGGGAAGCGTTAAAACCGTTACCCAGCAGCAATTAGCGCAGGATGTAAAAGCACAGATTATTTTAGGCAACACCTATCATTTATACCTGCGCCCGGGATTAGAAGTATTAGAAGCAGCGGGTGGTTTACATAAATTTAATGGTTGGGATAAACCGATATTGACAGATAGCGGCGGCTACCAGGTTTTTTCGCTGGCTAATAATCGAAAGATAAAAGAAGAAGGCGTAGTATTCCAATCACATATTGATGGCAGCAAACATTTGTTTACACCCGAAAATGTAATGGATATACAACGTGTAATCGGCGGCGATATCATTATGGCTTTTGACGAGTGCCCACCCTACCCCAGTGATTACGGTTATGCACGAAAAAGCATGGAGCTTACGCATCGCTGGTTAGACAGATGTTTTGAACGTTTTAATAATACACCTGACAAGTACGGCTATACGCAGAATTTATTTCCGATAATACAGGGAAGCACTTATAAAGATTTAAGGACGGCTTCTTCGGAATTCATTGCATTGAAAAATGCAACGGGCAATGCTATTGGCGGATTAAGCGTAGGCGAACCAATGGAAATGATGTATGAATTTACGGAACTCTGTTGCGATATCTTACCTACACAAAAGCCACGTTACTTAATGGGCGTAGGAACTCCCTGGAATATATTGGAAGGCATTGCACTGGGCATTGATATGTTTGATTGTGTAATGCCTACACGCAATGGGCGTAATGCAATGCTCTTTACCACCAAAGGCATTATCAATATCGACAATAAAAGATGGGAAAAAGATTTTTCAGTAATTGATGATGGTATTGATTGCGAAGTAAGCAATTATTACAGCAAGGCATACCTGCGCCATTTAATAAAAGCAAAAGAAATGCTGGGGCTTACCATTGCCAGTATCCATAACCTTGCCTTTTATTTATGGTTGGTAAAAGAAGCCCGCAAACATATTATTGCCGGCGATTTTGTAAGCTGGAAAAACGAAATGGTAGTACAGCTTCAACAACGGCTATAGCACATATATAAAGAACATATTTGCAATTTTAAACTTCTTTCGTTGGCTAAGGTCTTGAATGGGTTGTTCAATTTTATCTTATAAATAATTTTAAGGATGGCATAATAATTGAAAACGAACAATACTTATCTTTAATATTTATCTTTAAAAAATATCAACAAAGTCATTATGAAAAAGAAGTTTTTATATTCTCTCTTCACGTTTTGTTTGCCTTTATTTGTTGCTGCGCAAACACCGAATGTGCCAAAAGATGCAAGGGTAGATGTTACGGTTGCTGATATGTCGGGCAATATGTTAGCAAGCGAAATTGTTGTATTCAGAAGCTCTGCAAACGGCACCGAATTTCAGGGGCTATCAGACTCTACAGGCAGATTTACTTTACACCTGCCAAGTGGTTCCAAATATGAAATTTACATCCTTGGTTTCCATGATTCTACCAGTTATGCTACTTTGGATATACCGGCATTAAAACCAGGCCAGTTTTATAAAGAAGGTTCTGCTTTTAAGGAAGATATCCAGTTTCAGCCTGCCAAATCTTTTGTACTGGACAACTGTAATTTTGAAACCGGAAAAGCAAACCTGGAACCCGAAGCTTATAAAGCACTGGATGATTTGGTGGATTATATGAATCGGAAAGACGATGAAAAAATAGAAATTGGCGGACATACCGATAATGTTGGTTCTGCTGCCAACAACCTTAAATTATCGCAGGACAGAGCTAATACTGTAAGAGCTTATCTTTTAACCAAAGGCATTTCACCCGACCGTGTAACTGCAAAAGGTTATGGTGCTACGGTACCGGTTGCCGACAATAAAACTGCCGAAGGCAGAGCTACTAACAGAAGAACGGAAGTAACGGTACTTTAATAGTTGCACAATTGATTCCTGATTATCAGGCGCACTCTTCGTAAAATCGCTGGCAAAGACAGAATTTTACGAAGAGTGTTTTTTTTAGTTAAGGGACTGCCAATAAATGAAAGACCGGTTTGCAACCCGGCATTATCATTTATCCATTAAACAATTATCCGTTAATTTCGCTGCTCATCGCATCATGAAGAAAATCGACAGCTACATACTTAAGAAATTTTTAAACACATTTTTCTTTTGCCTGCTATTATTTACGGCTATTGTAGTAGTGGTTGATATCAGTGAAAAAGCGGATGATTTTGCCCGTATCAAATTATCTGCCTGGCAAATTGTAATGCAATATTATATTGGCTTTGTGCCGCATATTGATGCAATGCTGCTTCCATTATTTGTATTTATCTCGGTTATTTTTTTTACTTCCAAAATGGCAGAACGTTCCGAAACAATTGCTATTTTAAGTACGGGAGTTAGTTTCCGCAGGTTTTTATATCCGTATTGGTTAGGTAGTATTTTTCTGGCTGTACTGCTTTGGTTTGGATACCAATATGGTTTGCCAAGAGCCAATGAAATATGGGGAACCTTCCAAACCGAATATATTGATAATAACAACGGACCTGATAACAGGGTTTCTAAAGAAAATATTTATTTCAGGGTTGACACTAATTCTTATGCCGGCCTACGGTCGTATGATACCGTATCCAAACAAGGATATAATTTCTTTATAGACAAATTCGCTAACAATGAAATGGTGTATAATTTAAGGGCGGATAATATCAACTGGGATCCTGCTGCAAAAAAATGGAAACTATCACGTGCGGTAGAGCATTTTTTTAACGGAGATAAAGAGAAAGTTGTACGCCAGCAAACCATGCTTATTAATTATAATTTTAAGCCCCAAGATTTGAGAGGCGATGAATATTTTAAAGACCGCCTGCCAACCCCCGACTTAAAAGCTTATATCGAAAAGGAAAGATTAAGAGGTTCTGAAATGGTTAGTTCTTTAGAACTGGAGCGATACAACCGGGATGCTATCCCTGCATCGGTTATCATACTTACCATTATCGCTGCGGTACTATCATCCCGCAGGATACGTGGTGGTAGCGGCTTTCATCTCGCCATCGGTTTTGTAATAAGTGTATTGTATATTTTAAGCAGCCGCTTTTCTGTTGTATTTGCAGAGAAAGGAAACTTCCCTCCACTGATTGCAGCCTGGACACCCAATGTTATTTTTGGGGCGCTTGCGTTTTATTTATACCAAAGAGCACCGAAGTAATGTGCTAATATGCTGATTTGCTAATGTGCTAATTTTTTAGGCAGCTTTTACTTTTTTTCCATACACAGCTCAATTAAAACTCCGTTTGTATTTTTGGGATGGAGGAAACAAACCAGTTTATTATCCGCTCCGGGTTTAGGAGTTTCATTTAATAAAATAAAACCTTCGCCTTTCAACCGCTTCATTTCAGCTTCAATATCGGCTACTTCAAAAGCTATGTGATGGATGCCTTCGCCCTTTTTTTCAATAAACTTTGCTATCACGCCATCAGGAGCAGAACTTTCCAGCAATTCGATTTTTGAGCCTCCGGATTGAAAAAAAGCCGTGTTTACATACTCTGAAGCTACTAATTCCGTTTTATTACAGGGGCTGTTCAGCAGCTTTTCAAACAAAGGGATGGAGACCGCCAAATCCTTTACTGCAATACCTATATGTTCCAGTTTCTGCATAAATGAAGCGTTTACGAAATCGGTAAAATGAAGTTGAACCGCCGATTATGTACACTAAAATAGAACCTTTTGAAGTAATTTTGTGTTATAAATTGAATATAAATTTTTATACCTGATTATGTTGAAACTGCCGATTTACTTAGACAATAATGCTACTACCCCGATGGACCCGAGGGTTTTGGAAGCTATGACCCCGTATTTCCTGAACCATTTTGGAAATGCTGCCAGCCGTAACCACTCTTTTGGTTGGGAAGCTGAAGAAGCCGTTGATTATGCCCGTGAGCAAATTGCTAAATTAATCGGTGCTGATTCTAAAGAAATTATTTTTACTTCAGGCGCTACTGAAGCGGATAACCTTGCTATCAAAGGTGTGTATGAAATGTATGCCAGCAAAGGCAATCATATCATTACTGCTACTACCGAACATAAAGCGGTGTTGGATACCTGCAAGCATATTGAAAAATTAGGTGGAGAAGTTACTTACCTGAATGTAAATGCTGAAGGCTTGATTGATTTGAAAGAATTGGAAGCTGCTATTAAACCAACTACTATTTTAGTTGCGATTATGTATGCCAACAATGAAACAGGAACGATACAACCGGTAAAAGAAATCAGTGCGATTGCTAAAAAACATGGTGCTTTATTTTTTACAGATGCTACGCAGGCTGTTGGAAAAGTACCCGTAGATGTTATTGCAGATGGTATCGACATTATGGCATTCAGCGCACACAAAATGTACGGACCAAAAGGTGTTGGAGCATTATATGTTCGCCGTAAAAACCCAAGAGTAAAAGTTACTGCCCAAATGGACGGTGGCGGACACGAAAGAGGAATGCGTAGCGGAACATTAAATGTACCGGGCATTGTAGGTTTTGGTAAAGCTTGCGAAATATGTCGTTTGGATATGGAAGAAGATACCAAACGCATCAGCAAACTAAGAGATAAATTAGAAACTGCTTTATTGAAACTGGAAGAAGCGTATGTAAACGGAAGCCGTGAACATCGTTTGCCACATGTAGCAAATATTTCTTTTAAATATGTAGAAGGAGAAGGTTTGATGATGGGCTTTAATAAGAACATCGCTTTAAGTTCAGGCTCTGCTTGTACTTCCGCTTCTCTTGAACCTAGTTATGTTTTAAAGGCATTAGGTTTGGGTGATGATTTGGCACATTCTTCGCTGCGTTTTGGATTAGGACGTTTCACTACGGAAGAACAAATTGATTATACCATCAATGCAATAAGCGAAACGGTTTTGAAGTTAAGAGAAATGAGCCCATTGTGGGAAATGTATAAAGAAGGAATTGATTTGAATTCGATTGAGTGGGCAGCACACTAATCAATGTGCTAATTTGCTGATGTGCTAATCTGCTAATTACAGAAGCCTTCAGTTTTGAAGAACATGATTTATAAGAAAGAAAAAGATATAACCATTTACAAACTCCGTTAATTAGCACATCAGCAGATTGGCTTATTAGCAAATTAAAAATAGATACCATGGCATACTCAGAAAAAGTTATAGACCACTACTCAAACCCAAAAAACGTTGGAACATTGGATAAAGCCCAAAAGAACGTTGGTACAGGTTTGGTAGGAGCACCGGAATGTGGCGACGTTATGCGCCTTCAAATTGAAGTGGATGATGCTACCGGCATGATTACCGATGCAAAATTTAAAACCTTTGGATGCGGCTCTGCAATTGCTTCTTCATCTTTAGCTACAGAATGGCTTAAAGGAAAAAGCGTTGACGAAGCATTGAAAATAGATAACATGGACATCGTGGAAGAATTAAATCTTCCTCCGGTAAAAATCCATTGTTCTGTTTTGGCAGAAGATGCAATTAAAGCAGCTATCAATGATTACCGTACTAAAAACGGTATGGAAGCATTGAAGTTTGAAGGAAGTGTAATACACTAAGCAATTCGATAATTAGCCAATGTGCTAATCTGCTAATTTTGGAAGCTTGCTTTTATTATTAGCACATTAGCATATCAGCACATTAGCATATTACTAAAATGGTAGCAACAGATAACAGTATATACATTAGCGATAAAGCAAAGGACAAAGTCATCAGCCTGATGAAAGATGCAGGGGTTGCAGACGACCCTTCTTATTTTTTAAGAGTAGGTGTTGTTGGCGGCGGATGCAGCGGCTTAAGCTATAAAATGGATTTCGACAACGAACAAAAACCGGTTGACCAGGTTTTTGAAGATAAAGGAATTAAAATCGTAACCGATCTTAAAAGTTTTTTATACCTCGTTAATACAGAATTGGAATTTAGCGATGGATTGAACGGCAAAGGATTCTTCTTTAATAATCCGAATGCCAGTAGAAGTTGCGGTTGTGGTGAGAGTTTCGCAGTTTAATTTGTTTATTATATATAAGTAAAATCCCGTTTCTTTTTGGAGACGGGATTTTTATTTGTCGGAACTATGATTTGTTTGATCACTATGATTCGACTCCTAAAAACTCCAGAGGAGCCTTATGTCAGTAGAGAATATTGTTATAGAATGGCGAAGCTCCATCGGAGCGACATGTTACATATCGCTCCGATGGAGCTTTATTATGTTTTATTTTTCTTGCTACTAACATTTCGCCTCTACGAGGCTTGAAAAATCACCTTGCTATTTCTCGTCTCGCTAACCTAATCCTGTAAAAATGATTTACCAATATTAAATGTTAGAGTAATCCTTGAATTTGAAATCTCTGTCAATTTATTTTTCAATAATGGAAAATTATATCCATAAACCAAATTGATATATCCATTGAAGCTTATACCGATTTCTGGAAGTAAACGTAAATCGGATTTACCATTGGATAAGTAATCAATAATATTTCCTCTTAGACAAAGAGGATAAGCAGAAACTTCATACCCAATTTTAGGAGCAATTATAAAATTATCTTTTTTAAGATTAGATTCAAAACCTACTCTTAAACCACTAAACCCATTACTACCACAAGAGCCGCCACCATCAACTTCTTTGGCAAGCATAATGTTTAACTCGCCAAATATTTCCCTTTGCGAAGAAATGCCGGGAGAGACTAATACTTTAAGATTACTACTGTCTGCAGCTTTAACCTGTGCTACAACTTTTTTATTTATAAGCGTACAAATAATAATTAAAAGAAATATTGAGCGTTTCAATTTCATTAAAATTTACTTTTCAATTCCTTCGCCATTGTAGGCAGCCTGACAACAACTTTCGCTAAGATAAATACTTGTTATTTGTCGGATCTATGATTTGTTTGATTAGTATGATTGCTTAAAATTCTTTTGATAAACTAATTGCCTATTGCCTTCAATCTCCATTACAACAATTTATACCTAATGTATCTTTTTCAGTAATATTATATTTAAAAAAATCATCGGCATCCTCTAACAAAGAATAAATGTAACAGTCATCTTTCTGTACTGCAATTAAAATGTTTTTGCATCCATTATCATATTTATCTTTTGTTATTTGCTTACACATTCCATCCGCATTTATTAATTTATTATTATAATAAAAATAACAATCCACAAATAAGGAGCCTTTAGAATAATTTATAGATGTTATAGTTGCGCAAACTACAAAATGGTCTTTCTTCAGTTTCTTATCTTCTCCGTACTGCTTATAAAGAGTAATTACAACAATTACAATGACAACTATATATATTACTCTGGCAATCTTATCAGATGATTTCATTTTAAATTTGTTTTTTCAAACTTTTTGCCAATACTTCGCCGTTGTTGGTCGCCTGACCAACAACTTTCGCTAAGATAAATACTTGCCTGATAAAAATTATCTCAATCCTCTATCTTCTTAAACTTATAAAACAAATACCCCAAAAAAGGCAGTATCAACAAACTCCCAATCAATAATGCCATACCTAAACTATAAATTGTTTTCTCAGGAGCAATACTTTGATAAAGTGAAATAGCTGTTCCGTTTTTTAATCGAATAAAATTAGGATAATGTGCATAGCTGATTGCCAGCAAAATCATACTCACCTGAAAGCCTGCCAATAATCGTAAAACCTTTGTTTTTCCTTTAAGCAATAAATACCATAACAATACCAATGATAAAGCAGCAGATACAACAGCAGTCAAACCAACTTCGTTTTTAAATATCCAGGTTGCCAGTGGTACATGTTCCAGTTGTGCTGCGCCGAATACTATTGCTCCCAGTACAATGGCTGCAGTGTTCATCTGCTCTGTCTTTCTGATAAATCTTTTTTTATCGGCTTCTTCTTTTGCTTCGCCGATTAAATAGATAGCTGCTAAAAAACCACAAAGCGCAACAGTAAACAGACCAACAGAAATAGAAAAAAGATTCAGCCAATCAAAAATATAAGCAGAAGCATAATCGGTTGCTTCGGTATTAATCTGTCCGGATACAAGACTTCCGGCAATGATGCCTAAAAACAAAGGTGTAATAAAACTTGAATACACAAAGATTTTATTATACACTACCTGCATATTATCTTTTACGGCATCGTAATTACGAAAAACAAAAGCAGTGCCCCGGGCTATAATTCCAATAAGCATTATCACCAACGGAATATGCAGATGAACCGACATCGTTGTATAAATAGACGGAAAGCCAACAAAGAGAATTACAATGGTGATGATAAGCCACATGTGGTTTGCTTCCCATACAGGACCAATGGCTGCATACGCCATCCTGCGTGTTTTGCTTTTATTTTTTTCAGTAGTAAAAAGTTCAATAATGCCGGCACCAAAATCAGCTCCGCCCAATAAAAAATAGAGCAGGATGGCAAGGCATAAAAATATTATTACAACGTAATCCATAATTGCTTTTTAAATTTAAGAAACCGGTTTATCATACAATACAGGCACCATTTTAATTTGCCGGTAAAGCAGAAAAATTACCATGATGCTTAATGAAATATAAATAGCCGAAAAAATATAAAACGAA
>Ga0206858_1052_pt1 | contig 25818 bp, 20 predicted proteins | sample Alteio_BWOrgCont_46_FD_152622 | JGI IMG/M metagenome (GOLD analysis project Ga0206858, IMG submission 152622) | Enriched cells from forest soil in Barre Woods Harvard Forest LTER site, Petersham, Massachusetts, United States -... | ecosystem: Environmental > Terrestrial > Soil > Temperate forest >... | reverse complement strand
TTGATTACTACGCTATATGTTCCTGCATCAAGGTTACCGAAACTGTAAGTACCATCCGATGCTACAGGCACTGTAGCTATAACATTACCGGTATTATCCAATAATTGTGCATACAAGGTTCCTCCGGCATTGCTGCCAGTACCGTTAATTGTTGAATCCTGCAAACCATTGGCATCGTCCAATACATTTCCACTTAATGTAAGCCCTGTAAAATCCATGCTCACAGTTGCAGGTATGCTCGATTTCAATGCTGCATCTACTTCGCTGTACGTAAAACTTACAGTACCTGCGCCACTATTAGGGTCAACCGTTAATAAAGACGGGTTGTAATTTTTTATTGTGTCACCGGCTGCTACAGGTACTCCATTGTAATACAGTGTGCCGCCTGTAGGGATCGTATTTATAATAACCGTATCGGCATTGCCTGTTCCGGGGAAACTTCCCTGCTCCGGATCAGAGCCGTTCAATGCAGGCACTGTTACTGCTCCGCCAGGGTTCACCTGGCTTGGAGGTGTTACAGCATTGGCTGTCGGCAATTGCTCTGCTCCAAAATTTATATTGCTTACGTTCCCGGTTGATAAAGTTACAGGAGCTGATATGCCGTTAGGGTTGCCATCGCTGCCGGAGCCTGTCCCATTATGCTCGCCGGTATTTACCCAGCCAGCCGGCAAGGATGGCGTACTGTTAGCTGTTGGTGATTGATTGATTACTACGCTATATGTTCCTGCATCAAGGTTACCGAAACTGTAAGTACCATCCGATGCTACAGGCACTGTAGCTATAACATTACCGGTATTATCCAATAATTGTGCATACAAAGTGCCCCCGGCATTGCTGCCAGTACCGTTAATTGTTGAATCCTGCAAACCATTGGCATCGTCCAATACATTTCCACTTAATGTAAGCCCTGTAAAAGCCATGCTCACGGTCGCAGGTGTGCTTGATTTTAAGGCCGCATCCACTTCGCTATACGTAAAGCTTACAGTGCCGCCTCCGCTATCAGGGTCAACCGTTAATAAAGACGGGTTGTAATTTTTTATTGTGTCACCGGCTGCTACAGGTACTCCATTGTAATACAGTGTGCCACCTGTAGGAAGCGTATTTATAATAACCGTATCGGCATTGCCTGTTCCTGGGAAACTTCCCTGTTCCGGATCAGAACCGTTCAATGCAGGCACTGTTACTGCGCCACCAGGATCCACCTGGCTTGGAGGTGTTACAGCATTGGCTGTTGGCAATTGCTCAATACCAAAGTTCACATTGGATACACTCGTTGTAACCGTATTTAAGGATATGGATCCGCTGACCAATCCATCGTTACCAGCACCGGCACCTACGTTTTCACCGGTATTCACCCAATTGGCTGGCAATAAAGCGGAGGGTGCTGATGCCCCTACCGTAGCATTATTGGTTGTTATCCTGACTGCATAATTACCAGTATTGATATTGGAAAAACTATAAGTACCATCGGCACCCACAGTTGTTACAGCCACTACGTTATTGGTGTTTATATCATATAATAGCACATTCAATCCGCCGGCACTAGTACCAATACCATTTACTGTTTGGTCTTGCAAACCATTGGTATCATCATAAACATTACCACTGATATTAATTGCCGTAAATGGCATAGTAACAGCAGCAGGCGTGCCGGATTTCAATGCAGCATCTACTTCGCTGTAAGTAAAGCGTACCGTGTCTGCAGTAGTATTAGGCGCTACCGTTAATAAAGACGGGTTGTAATTTTTTATTGTGTCGCCGGCTGCTACAGGTGTGCCGTTATAATACAATGTGCCGTTAGCAGGTATTGTATTAATAATAATAGTATCAGCATTACCTGTTCCCGGTAATTGCCCTTGTTCAGGATCGCTGCCGTTTAAAGTTGGTACAGCTACCCGGGCACCTCCAGGGTTTACTTGATTTGGTGGCGTTACAGCATTGGCTGTTGGCAATTGGTCGATGCCAAAATTAACATTGGCAACATTCGTTGTAACTGTATTTAATGATATGGCTCCGCTGACAAATCCATCGTTACCAGCACCAGTACCTACGTTTTCGCCGGTATTTACCCAATTGGCAGGCAATAAGGCGGAGGGTGGTGCTGCCCCTACCGTAGCACTGTTGGTTGTTATCTTTACTGCATAAGTCCCGGTGTTGATATTGGAAAAACTATAAGTTCCATCTGCTGCCACAGGCGTTACTGCTACTACCTTACTTGCAGTATTATCATATAACACTGCATTCAAGCCACCGGCATTTGTGCCTGTGCCATTTACTGTCTGGTCCTGCAGACCATTGGCATCATCGAATACATTACCACTGATTGTAAGTGCTGAAAATGGCATGCTGACAGTTGCCGGTGTACCGGATTTTAACGCAGCATCTACTTCGCTGTAAGTAAAGCTCACCGTAACCGCACCATCATTAGGATCCACCGTTAATAAGGATGGATTGTAATTTTTTAATGTATCGCCGGCAGTGACAGCATTGTTGTTATAATACAATATGCCAGCGGTAGGAAGCGTATTGATGATAACCGTATCGGCATTTCCTGTTCCAGGGAAACTCCCCTGCTCAGGATCAGAGCCGTTTAGTGTAGGCACTGTTACCTTAACAGTACCCCAAGGATTTGTCTGGCTTGGAGCTGTTACAGCATTTGCCGTAGGTAATTGATCGATACCAAAATTCACATTGGTAATGGCTCCCGGAATTGAACCCACTGTTATAGCCCCGCTAACGAACCCATCATTACCAGCACCGGTACCAATGTTTTCGCCGGTATTTACCCAATTGGCAGGCAACAAAGCGGAAGGTGCTGCTGCACCCACCGTAGCACTATTGGTTGTTATCCTGGCTACATAAGTCCCGGCACTTAAATTGGAAAAACTATAAGTGCCATCTGTTGCCACAGGTGTTACAGCCGCTACCAAACCTGTACTAGAATTATATAACACTGTATTCAATCCTCCGGGATTAATGCCTGTGCCATTTACTGTTTGATCCTGCAAACCGTTAGCATCGTCATATACATTACCGCTGATTGTAAAACAATTTTGTATAACAAAATTTTGTGCAGACGGATTAAAGACAGAACAGGTTGTTGATGTTGACAAAGATAAATCACTGGTAGATGTACCTACATTTATACGGTACTGCCAGCCTATATTAGCACTCGTTATAGGGTTTGGTAAAATATGCGAAACTGTATAAGAACCGCTTGCATCAAAACCTGAAGGCGCAACGGTAGCAGATGCGGAATCTGTTACAAACCCATTACCATCATTTTTATTTACCTGCCATTGATAGGTATCATATAAAAGACTTGGATCTGTTATTTTAGCTGTTACACCAAGAGGTGGATTTGAGCAGACGTAAACCGAACTTGTTTGAACCGTTACAGTAGGTATATTAGAACCAACGTAAATATCATCAATTGCAAAATCATTACCGCTGCCACCATTAGCATTGTTACGGATACTAAAATTTGCCGTTGAGCCCGTAGCCTGAAAGGTAAAACCTACATTTTGCCAGGTAGATTGGGTAATATTGCCGGTAGTATATACACCTACCCCATTTATCAAAAAGGTAAGATTAGGCGCAATGTAACTGCTTCCGGGAAGCAAATTTCTTACCCATGCACTAAACTGATACCTTTTATTGGGACATAAACTTGTAAGTGTTTTTTGCATTACCACATCCTGATCATAGCTTGCATTTACAAGCATCATGTAGCCATTTGTATTACCGGTATGGTCAGAAAAATGCTGCCAAAGTGTAAAAACCGAAGCTCCCCCGGCTAAACCCGAACTATCTGCAATTGTATAAAAACCATCGTTAGGAGTATTTGATGCCAGATTTACATAACCATAAGTTGTTTGTCCTGCGCCCAATGCGGGTCCTTGCTGAGGTCCTGAACCAAAATCACCGTTAGGGAAAACATTCGGACCTTGTGTACCAGGCGCAAAAATCGCACTAGGGCAAGCCGTGCCGCTATTGCCTACCGTTACGGAAATTGTATTGTAGCAGTAATTGCTCCCCGGCTTTTTTATCGTTACATAATAACTTCCCGGTGACAAACCGGTAATTTTATTGGAAGTTAAAGAAGATACCACTGAAAAAGCTGGAGTGCTTGTTAGTATCCAGCTTACAGAATCGGTAGAACTTACACCGCCTAATGTTATAACCCCGTCTGTATTGGTACAGCCAGTTGCACTGGTTGCAGTAGCCGTAAAAGTGGTGTTATAATCAGCACGTAGTGTAAGAATTTTTTCAGCGCATAAGGATGTTGCTCCTGTAAGTTTTATTTGTATATCATAAATACCCGGGGATAAATTAGAAAAAACGGTGTTATTGCCAGCAGAATTAGAGACCCAGGAATTTCCTCCATTAGTACTAATTTGATACGCTCCGGCTGACGTTCCGGCAACAACTACAGTAAAACCTCCATTAGCAGAGCCACAAGTTGGTTGGGTAATACTATTGACTTGTATATTAGAAGAACATTGAGCATAAGCATTTATGCTTAAAAAGACCATAGCAACTAATAAGTAAACTAATTTTTTCATTCTCGTAATTTTAATTAAGAGGTAATTACAAGAAATACCTATACACTAATTGTATATGGAGAATTAGGTAAATTAAGCTTCTGAAAAATCCATGTCAAACAAAAAGATTTTCAATATATATCATTAGTTAAGGCTTGATATAATGAATTCTTAAATTACTAATAGTTGCACAACGGGTTGTATTGGTATTCCTTTTTGCCTTGCGAGGACTTACACACCTTTGTAAAGGTTGCCTTGCCCAATCACTATTAGTAAAAAATGGCAAAAACTTGGGATATAACTATACAATTAATAATTACATGAGGATACAAGTTTTTGTAGTGTATTACATAGAAATAAAAAGAATTAAAGAATACAATATACAATTTGAATAGTGATACTATTTTAAGCTTACGTTCGCTTTGCGTGAAAATATCGGTTCATTTAAAAATCACTATTGTAAAATATAAAACAAAAATGCCAGTCATTTCCGACTGGCATTTTTATTACTATGCTGTTAACTTAATTTAAACTTCTAAAATCAACGGGCACCAATTTACTTACTCCGGGTTCCTGCATGGTTACACCGTATATAACATCTACAGCACTCATGGTTTGTTTATTGTGTGTTACAATAATGAACTGAGAGTTGGCACTGAATTGTTTTATCATATTAGTGAACTTACCAACGTTGGCATCATCCAATGGTGCATCTACCTCATCCAAAATACAGAATGGAGCCGGTTTGATTAAGTAGATGGCAAACAATAAAGCGGTTGCTGTTAATGTTTTCTCTCCCCCACTTAACTGCCCGATGCTGCTTGGGCGTTTTCCTTTTGGTTTTGCAACGATATCAATTCCTGTATCAGCAAGGTTTTCAGGATCTACCAATACCATATCAGCGGTATCGTCTTCTGTAAACAATGCCTTAAATACTTTCTGGAAATTATCACGCACTTTGTTGAAGGTATCCAAAAACTGTTGGTTGGCAGTTGTTTCCACTTCCTGAATGGTTTGCATCAGGCTATCTTTTGCTGTAACCAAATCATTCTTTTGTTCCAAAATAAATTGATAACGCTTATCCATTTCGGTAAAGGCTTCAATTGCTGTTGGGTTTACTTCGCCGATATTTTCCAACCGTTTTTTCATACGGTCGCTTTTTTCTTTCAAGTCTTCTAATGGCGTTTCACCGGTTCTTGGTTGATCGATGATTTCATCCAGGTCCACTTTAAATTCAACCAGCAAGCGTTCTTTCATTCCTGCCAATTGTAATTTAAGTTCAGTTAGTTTATCTTTTATTTCATTCAATAAATGATCAATACCTTCTTTCGATTTTTGTTTGTGGCGCAGTTCGCTTTCTTTTTCCTGTAGCTGATTACGTAAGTTATAATAAGCCTGATCGGCTTCATTCAATTTACGTTCTTCTGCATCTTTGTTTTGTAACATCGTTACCAACAAAGTTTCCAGCTCTGTTAAAGTAGTTTGCGTTTGTGCCAGACTGTTAGTAGTATCGCTTAATTGCGTATTGCTGTTTTCAATCTGTATCTGTAAGTCTTTTAATTGATTGCTCTTGAAGGTAAACTCCTGTTTCAACGATGCAATTTTGCTTTGCTGACGGGTAAAATTCAGGTTGATTTCATTAAAAGAACCTGTAGCCTGATTGTATTCCTGTTCAGCTACGCCATATTCCTGCTCTATCAATTGCAGTTTTTCTGTAAGCTGTTGCAATTGCTCATTCAGGTTTTGTAATTCCTCTCTTGTATCAGCAATGGCTTCCTGATTGGTTTCCAATTGCTCCTGCAATTCTTCCAACCGTTTAGAAGATGTCTCTTCTATATGCCGTAAGTTTTCTATTTTATTTTGTAAAGAAAAAACAAGATTAGTAAGTTCATTTACTTCCCGCTGTGTTTGTTGAATTTCATTTTCTTTCAACTGCTGGTTGTATTCCAACACTTCGTTATGGCGGCTTTGAATTTTTTCTTTCAATTCATTCACCGCGGTTTCCTGCGTTTGGATTTGCTCCTGCAGTTTCTCTAAATTTTTAGCACGTCCGATTTTTTTGCCTTCAAATAAACCAACACTACCACCGGTTAAAGAATATTTACCTTTTACATATTTACCTGTTTTCTCCAATACTACTGCCCCATTGCTGTTGCGCATAGCATCTTCATTTTCGGCTATAAATACGTTGCCCAATAAATATTTTGTAAGATGATTATACTTGCTATCCGCTTCTACCACATTCAAAGCAGAAAAAGTTCCTTCCGGTTGGTGCGATGCTTCCTGCTCGGTAAACTTATCTAATAAGAAAAAGTTTGCTTTCCCTTTTTTATTGTTGTCTAATAAATGGATTGCCTGCAAACCTTCTTCCAAATTATTTACTACATAATAGTTAAGGTATGGTTCCAATACATTTTCAACGGCAGCACGGTATTCTTCTTTTACATAAATAATATCCGATAACAATGGAGCTGTATGGTTCCAGTTTGGATTCTTATGTAAAAACTTAACGCTCTCCGGATAACCTTCCATCGAATCTACAAGGCTTTTCAATAACGCATGTTCATTGCGTTTGCTGTCCAGCTTACGATTTTCTTCGGCAAGCTCTGCACGCAGGGTTTCTAAAATACCTTGTGTTTGTAATATCTGTTCTTTGGTTGCCTGATGCTGTTCCTGTAATTGCTGAAGCGTTGTTTTTTTATTTTCTAACTCGTCGTCTTTTGTTTTCTTTTCAGCTTCCAATTGTTCAAGCTGCGCCTGACGTTGCGTTTTCTCCTGCTGAATCTGCATACTGTTACGCTGCAAATTCTGAATCGATGTATCAGCAACCGCTACTTTCTTCTCCGCTTCAAACTGGCTGCGTTGTAATGATTGGTTGTTTCTTCTTGCTTCGTCAATTGCTGTTCTTTTTTCATCGAATACTTTACGCTTATCTTCTACTACATTTTTCAACTCTCCCAATCTCGACTCAAGCTCTTTTACTTTTACTTCTTCATCCTGTATTTGAGTAGATGTAAATTGTATGCTTTCGTCCAGTCCTTTTAATTGCCCCTCTGATTTTATCAAAAATTCGTTGAGGCTGGTTTCTTTTTCTTTAAGATGTTTTAATTGCTGAGCACTTAAGTTTTTTTCATTCTCTTTGCTACGAACACCATCCAGCATTTCGTTAAACGTATGCTGCATTTGTTGCAATGCTCTTTCCTTTTCTACAAACGCTAATTTTTCCTGCTCTAAAGCTGCATCTTCTAATGCAATGGCTGCTTCCAGCTCCAATCGTTTATCAACTTCTGCCTGTTGTTGTTCGTTCAAATCACGGTACGTGATATTGAAACCTTCCAATGCAGCCTTCGCTAATTCAATACTTATTTCTTTGTATTCTTTTTTTATTTCGAAATATTTCTCTGCCTTCTTCGCCTGGCTTTCTAATGTTTTTAATTGATTGTGTATTTCAAACAACAAATCTTCGATACGGGCAAGATCCTGTTCGGTTGCATCTAATTTAAGCTTAGCTTCTTTCTTCCTTGTTTTATAAATAGAAATACCGGCAGCCTGCTCCAGCATTTTGCGACGGCTGTTTTCTTTGTCTTTGATAATATCATCTACCATTCCTAATTCGATAATGGCATAACTATCGGTACTTACACCCGTATCCAAAAACAAATTATGAATATCTTTTAAACGACATTGCACATCATTTAAACGGTATTCGCTTTCGCCACTTTTATAAAACTTCCGGGTAACTGTTACTGTACTAAATTCTGTAGGCAACAGGTTTTTGGTATTTTCAAACGTAAGGCTCACCTCTGCCAAACCGCTGGCACTACGGGTTTTGGAACCGTTGAACACAAGGCTTTCCAGGTTTTCACTCCGCAGGTTACTAATCTTATGCTCGCCAATTACCCAACGGATACTATCCACGATATTGCTTTTGCCACAGCCATTGGGACCGATTACACCGGTAATGCCTTCGTCAAAATTCAACACTGTTTTATCCGCAAAACTTTTAAATCCTTTGATTTCTAAACTCTTTAATCGCACAATGTAGGTTTTAGTAAGAGGGCAAATATAATTGAATGAAGCAAAACTGCTGATGCAATGTATGCACTAGATTTGAGGGGTTATCAACGGGTTATTCACATCTTTTTTGAGTAGTTCACATAGTTATTGGTATTATCAATGATTATTAAAATAGAAAATATTGTTTTTGGATTATATGAGAATTGGCGGTTATTTTGAAGTTTACATTTATTATGAAATTAATTATCCTCCTGCTATCATTATCCCTTTGCTTTGGCTGTAACCAAAAACAAGCTGCTAAAAAAACGAATACTTCTGCAGCAGGATTAGATACCGCCGCATTTACTTATTCCGTTAGTGAAGAAGACACTTCGATGAATGCAGCAATTGATAAAGCAAAAAAAACGATTAACAAATTCGATTCGGCTTTAAATAGTAACAATAGCCTATATACAGATTTTGCAGTTAAAAAAAGATATTCAACTCCTGATGGAGATGGTGAACATATATGGATTGGTGGGGTAAAACTTGTAAATGGATATTATAAAGGAATTATAAATAATGATGTGGAGAAAACCACAGAAGTGAAATATGGTGATACCGTACTTGTTGGCAAAAATGAGATTACCGACTGGATGTATATAGATAACAATGTCTTAAAAGGAGGCTATACCATTCGGGAAATAAGAAGCCATTTGAATAAAGAGCAACAGGATAAAATGGACAAAGAGTTAGGCTGTAAAATCGAAAACGAATAATAGAACACCACAAATGAAATTGAATCATATCAATTTAGTAGCTACCGATGTTGCTGCTGCAATAAAACTATTCGAAACTTATTTTCACTTTAAATGCATCGAAATAAAAGGCGATAATATTGTTGCCATACTAAAAGCTGAGGATGATTTTACCCTGGTTATTATGACAGGCAAAAACGAAGCTGTGAGGTATCCGGAAGCATTTCATATTGGCTTTATGTTGAATAATACAAATACCGTAATAGAAACTTACAACAAGTTAAAAGATGGAGGCATACCGGTTGGAAAAGAGCCGTCGAAAATAAGAGACAGCTTTGGTTTTTATTTCAACTTTGATAATTTAATGATTGAGGTTGGACATTATACAGACTAATTTCTACTTTCTGCAAATAATTTCTATCTTACTTTTTAAAACGAACACTTATCATTATGGAAGAACAAAAAACAGAAGAAGAAGGCATTCTTGATGATGCCCTTTCAATGGAAGGGTACGATAAACCGGTACGCAAAGCCAGGAACGTATTATTTGTAGTAGCAGGGGTACAATTGATTTCCCTGTTTTTGCTGCCTGATATGGAACCTGATGCTAAAGTTGTAACAATCGGGATTGTGGTTTTTGTTGCTGCTATTTTTGTAGCCCTTGGTTTTTGGACCAAACGAAAACCTTATACAGCCATTATAACAGCATTAATAGTATATACCAGCCTGATAATAATTGATGCCATAGCAGAGCCTGCTTCTATCTTTCAGGGGTTTATTTTAAAAATAGCCGTGTATTCACTTTTAATTGCATCCTTAGGCAACTCCAGAGAAGTACAGCGGTGGAAGGATATGACGAAGAAATAATCAACACTATATTCTTCATTGTTTTAAAATAGCCAACACATGAAAACGTCCTTTTTTTATTACAGCCCTTCTACCTTAACTACACCAATTTAATGGTTGAAGTGACACATTATAAAATTGAAACAAATCGTATTATCAGGATTCAATTAAAATAAAAAAATGAATACAAGATTACTAATGATAAGCAGTGCTGTTATTTTAGGCGCTACCGGCATACTCTTGATTTTTATGCCGGAAGAAGTAGCTCATTTTTTTAAGTTTGCTGAAACAGCTACAATCTTATTCCAAATTTTAGGAGCGCTTTACTTTGGCTTTGCAATGCTGAACTGGACAGCCAAAGCAAACCTGATTGGCGGTATTTATAGCAGACCGGTTTGCATTGCAAACTTTACCCATTTTTCTGTGGGAGGATTAGCTTTAATTAAAATGGTATTGCACCATAATTATGAACCAGTTACTTTAAGCGGCACCATATTATATTTAATATTTGCAGTATTTTTTGGATATGTATTTTTTACTACCCCAAATTCAAGAGCTTAATTCTTCACACACCGGATTCCCAACCCAAACCTGTAATCCAACGAATCATGGTAAATCCCTAAACTATCGCCGGATATATGCCAGGCGGAGGCAGATGTACTGCTGAGCGAAGTAGCCGACCACCAATAAGCTTTATAATTTAGCCCATAATATTGAAAGGCATTTACATTTGCCGTATCGTAAGAGCGATAGCCTGCAGGTTGTGCAGCAAAAGTTGCCGTATCATTATAACCATAGTTAGGCGTGTACCAAAAAGTAGTATCCAGGTTGTGCATTTTGCTACCGGCAATGCTATCGCCACCAAGATAGGTTATCAGTTTGTTCCAATCAGAATCGGCAGCTACGTGAAAGCCAATGGGTGCAATACCTGTATCGGATGCAGCGTACCAGTTATACAAAACACCATAGTTAATTAAATTATAGGCAGAATCATCATAAATGCAATAAGCTCCTGTTGGTTGACTCCCCCATTGAATACTATCCTGTACATTGGCAATTGCACCGCCATTGCGGTAATGTGTTGTTATCAGGTTTTCTACCATCCAGGTTTGCGAGCCTATTTGCACTGTATGATATACATTGCCATCATAATCCGTTACCGTATTGGGAAATATATTGCTGGTATCTTTTTTACAGCTTATTAAAAAAACAACAAATACTACTGTAATAATTGAAGGGTACAACCACGACCTTCTTTTCATAATTGGAGGTTTATAATCTAAAGTTTAAAGGTATTGATTTTTTGGCGGGAAGACGGAAGTCGTTTATTTATGTTTTACCCGGCAGCAAATAAGAGGCAATCAAAACACCTTCCCCTCTTGAGACCAAAATGAAAAAGCCGGCATTATAAAAATACCGGCTACTATAAAAAAGTAATCTGTTAATTGATAAACTTAAATAGCAATCACGCTATTGCTCCCGCCAAACTGGTTAGCTGCCTGGTCGTCAGCTTCCGGCTCATTTAGCCATTCTGTTTTATTCACAAGGTATTTAAACTCATGCTGTGAATCTTTAGGCAGGGAAACATCTGCAGAAAAACTACCATCTTTTTTCTTGCTTAATACAATTGAATTTTTCCAATCGCTGTTCAATCCCAAAATTTCAACCGTTTCTGCACCTTCGGCCTGAAATGTAAATTTAACCTTGCAATAGTCTTTTGTTTTGTAATAAGTTTTTTGAATCATTTTTTGGTTTTTATATTATGTCCTGCTTTTCCGCTTAATACCAATAATAAAAAAAGGTAACCTTAGTTACCTATATAAATATTTCCACATAAAAATAAGAATCAATCGTAATTGCAAACCCAAAACCCAATCTAAACTATTGATTATCGTATTATTGTAAAGTAAGTGCGCTCAACAAATTTGTGCATAAAAAACACTGCTGCAAAAACCAGCGTTTGTATTGGATGATGCATTACAGAATAATACAATGCGAAGACAGCAACCCAGGACAGAAGTCCGGCGAAAATAAAAGTTAAAGGAATTTTCATTTGGAATTGACAAGTTTAATTATATAAAATCACCTTTCAATCGTCTATCAACGTACACATAAGCATTTTTATTGTGCAAGTATTGATATTAAGCAAATACTAAGCCAAATGAGCCTGGGGGAAAGTTTTCAACAATTAATGCCAAAAATAGGGTTTAAGTACTCAAAATACGGGGAAAATACGGTGTTTTAACCGTATTACTTTTGTTTAATTTCTTCCAGTAAAGCAATGATTTTATCCAGTTTTTCTATTTCCATGGTATTTAGTTGTATCTGCAAGGCCTCTATTTCTTTTTTTGCGTCGATATTGGTTTGGTAATCTTCCTGTGCCTGCAGCCTGTCTCTTTCATTCTGCCTGTTTTGCGACATCATAATTATCGGTGCAGCATAAGCTGCCTGTGTGGAGAAAATAAGATTAAGCAAAATAAACGGATAAGCATCCCAATGCTCAACCAATCCGATTACATTCAGCGCCATCCAAAGCACCACAATGATTGTTTGCCAAATAATGAATTTCCAGGACCCCATGCCATTTGCTACCGTATCAGCCAGGCGATCGCCAAAACTCAAATTAGAAGTATGTTTTTCGTGCCAGTTGGTTTTTGCCATTTTTTTAGGTTTTAGGTAGCTAAGATAATCCTCAACTTTATATATAACACCAATTAAAGGCATATTTAGTTTTAAATATTTATACCGCTCAAATAAATTTCAAAAGCTGCCATTGAGAAAATCAGTAACTTGTTATTTTGATACAATATATTTTAAATTACGAATATGAAAACCAGACTATTTATTTCAGGATTGTTATTAATTCTATTAAATTTTAGTATTAATATAAATGCACAAACAGTTAATAACGACAGTATTGCACCAAAAACAAGTTTATCCGTTACAAAACATAGTATTGTAATAAATGGTAAACAAATCAACTATACAGCAACTACCGGCACCTTGCTTTTAAGGACAGATAAGGACGAGTCCAGCGCATTGATAGGCTTTACGGCTTACACCAAAGATGGAGAAAACCCGGTTAAACGGCCTATCACTTTTACGTATAATGGTGGTCCGGGTTCAGCTTCTGTTTGGCTACACGTAGGCGTGATTGGTCCAAGGCGGGTAGTAGTTAACGATCCGGGTACAAACGGACCTGCACCTTATACCATGGAAGACAACCAGTATTCAATTCTTGATGTATCCGATATTGTGCTGATTGACCCGGTAGGAACCGGCTTTAGCCATGCAGTGGGCAAATCGAAAAATACCGATTTTTGGAATGTAGATGCTGATATTAAATCTGTCAGCCAGTTTATAAGGCAATACATTACCGGCAACGAGCGTTGGAATTCGCCCAAATTTTTGCTGGGGGAAAGCTATGGCACTTTCCGCTCGGCAGGTGTGGCAAATTACTTGCAGGAGAATTATGGCATTTCCGCAAACGGCGTTATGCTGCTTTCATCCGTTTTGGATATCCGCACAATTGCCTTTCAGCCGGGGGATGATTTATCGTACGTTTTGAACCTCCCAACTTATTCGGCTACAGCCTGGTATCATAACAAATTGCCCAATAAACCGGCTAATCTTACCGGTTTTTTACAGGAAGTGAGGGATTTTTCCTCTGGTGCGTATGCAACAGCTTTATTAAAAGGCGATCAATTACCGGCGGCAGAGAGGGAATCCATTCTTACCAGGCTGGTTGCTTATACAGGGCTTAGCCGTGATTTTCTAGACAAAGCCAATTTAAGGGTAACAGAGCCTCAGTTTGCAGCGGAACTTTTAAGGGATAGCTCCGAAATTATCGGAAGGCTGGATAGTCGTTACACTGAAATAAACGCTCATTTATTAAGTGAAACAACGGGAAATGATCCGTTATCTACCGGCATAATGCCTGCGTATATCTCTGCATTTATGAATTATTATACAACCGAACTGAAGGGTGACAAGGACAAAACCTATAATATTTTTGCCACAGACCCCGATTTTAAATGGGACTGGAAACATCCGAGAAGCTACGGATTATTTGGTACCGGCTCTACCGCAAGCACCAGCCCTGACCTCTTAAATGCCATGACCTCAAACCCCAAATTAAAAGTTTTGGTAATGAATGGCCTGTTTGATTTAGCTACTCCGTTTTATGGTACAGAATATACTTTCAGCCATTTAGGCTTAAGCCCAAAACTTAGAAAGAACGTGATTTTTAAATATTACGAAGCGTGGCATATGGTCTATATCCATGAGCCTTCAGCAGCTATTTTTAAGAAAGATGTAGCCGATTTTATTTCAAATAATTAATTATATTAATTAACTGATTTAAAATATTTTATGCATTTTATCTAAATAATAATATTCAAATTTTTAAGCCATGACTTTTTGTCAAAACGTTGTTTTTGCTAAAAAATATAGCCATTCAGTTAAGAATGGCTATAAAAAAGCGAATTTATTGACTTAAATAATATTCTATTTAATTACAAATAATATTATTTAAGTGATTCAATATCAATAACAAAACGATATTTAACATCAGACTTAAGCATCCGCTCATACGCATTGTTTATTTCCGATGCAGGGATAACTTCTACATCCGAAACGATATTGTGTTCGGCGCAGTAATCCAGCATTTCCTGGGTTTCTTTTATACCTCCAATAAGAGAACCCGCCAATGAGCGGCGCCTGCCAATCAGGTTAAAGGCGGCAACAACAGACGGTTGCGGCGGCACTCCTACTACTACCATTGTACCATTAGTATTCAGCATACTCAGGTAGTCATTATAATCATGCTGGGCAGAAACGGTGTTCAGGATAAAGTCAAATTTGCCCTGCAGAGATTTTTTTGTTTCCGGGTCGGAAGTCACGGCAAAATGATGAGCGCCTAAACGAAGGGCATCCTGTTCTTTGGATTTAGAAGTACTTAACACTGTAACGTCTGCACCAAAAGAAGCAGCGAATTTTACGCCCATGTGCCCAAGTCCCCCTAAACCAAGGATTGCTACTTTATGCCCTTTGCCAATTTTCCAATGGCGCAACGGGGAGTAAGTGGTAATGCCGGCACATAATAATGGAGCTACCCCTTCAATAGATAATTTCTCAGAAACATGGAGAGTATATTTTTCATCTACCACAATTTGAGTAGAATAGCCGCCGTAGGTAACATTGCCTTCTTTATCACGGGCATTATAAGTGCCTACCATGCCGTTGTCGCAAAACTGTTCTTCGCCTGCCAAACAGCCGGGACAAACACGGCATGAATCTACCAGGCAACCTACGCCTGCCAACTCTCCTACTTTAAAATCTTTAACGTGGCTTCCCACTGCGGTAACCCGCCCTACTATTTCGTGGCCCGGAACCATTGGGTAAATAGATCCGCCCCATTCGTCTCTTACCTGATGGATATCAGAATGGCAAACGCCACAATAAAGGATTTCGATTTGTACATCGTGTGGACCAGGATCCCTCCTTTCAAAATTAAAAGGCGCCAACGGAGTGGTTGCGCTTTGTGCTGCATAAGAATTTACGGTTGTCATGTAGTGGTTGTTTTATTGAAATGGAATAACAGCATTATCGACTGAATGTTTTAGCAATTACAAAAGAAACAAAATGATATTATTGATAAACAGCAAAAGATGGATGCCTCCGACTTATTAAACAAAAGCCATATCTTACTGTTTTAATAGTATTATGGAATTAAAGCATTTATCCAAAATAACAGACCCATTTTCAGCAACCGAAACTATGCCGCTGCTTTTTGTAGGCCACGGCAGCCCGATGAACGCCATTGAGCAAAACGAATTTGCTACAGGCTGGCAACAAACAGCCAGAAATTTACCCACTCCATCAGCCATACTTTGTATTTCCGCTCATTGGGAAACCAGGGGCACTTTTATTACCGCCATGGAAAAGCCCAAAACAATCCATGATTTCGGAGGTTTTCCACAGGCATTATTTGATGTGGAGTATCCTGCACCCGGTAACCCCGTCCTGGCCGAAACAGCCCAAAACCTTATAACAAGTACCGAAGCTAAACTTGATAAAGCCTGGGGATTGGACCATGGATGCTGGAGCGTAATTAAACACATGTATCCCAATGCCGATATTCCGGTGCTTGAAATGAGCATGGATTTTACCCAATCGCCTCAATGGCATTATAACCTCGCCAAAGAATTAGCTACCCTGCGGCAAAAAGGTGTGTTAATAATCGGTAGTGGCAATATTGTCCATAATCTGCGCACTATTGATTGGCGCAATCCGAATGGCGGCTTTGACTGGGCTGTGGAAGCCAATGAAAAAATGAAGCGTTCTATTTTAAATAATGAACATCATTCATTAATAAACTATCACACACTGGGTACCGAAATGAGACTGGCTATTCCTACACCGGAACATTATATTCCTCTCCTCTATACATTAGGGCTGAAAACTGAAAACGAAGCAGTTTCTATTTTCAATGATAAAACGGTGATGGGGTCTATTTCGATGGCATCGGTTAAGATTGGAGGTTAATTGAACACGGATGATATTGATTTGCCTGATTTTATGGGTATTTTAAATTGCTATATTTGTAAAGCCTGCCGTTTGCCTCTGCACGGAGTAATGCTTCATCAAAACCAGCTTCATGGCTAAAAATTCAAATACCGTATTTGTAAATTCAGAAATTGGAAGGTTGCGCCGCTTGTTGGTGCATAGTCCTGATAGTGGTTTGGGAAAAGTGGTGCCGTCTAAAGCACAGGATTGGCTGTTTGAAGATATTGTGCATTTAAAAACCATCCGCAAAAAGGAATATGATTTTTATACCAAGATACTATTGTACTTTTTAGACCCGCCTAAAATAAAAGGTAAACTGGCAAAAGTTGATAGCGTTGCCGCTAACCGTAATTTTTACAAACCCGATAACAAAGAGTTTTTTAAATCAGACAAAGTTGTAGAACTGCAATGGTTGCTTAGTGAGATATTAACCAAACATGAAATCAAGCTAAAACTGGTAGCATCAGTTTGTGCTATTGAGGGCTGCAGCAATGCAACGCAGGATTTATTATATACCTTATCCCCTGTTCAATTATCAAAAGTATTTTTTAGTGGCACTATTGAAGATGATGAAATGATATTTCCGCCAATCCCGAATTTTATTTTTACCCGTGATATCGGCATCATTATTAAAGACCATATCTTATTAAACAAGCCGGCAAAAAAAGCAAGGCTGAGAGAAGCATTGCTGGCAAAATATATTTTCTTTAATCACCCTTACTTTTCGGGATACAGCAAAAACGTTATTGAAATACCCGATGCATCGCACCATTTTTTATTGCCGAAAGATGGTGATGATAAAAAAGTAACCCTGGAAGGTGGCGATGTAATGGTGGTAAGTAAAGATCATTTACTGATTGGCGTAAGCGAACGCACCAGCATGGAAGCTGCACAGCGTGTTATCAATATCCTCTTTAAAAAGGATATCATGAAAAAGATTACCATTGTAAAAATTCCGAAGAAACGGGATTATATGCATATCGATACCATTTTTACGCAGGTGAAAAAAAATGTATGGGTAATGCTGGGCAGCTTTTCTAAAAGAGCCATCAAAATGGAAGGTGCCGACCCTGTGCAGCGTGTATTGGAAGGTTCTAAAAAAGAAGAACATATTACCATCATCCAGTTTAAAAAGAAAGACATTAATAAGCCGGTATATTTCGACAGCCTGGAAGATTTATTAATTGATATCAGTGTAAACGATTTGAAATGCAGGGAAAAAGTAAAGCTGATCTATTCGGGCAATAATGAATTTCCATTTGATACCCGTGAGCAATGGACCGACTCCTGTAATTTACTGGCATTAAAAGAAGGCGTAGTATTGGGCTACGACAGGAATGATAAAACCAAAGAGGCTTTTGAGAAAAATGGCTTTGCCGTCATTAACGCACCCGTACTGATTGACAAACTGGAAAACGGCGAACTAAATCCGGACACGATAAAAGATACATTAATATTGATGCCATCAGCGGAGTTATCGAGAGCAAGAGGAGGATTTCATTGCATGAGTATGCCGTTGTTGAGAGATGAGATTTAACTGTTATAATTGGAACTAAAACAACGAAAAACAATTATGCATGATTAAAATAATTATTATACTTTCATTTTGCTTTTGGACAAATTTCTGCTTTGCGCAAAAAAATCCTTTTCGTTTAAAAGCAGATACGTTACTGAATAAAGTTCTTTCTACAAAGTATATACTTGATTCAACAAACAGGTGTTTAACAGCAATTGACAGTTCCGAAAAACAATTATGGCAATTTGATTTACAAGATGTTGATAGGTTATTAACACGAAATTCAACTGATATAAATATTAATTGTGCAATAGCCCAAGATCATATTACTAATATTGTGCTGGGTGATAATGCCATTGCACTACAGACATTTAATCGATGTTCTGTAATATTAGAAACAAAAAATGGAGTATTCCATTTACAAGGATGTGATTAGTTTTATTATATTTCATTCAAAACTTTAATTCAATTTTCATTTTGCAGCTCACTTCACAACTCTTAATGATACGTCCAGTCGATTTCGGCTTTAATGCTGAAACAGCCGTTAATAATACCTTTCAATCATCTGTTGAAAATGAAACTGCACAATTGAATGCACTCCACGAGTTTAACAACTTTGTTGTTTTATTAAGAAAGAACAAGCTACAGGTTACCGTTATAGAAGACACTCCACTGCCGCATACGCCGGATTCTATTTTCCCCAATAACTGGATTTCGTTTGATGAAGATGACAGTATTATCTTATACCCCATGTTTGCCGAAAACAGAAGAGCAGAACGCAAGCAACATATATTGGATATTATCAACAATGATTTTTGGGTACATGATGAAATTGATTTAACCTTTTACGAAAAAGACAATTTGTTTTTAGAAGGTACCGGAAGCATGGTATTGGACAGGGATAATAAAATTGCCTACGCCAGTTTATCGCCCCGTACCAATAAAAAAGTGTTGGATGAATTTTGCCTGCTTAAAAATTATACTGCTGTTACATTTACCTCGGTTGATTTAAACAATATTGAAATTTATCATACCAATGTAATGATGTGTGTGGCGGATAAATATGTAGTAATTTGTCTGGATGCAATTAAAGATGCTGCTGAAAGAATGCATGTTGTTGCAGCTATTAAAGAAACGGGCAAGGAAATTATTGAACTATCTGCGCAGCAAATAAATTCTTTTGCCGGCAATATGCTGCAGGTAATTAATACGGATAAAGAAAGATTATTAATTATGTCCACCCAGGCTTACAATGCATTAACCAGTCTGCAAACAGAAAAGCTTATAAAGCATAATCGTATTGTTCATTCTCCTCTGGATACGATTGAAAAAGCCGGCGGCGGCAGTGCAAGATGCATGTTAGCGGAAGTGTTTCTTTCTGCTAAATAGTTTTGTTTGCCGGGAAGACGGGAAGGAATATTGCTGTTCTTTTAGCGAAGAAAATCTGATAGCCACAAAGAACTAAGTCACGAGGAAATACAGAAGATTAAATTCACTTAGTGTCTTAGTGCCTTAGTGATCCTTGCCGGTAAGGCGGGAAGACGGGAAGGAATATAGTTGTTTTTTTAGCGAAGAAATCTGATAGCCGCAAAAGAACTAAGTCACGCAGAAATACAGAAGATCTAATTCACTTTGTGCCTTAGTAGCAAAAAATAAACCTAATAAAAAACGGCTTACCGTCTTCCCGCCTTCCCGGCAAAAAAAAATCACGGCAATAAAAAACCGGGAGGTTTAAGCTCCCGGATTTCATTCAACATCAATCGATCCGTAAATCAAAAAAATATTTTAGAGACCTTCTACGTTCATGCTCTTGGTACGTAAGCTTCCTAAAGAAGAGTCCAGTTCAATGGCCTGGTCGCACATTTTTTCTCCGCGGTCTTTCTCTCCTTTCTTCTGAAAGCAAAGCCCTGCCTGATATAACGCCTTCGCATCCTTGCCATCCATTTCCATCAGTTTCTGGCAATAGCCTAATGATTTATCATAGAGCTTAGCCTTAAAACAAGCTTCTGCCATTCCTCTTAAAAGTTCTTTATCGCCCGGCCGTTTCACTAACAAAGCCGAAAGCAATGCCTCACCTTTATCAAACTCATGATGATAGATATAGGCATAGCCGAGGTTTTCATTATAATCGTTTGTTTTTTCGTAACCGTTGTCTGCCGCTTTATTATACATGATTATAGCATTGCCATAATCTTCTTTATTGGCATATACAATAGCCAATTCATAAGCCCATAACGGCTTGGTTGCGTCTGCTTCTACTGCTTTTTTATAATAAGGGATGGCTTTATCTTCCTGCTCCAGCTCCAGATAACATCTTGCAATGGTATAACTGGCTTCAGCATCATTAGGGTTTTTAGCCAATACATTTTGAAGGCCGGAAATGGCAGTGGCATAATCTTCCTGCTCATAACTGCACATGCCGATTATACGTTCAGAGTTTTCGCAGTCTTTGCATTTTTGTGCAAATTCAACTGCTTTATCGTATTGGTGATAACTGTAATAGAGTTGTGTTAATTCCTTAATCGCAGCTTTATTATTGGGATTAAGGGCATATACTTTCAGGAATAGCTCTTTAGCCCGGTCTGTCTTGCGCATCTCCAGGTTTACATATGCATCCTGCATAAAGGCTTCTTCAAAATTGGGGTTTAATTGTGCAGCTTTATCAAAATAACCCGACGCTACTAAATAACGCTTGGCTGTTTTTTCTGCCAGTGCTTTTTGAAAATAGACAGCAGAACTATCTGATTGTGAGAATGCAGCTGAGCAAATAGTCAGGCAGCTCAACGTTGTGAACATCGCTTTCATGGTACAGGTTTTAGAGGTATAGACCCACCAATCCCAAAGATTAGTGAAGTACTATACCACTTAACGCCGGAAGACCAAGTTTTATTTCATACAAACCTGAATCTTTATCCACCATTTTGCATTCTATTAACGTATTACAAACGTCGCCTGTACCCCAGAATTCTTTGCTATCACTATTAAAAATCTCCGTCCAGCTTGACTTTCCATAGACTTTTATATGCCAATCGAGCCTCACAACAGGCGTCATATTAAGTATAATCAATACATCATCTTTAACATTTCGTCCCTTTCTTTTATAAACTGCTACGCCCTCTGCCCGGTGGCTCAGGTCAACCCATTCAAAGCCTTCTACCTGAAACTGTAATTCATGTAAGGCCGGGTAAGATTTATAGAGATGGTTAAGCTGGCGTACGCAACCCTGCATTTTTTTGTGCGAATCGTATTGCAACAGCTCCCAGTTCAATTCTGTATGATGGTTCCACTCTTTTGTTTGCGCAAATTCGTTGCCCATAAAAAGCAGTTTAGCGCCGGGATGGGTAAACATATAAGTGTATAATAAACGCAGGTTAGCAAATTTCTGCCACTCATCTCCCGGCATTTTGTAAATCATGGGGCTTTTGCCGTGTACTACTTCATCGTGGCTTAGCGGCAGCATAAAATTCTCATCGTAATAATAAGCCATGCTAAACGTAAACTGATCCTGATGAAACTGGCGGAAGTACGGATCTTTTTTAAAATAATTCAATGTATCGTGCATCCAGCCCATCATCCATTTAAAACCAAAACCCAGGCCATCCGCAAAAGTTGGGCGTGATACATTGGGCCAATCCGTAGCTTCTTCTGCAATGGTTTGCACATCGGGAAAATCACGGTAAATGGTTTCGTTCAAATCTTTTATAAAAGCAATGGCTTCAATATTTCCGTTACCACCATATTCATTCGGCTCCCACTCTCCTTCCTCACGGGAATAATCGAGTTGCAATATCGAACTCACTGCATCAACACGGATCCCATCTATATGGAATTTATCGAACCAAAAACGGGCACCGCTTATTAGGAATGATTTTACTTCGCCACGTTTATAATTAAATATATAACTGTTCCAATCGGGATGATAGCCTTTGCGCATATCTGCATACTCGTACGTATGCGTACCATCAAACATAAATAACCCATGCGAATCATACGGAAAATGCGAAGGCACCCAATCCAATATTACGCCGATACCTGCATTGTGAAAGGCATCAATCAATGCCATAAAACCTTCGGGTGTACCAAACCTGGATGTGGGTGCAAAAAAACCCGTACCCTGATACCCCCAACTGCCATCAAAAGGATGTTCCATCACAGGCATTAGTTCTACGTGTGTAAAGCCCATATCTTTTACATAAGGCACCAGTAACTCAATGGCCTGTTCGTAGGTATTATATTTGTCCTCATCAAATTTATCCGGCCGCATCCAACTGGCCAGGTGCACCTCATATACGCTCCATGCTGCATTTAATGAATTATGCGCTTTGCGTTTCTGCATCCACTCTGCATCTTTCCAATCGTATTGCATATTCCATGTAATAGAAGCAGTGGCAGGTTTTAGTTCCCAAAAATTAGCAAAGGGATCACCTTTGGCCTGTTCGCTTCCCTGATATCCTTTGATGAAATATTTATAAACTTCGCCTTTTTTAAAATGAGGAATAAACCCTTCCCAAATACCTGAATTATCCAGGCGCACAAACAATGGATGTGTGCCCGGTGTCCAATCGTTAAAATTACCCATTACAGAAACGGCTGTTGCATTCGGCGCCCATACAGCAAAATAATATCCTTTTACTCCCAGTACTTCCACTTCGTGCGATCCGAATTTTTCGTACAAACTATAATGCGTTCCCCATTGGTAGTTTTGGATATCTTCATCAGACAACAATGAATAATTCCATACAGCTTTGGTAGAATCTACAAAATGAATATCCTCGTAGCGTTGTGACATTTAGGGAAGTTTGTTTATTGAAAGAATGGTTTTGTAAATTTAAGGATAGTAGATTATGTTATCAGAATTATTTATTGATAAAAAGGCATGCTTTTATATAAGGCTTAAATTTGTTAGCTAACTTATTAACTTTAGCTAAATCATATTGAACATGGAAAAAATAAAACCCCGTTTCAGGATATTGTTCCGCTTCATCTTGATTGAACTTGTTGTTTTATTTCTTCTTCTTTTTACAATAGTTATATTCGATAAGATTGACCATTCTAACACTATTGATAAATTCGTCTATTGGGGATTTTTCATTGGACCATTTATGATCCTTAATTTTATATTATTACTGCTTATACCAATAGGAGGAATTGCTGTGAACAGGGTTACAAAAAATACGGAGCGTATAAAAGGATATATCTATTGCTTATGTTTTAGCATCCTTTGCATAACAGCTTTTGAATTATTAAAGCATTAAAAAACAGAATTACTGCTTAGTGTTATTTGCCGTTACATCAACAAAAACCCCATTTACAATTTTGAATACTTTATCTCCAATAGTTATAGTGGCGCCTTCATTAATTTTTGCCAGATCATAAATATCCCTTCCGATAAAATGAAGGGAACCATTTGTTTTAAGGGCAAGATTAAGATAATCCAGATTGATATAATATTCCCTTGCTCCGCAAAGCACTACCCTTACGGGTATATGGAGACGATTGATAAGAATCTTATCTTTAATTGGAGCCCAATTATCCGCAATCAAAACAAGGCATCTTGCTTCGGGAAATACATCCTGCGCCTTCAACAATGCTTCAATATCATTTTCGGGAATATCGCCGCCATTACCTTTTTCCATGGTTGATTTTATAAGACTTCTTACAGCATCGAACGAATCGCATTTTTGATAATAAATACCGCCTGTACTACCGGTTTTCTTTTTATTGTCCGGCTTATCATCTCCATCATTAAAAAAAACATAATCCTTTGTAAGACTATCGATTGAATTTAGTTTCAGCCAAAGCAATAGCTGCGCTGTATATGGATACATGCTTCCCGTAACATCGCCTACTACAGCTAAACTCCCCCATTTATTTCTTTGTAAAATATTAAATACAGTTGAATCCGGTAAATGATACTTTGGGTCAATCCTTACACCGCTTAATGATGCTGTATCTTTTATAACAGGCAATGAATCAAGCGGGAATTGGTCATCCGGCACTGTCAACTTAGTTTTTTTAGGCACTAATTCCACCTGATTCATATTCTCTTTGTACTCATAATAAAACTCTTCGCTAATTAATTTTTTCTTATACGCTTCTTTCATTGACAAAATCCTTAGCGTATCCGACCAGACATTTTTTTTTATATTTACGTGACACCCCTTACATCCTCCCCACCATATTGGCTGCCATAAATCATATGGCTCAAGAGGCCTGGATATCTCTTTTATAAAACGACGATGGCTTAAACGAACTACTTTTAATTCATCTTTTGTGCTGTCTTTTTTAATAAATTTTTCCTCTTTTCGTATGGAGTCTCCATTACTTTTTGGGATAGTGTTGGTATCAGATTGTTTTATTGCTGTTTCAGGCGCATATGTTGGCGTCATTATTTCATCCAATTTTACAGCATCGCTTTTCATTGTTTCCTCGGATTGTTTTGGCCAGTATTGTATTACTACTCCATGAAACATTGCTGATGCTTTATCTTTATCACTACCGTTTGTCTGCCGTAAAAAATTGACCGACTGTACTTGACTCTTTTGGATGTAAGGAAATAATTTAAAAAATGTTTCCAAACGATTATTGTTCAATGCTGATAACGATGCAGAAGATGGATAGTCTGTACACACAACATCTACAATTAAATTGCCTGCAGCATGCAACCCTATTGTATCTCCGGATATACCAGATACATCATACTTACCATAAGGCATAGAAATAACAATTACCCGATTAGCTCCATTACTTACAGGTTTTGAGTATTCATTAATCTCCAGTTGGTTTGATTGAGAAAATACAAGAATGGAATAAAAAGATAAGAACAAAAAAAGGATTACTATTTTCATCGTGTTGGTTATTAACCACAAAATATTAATCCTTTAAAGAAGTATGCTATAGCCAAAACTACTATAACGTAGGTTTAACTTTTACAAAATAAGCCATGCTTGTTTAGTTGAACTGCTTCAAACTTCCACTGCCTGCTAACTTTTGTTCAATTACCGGCGTTCCTTTATAATACACATCTCCGCTGCCGGCTATATCTACATTTAAGGAAGCAGATGCAGCAAGCCTTGCATCACCACTGCCGGCTATTTTTATAGTAGTGTTTTCTGTCTGTAGTTTTTCTGCTTTATAATCGCCACTTCCTGCAATAGATATAGTTGCTTTTTTTGCATCGCCTGATAAAAATATATTGCCGGAACCTGCTACTGACGCACTTACAGATGGCACATTAACTGCCATTGTTATATTCCCTGAACCATCAAGTCCCAAATCCAAATCATCATTGCTCCTAAAAGCTCCGCTAATATTGCCGCTTCCTGCTAATTTCACTTCATCCAGTTTATCAGTTGTTACATATACTTTTATTTTATCTGCGGATGATATATTCGTATTGCCTTTTGTTTTTAAAACATCAATACCTTTAGCAACGCTATCTAATCCTCCTGATTTTTGCAAACCAAAAAAGAAAATATGAAACAGATTCAACTACTTTGTTTGATAGCAATTATTGTTGTTAATTTTTCCTGCTCGGATATGATCCATGATTCAATCCGGGGAGATGGTAATATTAAAACAGAAGAAAGAA
>Ga0206858_1022_pt2 | contig 25855 bp, 27 predicted proteins | sample Alteio_BWOrgCont_46_FD_152622 | JGI IMG/M metagenome (GOLD analysis project Ga0206858, IMG submission 152622) | Enriched cells from forest soil in Barre Woods Harvard Forest LTER site, Petersham, Massachusetts, United States -... | ecosystem: Environmental > Terrestrial > Soil > Temperate forest >... | reverse complement strand
GTTCCGGCCGCGCCCGGCGCGATAGCCTGGCTGCCCAGCTTACCTTCGGTTCCTACCTCACGGGCCACACGGGTAACTTCCGTGGTAAAGAGACTCAACTGATCGACCATGATGTTGACTTTTTCTTTCAACTGAAGGAATTCGCCCCGCACGTCAGCCGTAATCTTTTTGGAAAAATCGCCATTAGCCACAGCCGTGGTGATGTCCGCGATATTGCGCACTTGGCTCGTTAGGTTAATGGCCATGAAGTTGACGTTGTCGGTGAGATCTTTCCATGTTCCCGCGGCGCCGGGCGCGATAGCCTGGCTGCCCAGCTTACCTTCGGTTCCTACCTCACGGGCCACACGGGTGACTTCCGAGGTGAAAAGGCTTAACTGATCCACCATGGTATTAACTTTTTCTTTCAATTGAAGGAACTCGCCCCGCACGTCAGCCGTGATCTTTTTGGAAAAGTCGCCGTTAGCCACAGCCGTAGTGATATCCGCGATATCCCGCACCTGACTCGTCAGGTTAATCGCCATGAAATTGACGTTATCCGTCAATTCTTTCCAGGTTCCGGCCGCGCCCGGCGCGATAGCCTGGCTGCCCAGCTTACCTTCGGTTCCTACCTCACGGGCCACACGGGTAACTTCCGTGGTAAAGAGACTCAACTGATCGACCATGATGTTGACTTTTTCTTTCAACTGAAGGAATTCGCCCCGCACGTCGGCCGTGATCTTTTTGGAAAAATCGCCGTTAGCCACAGCCGTGGTGATGTCCGCGATATTACGCACCTGACTCGTCAGGTTAATGGCCATGAAATTGACGTTGTCCGTCAATTCTTTCCAGGTTCCCGCCGCGCCCGGCGCGATAGCCTGGCTGCCTAACTTACCTTCGGTTCCTACTTCGCGGGCCACCCGCGTCACTTCCGAGGTAAAGAGGCTCAACTGATCCACCATCGTGTTGACTTTTTCTTTCAACTGAAGGAACTCGCCCCGCACGTCAGCCGTGATCTTTTTGGAAAAATCGCCGTTAGCCACAGCCGTAGTGATATCCGCGATATCGCGCACCTGGCTTGTCAGGTTAATGGCCATGAAGTTGACGTTATCCGTCAGGTCTTTCCAGGTTCCCGCCGCGCCCGGCGCGATGGCCAGACTGCCCAACTTACCTTCGGTTCCCACTTCGCGGGCCACACGGGTCACTTCCGTGGTAAAAAGGCCCAACTGATCCACCATGATGTTGACTTTTTCTTTCAACTGAAGGAACTCGCCCCGCACGTCAGCGGTGATTTTTTTGGAAAAATCGCCGTTAGCCACAGCGGTCGTGATATCGGCGATGTTACGAACCTGGCTTGTCAGGTTGCTGGCCATGAAGTTGACGTTATCGGTGAGATCTTTCCAGGTACCCGCGGCGCCGGGCGCGATAGCCTGGCTGCCCAACTTCCCCTCAGTTCCCACTTCACGGGCCACACGGGTGACTTCCGAGGTGAAAAGGCTTAACTGGTCCACCATGGTGTTGACTTTTTCTTTCAACTGAAGGAACTCACCCCGCACGTCAGCCGTGATCTTTTTGGAAAAGTCGCCGTTAGCCACGGCGGTGGTGATATCCGCGATATCCCGCACCTGACTCGTCAGGTTGCTGGCCATGAAGTTGACGTTGTCGGCCAGATCCTTCCAGGTGCCCGCGACCCCCGGCACAATGGCCTGGCCGCCCAATTTCCCCTCAGTTCCCACTTCGCGCGCCACACGGGTGACTTCGGAGGTGAAGGACCGAAGCCGGGCCACCATGGTGTTAATGATGCGGCCCGTTTGAAGAAATTCCCCCTCTAAAGGACGCCCTTCCACTTCCAGGGCGACTTCCTGGGAAAGATCGCCTTTAGCTACCGCGCCGATAACCCGGGACATTTCACTGGTAGGACGAACCAACTCGTCGATAAGGGCGTTGACGCATTCCATCATCCGGAACCAGGAACCGTCGAATTCCCCCATATGGGCCCGCTGGTTGATCTTGCCTTCCTTCGCTACCGCCTGGCGCAAACGCTCCAGTTCACTCGCCATGTTTTCGTTGGTCTCGACCACAGTATTGAAAGCATCGGCGATCTTGCCGGCCATGCCAGTCCATTGAATCGGCAGGCGCACGGAAAAATCACCCTTCTTCAGGGCCATCATGGTTTTAAGTAATTCGTTAACGTCTAACAAATCGGGTCCGGAGGATTGGGTCTGGAGGGGGGTGGGCGTTATCATTCGGACTTTGTTTAAAGCAAGTTCCATACCGGGCGAAGACCTAAGAGAAAAACCCAAAACTTGCGCCAGCCTCGAAAAAAGATCGGTTTTTTGTCTTCCGTGAAATTTGAGGCGGGTCTTCCCTTGCGGGCAAACAATCAAAACGATCGTAAAATTATCATTTTGGTTCGTTTCGACATCTTGAATCATTCTTAGTGCCAAAAAACGGGACAAAAGCTAACACACCCGTGGCTTGTTTCTTGCTTATTTAATGACTTAATCGATTGCCCCTATGTCGAACCCACAAGGTGAGACATACGCTTGGGATGTACCCCATCTAAATTAAAAAAGATTGGGTACCCTATGTCGAACCGACAATGGCTGAAATGATACGACAGACTTAGAGAGAACCTATGGCTATACCAACTCAAAAAATTAACAGGGCATTAGACGTGCTTCTGGTCGAGGATGATCATGGTGATGCCCTTCTTACCTTTGAGGCATTCAAGGATTTCAAAGTACCCGTTGATTTAATCCGGGTCAAAGATGGCGAGGAAGCCATGGCCTATTTGAAAAAAGAAAACAATTATTTCGGCGTCCGAACTCCCGACTTAATTCTTCTGGATTTGAATATGCCGAAAAAAAACGGGCAAGAAGTCCTTGAAGAGATAAAAAACGACCCCCAATTGAATGAAATTCCCGTGCTGATCCTTACCTCATCCAAATCGGACGTGGATATTCGAAAAGCTTACGAGGCTAAGGCTGACTTTTACATCGCCAAACCCACCGACTTAGCGGGGTTTTATGAGGCAATGAGGTATGTGGAGGAAATCTGGTTATCGAGTCTCAAATATCATGATTCTTCTGAAAAATCATGAGCCTGTCTTATTAACTTTAATTTTTAAAGGAGCCGAGATTGTATAACCCCATTGTCAAAAGAATCGCTGAAATCCTATTGGTGGAAGACAACCCGGCGGACATCCTCCTGATAAAAGAGGCTTTCAAAGAAAATCGATTACGGACCATCCTGAACGTCGTGAGTGACGGTGAGGAAGCCCTCGATTATTTGAATCAGAAAGGTAAGCACACCGACGCTAAAACACCCGATTTTATTCTTTTAGATCTCAATCTTCCCCGAATGGATGGCCGGACTTTCCTAGGACGCATCAAGCGCGAAAATCTTTTCAAATCGATTCCCGTCATTGTCCTGACCAGTTCCAGATCGGATTTGGACATCCGTGAGGTTTATGAATTGAACGCGAATTGCTATATCGTCAAACCTTCCGATTTGGATGGTTACATTGAAACCGTCAAAAAAGTTCAAGACTTTTGGATGACTTTAGTCTTGCTTCCTCCCCGGCCAAGCTCAGCGGCTTAACGAGTTCTCAAAACAGTCAATGAAAAGCCCCGATTTTGACGGCTCTTTTTACTTAAGACCCCCGTCTAAATGGATGGTGGGCAATTCACCGATTTTCAATTTTGTGGGATGTGGAGGAAAGAATGAAAAAGATTTTGATCGCGGGTTTGGTGTTGTCTTTCTCGATGGCGACTTTAGGTTTGGCTTCGGCTCAAATCACGCCGTCGCAGGGCGTCGCTCCAGCGACCGGCATTTCGAAAACCAGCAAGAACACTAAAAAGGGACATGGTTGCCACGGTAAAAAGTGCGGCAAGACCAGCGCGGCTACCAGCAAATAACCAACCGGTTTTAGTTAATAGAAGAAAAGGGCTGTTCGTTATGACGAACGGCCCTTTCTTTTTTTACGGAAGTCCTGGCGAAACCGCGATTTAAAAGAGGATATAATCACACCTGCGCCAAGAGCAACCTCAACCCGGGAGGCTAATATGAATTTTCGAGACTACATTATTCGTGATCCCAAAATACGAAATGGCGTGCCCGTTATCAAAGGAACTGAAGTCACGTTGAAGACTGTTTTAGGGCATCTTTTCCTGGGCGATTCCATCGAGAACATCGTTAAAACTTACCCGGGTTTAACCACCGAATCTTTAACCGCCGTGATCGCTTACGCGGCGGGTGTGGCGGGTTTAGACATACCGGAAGACAGTCTTTACAAGAACATTCATTTGAACACCGCCTCTAAGGAAAAACTTCTTAATAATGAACAGGTTGCCGCCTTACTCGCGAACGCGTTTGAAAAAGACAAAGAATGATTTTAATCTAAAAATCTTATCACCTTGAAAGAGAGCCCCCATGCCAACCCACCCCGACTCTAAAATTTCTCTGGCCCAAATCGCCCACAACGCCATGATTTCCAATGGGCTGGAACCTGATTTTCCGCCCGACGCGCTGGCCCAGCTCAAATCCATTCAGGGCCCGGCTCAAGAGCCCGCCGGCTCGTTAAAAGATATGACCCGGCTTTTGTGGTGCTCCATTGATAACGACGATTCCCGGGATTTGGATCAGATCACCGTCGCTGAAAAATTAACGGACGGCAAAATACGCATTTGGATAGCCGTAGCCGATGTGGACGCGGTGGTCAAAATCAAATCGCCTCTCGATTTACATGCCCAGAAAAATACCACCTCGGTTTATACGGGCGTTCAAACTTTTCCCATGCTTCCTGAAAAGCTCTCGACTGATCTGACTTCCCTCTCCGAAAACGAAAACCGCGTTGCCATGGTTATCGAGATGGTGGTTGATCAGGCCGGTCAAACGACGGAACCCCAGGTTTACCGGGCCTTAGTGAGAAACCAGGCGAAGCTCGCTTACAACGCGGTGGGCTCCTGGTTGGAAGGAAAAGGTCCTATACCGCCTGCCGTTTCTAAAGTTCCGGGCATGGACCAACAGCTTCGACTTCAAGATGAAGCTGCTCAAAAACTGCGCGCCCTCCGGCACCAACACGGCGCTTTGGATTTACAAACCTTACAGCCCCGGCCCGTCACCCAGGACGGGGTGGTCATTGATCTGCAATTGGAAACCCAGAACCGCGCGGGACAATTGATTGAGGATTTCATGGTGGCCGCCAACGGCGTCACCGCTACTTTTTTAACCCAAAATAAATTCCCCACTTTACGCCGGGTCGTGAAAATCCCCGAGCGGTGGAGCCGCATTGTGGCGGTGGCCGGTGATTTAGGCGAAAAACTTCCCGCCGATCCGGACTCCAAAGCGTTATCCGATTTCCTCGCCCGCCAGCGCCAGAAGGATCCCCTTCATTTTCCTGATCTTTCACTGACCGTCGTCAAACTCCTGGGACGGGGGGAGTATGTATTGGAAATGCCGGGTCAGGCGCCCCAGGGCCATTTCGGCCTGGCGGTCCGCGATTACAACCATTCCACCGCGCCGAACCGCCGCTATCCCGATCTCATCACGCACCGTTTGTTGAAAACCGCTTTTGAAAAAAAGAATCCCGCTTACACGCCGGATGAGCTTTCTTCCTTAGCCGCCCACTGCACCCAGCAGGAAAACGCCGCGGACAAGGTGGAGCGTCAGGTGCGCAAATCCGCCAGCGCGGCCTTTATGGCGAACCGGATCGGCGAGTATTTTGAGGCTTTAGTCACCGGCGCTTCCGACAAGGGCACCTGGATCAGGCTTTTAACCCCACCCGTGGAAGGAAAACTGGTTCAAGGCTCCCACGGGCTGGATGTGGGCGACAAAGTAAGGGTTAAACTCATCACCCTCAATATCGAGAACGGTTGGATCGATTTCGCCAAAGTTCCGTGATCCCTAGAGCTATTTAGGCCAAAAGGGTCTATGGTGGACTGGAACAACTATCAAATTGAAAATTCGTAAAAGAAGGATTGAGACGCCATGGAAATCACGAAAAAAGATGTGGGTAAATTTGTGGAACTGCCGGCCAAGCCCGAATGGGGCCTGGGCGTTATCGGCAAGATGGACTTACGCTTCGCCTATGTTCTGTTTGATAAGTCGGGCGATGAGCTGAACAAAAAATATTATTTAAATGACAACCCTTTAAAACTCGCGGTAAGCCAAAGCGAGCCCGCTCTCGCCAAAAGAGCCCGGATCAAAAACCGTAAAATTAAACCTGAAGTCGTGATTCACCGCCCCCTTTAAACCAGCCCGCCTCAATATCCTGCTTTCAACCGGTTGAAAGCAGGACCCGGGCCGCTCTTTCTTGTGCGTTTCATAAATGGTTTTGGCTAAAATACTCCTCATATATAAGACCACTGTATCCGGGAGTTGCTTTGTCCCTCTCCGAAAAACAAAAAATCCAGCAGATCCTCAAACACCAAAAGCTCCAGGCCCAAGAAATATTGATGTACCAAAATATTTTGGAAGGCATTCGTAGAGGCCTCAAGTTCAACAGTTTTTTAAAACTGATCGTGAACTCCGTCCGTAAAGGTCTGGGATTTAAAAGAGCCGGTGTGTTTTTAATGGATCCCGACGGCAAAAATGTCCGGTTGGTCATCGGTATCGATAAAAAAGGCCGTTTCGAGTCCAACAAGGAACGGGTTCCCATCAATGTTGCCCGGGGTGTCAGTTATTTTGCGGACGTCATTAACGGCCACAAAAAGTTTTTCTTTTCCAATGACATTCCCCACCGTCTGCCTAAAAAGGCCGCCTTCCGCGTTCCCGTTTATAACAACGCCCTGGTTCCCCTGCAATTCGGCGGGGAAAAAGCCATCGGGGCCATCGCGGTGGACAACCTGGATGAGAACCGTCCAATCACTAAAACCGACGTCATCAGCCTGATGAATTACGCCACTCAGGTGGGTTTGGCGATTGAGTCCTTCCGGACCCATGAAAAAATGGTGAGCCTGTCCTTCACGGACACCATGACCGGCCTTTACAACCGCCGCTTTTTTGACAAAGCCCTGGCCCAGGAATTAAGCCGCTGCCAAAGATACAGCCGCCATTGCAGCCTGCTGATCATCGACATTGACCGCTTCAAGCGGGTGAATGACACTTACGGTCATGACTCGGGCGATGAGATCATCCAGCAAGTGGCCGAGATTTTACAAAACAATATCCGCGGCCTGGATGTGGTGGCCCGCATTGGCGGCGAGGAATTTGCCATCATTCTTCCGGAGACTGCGCCTCAAAATGTTGAAGTGGTAGTCAACCGGCTTTTAAGGGAATTCCGCCATGCCAAGCCCATGGTCAAAGTCATGGCCGTAAAAAAAGAAGTGGTGACGATCAGCCTGGGCGTGGCCAGTTACCGCGGCGGTGAGGTTTCCGCCGCAGGGTTATTCAAACTGGCGGACAAGAGTCTTTATATCGCCAAACGAACCGGCAGGGATAAGGCCGGACCCCATTACGACCATAAAGGCAAAGTGCTTCAAAAGGCCCACAAGTAAAGTTTGTTTTATCTTTTCCAGCGCGACAGCCAGTAAGTTCCCACCCAGATCGGCACCACAATAAAAAGTACCATTGGCAATAAGTGATTCAGTAAGACGTGAGTGGATTCCCAATGGGTGCAGTGGGTTTGGATAGTCCCCGTTCCCAAAAGAAAAGCCGAAACCCCCAGCCAGCCGCCGGTCCAACCGGGATGAAAGGAGGCGTTGCGGGAAACCATCCAGGCCAGCATCACCCAGGAAGGGATCGCCACCAGCACCACCGTCCTAAAACAAAACCATCCGGACTCGCCGTTATGGTCTAAAACGCCTTTGAAACTGTCCTGCGTGAAAAAGAATAAGGGGATCGCGACTAAAGCGCACAAAATACCCGTCATCCATAGTTTGGAAGCCGGCCCCGGCTCCTCCCCCGGCATGCTGGAAGCGATGCCGTTCCAGGCGGCCAGCGCCGAACCGATAAAAAGCAAAATCAAAAAAGCGCCTGAGGGCAATTCGAGCAGCCGGTTTAAAAAGCCGTCCTGGGGTTTCAAAATGGCGATGGCGGTGCCCGCCACCAGCACTGAAAGTCCCATCCAGATGAGCCATTGTTTTAAAACCGAGGGCACGGGCTTAAAGGGTTGGGTCTCCGCCAATAATTTTTCCGCGGCCCGTCTTTGAATGTCCGGCAGTTTTTTCAGGTAATCCTGGGACGAAGTTTGTTTTTTCATTTAATTTTCCCTCATCAACTTTTTTCGGAGCTGCTCGTAGCCCCGGTGGGCCCTGACTTTTAAGGCGACTTTGGAAATTCCCAGCTGTTTGGCCGCCGTCTCTAAATCCATCCCCTGGAGTTTGAGCATCTCCACCGCCTGTCGGTTCGCCTCCGGCAGGGCGTCGAGGGCTTCCCGCAAATCATCTTCCAGACCTTCTTCTGAGCGGGCATGAACCGCGGTTTCGGGCAAGGTTTCCAACTGCAATTCTTTTTCCGTTACCTTATGCCGTTTACTAATCGCCGCCCAAATGGCGTTGCGCACCACGGTGAAAAGCCAGGGGCTGAAGGGCCGGTCGATTTGGTAAGTGTGCCGGGCCTTGTGAAAGGTCAGCAGGACATCCTGATAGACATCCTCCACCTGGCTGGGGTTAAAAACCCGCTTGCGCACGTAGTTAAAGATGAGAGGGCTTATTTCAGACAGAAGCAGCGCGTAAGCTTCCATGTCACCCTCTTGGATCTGCTCCATCAGCCGGGACCAGGTCCGCCATTTTTCGTCGTTAAAATCCAAGTTCGAATTCCATTCCGTTGAATGATCTCTTTACATAGCGAAACTAGGCGCTAAAGGTTACCGATAGTTTTCATTATAAACCCACACCCCAGCCTCACTGAAACAAGCCTTTTCAACGCCATGGGACAAACAAACCGAATCTAAAATTTCGGTAACCTTCTCCACCTTCCCTTGCTACTAAGGTTTGCGGAAGGAAATACGCTTTCCGAAAATTCAATTTAAGAAGCGAGGAGATGTTATGAATAAGTTATTTCAATGGTTGTCGAAGGTGCCATCCGACACGCCTTCGGCGGTCATCCTGATCCGTTTGATGGCGGGTGGCGTGTTTTTCTGGGAGGGTATTTTGAAGTTTGTTTATACCAACCAGGGGGTAGGCCGCTTTACGAAACTGGGCATTCCTTTTCCGGACATCACGGGCCCCGGCATCGGCTGTCTGGAAATTGTGGGCGGGTTGCTTTTGATCTTTGGCCTTTGCACCCGCTACATCAGCGTGCTGTTCATTGGTGAAATGATCGTGGCCATTCTTTCCACCAAGATTTCGCTGTTCCTGGGAACCTATCCTCTGCCCCTGCCTCCCGCGCCGCCGACGGTGGGGATATGGGCTGTATTGCATGAAACCCGTTCAGATTACGCGCAGATTATGTGTTCCGCTTTCCTGCTCATCGTCGGTGCCGGACCGAACTCGCTGGATTGGATCTTTTTCGGGGATCAAAAATCTCCGGCCTCGCGGCGAAGCTAAGCTGAAATAAAAAGCCGTATGGGGTTCACTGTTCCCCCATACGGCTCATTTCAGTTTTAAAAATTTTAATTCAGAGTCTGCCGGAACCGCTTCGCGCTGATCCACACCATAAAAATCGCCATGAGATAGAGAATGCCCCCATAGGTCAGAAATAACTCCATGTCCCCGCCCTTGAGCATAATGTTGCGCAGCAACGCCACAAAGTAATACACCGGATCGATATAAGCGAAAGGCTTCAAAATCCACGGCATATTCTCGATGGGATAAATGAGGCCCGACAATTGAATCGCCGGGAAGATAAAAAGAAAACCGAACATAGACGACTGCTGCATATTTTTGACGAAGCTGGATAAAAAGACACCCAGGCAAACCGTATTGATCACAAACCCCAGCGCTCCCACAAACAGCATCCAGAGCGGCCCCCGCATGGGCACATGAAAAAGCAAAATCGCCACAATTAACACCAGAAACATATCCACCATGCCGAAAATAACGTAAGGCACCGTCTTGCCCATGAGAATCTCGATGGGTTTCGCCGGGGAGGCGATCAAGGCCTCAAACGTTCCCAATTCCTTTTCCCGCGCGATGGAAGAACTCGTCAAGACCACGGTAATAATCACCAGCACCATGCAAAGCACACCCGGCACCATGAAGATGGATGTTTCCAGCTCCGGGTTATAAAGATACCTTACGGAGAATTGGATCGGAAGTTTCGGCTGGCTCAAATGGGTTTGTTCCTCCACCGCCTCGCCCACAATCGACTGCACATAACCTTCCAGACTCTGGGCCTTGGTAATGTTTTCAGCGTCCACTAAAAGCTGAACCCGGCCCGTGCCATTCGCAACCGCCCGGGTTAAGCCGCCTTCCGGCGCGACCAACACCGCGTCCGCCCGGCCCGATTGAACCAAATGAAAGGGGTTATCGTCCTCACGGGGCGCGCGGATAAACCAGCCCGATCCGTAACAGCGCTCCTCGATTTTTTGCATCAAAACATCATTGGGTTTATACACAAAGGACAGCTTAAGATTATTCACATCCGTCGAAATGGCGTATCCAAAGAGCGTCAACTGAACGATGGGCGCCACTAAAAGCAAAAAACGCATGCGGGGATCGCGTAAGGTCTGCACAAACTCTTTTTTGATGAAGCCGATCAGGATGGGGTTAATTTTAAGTTTCATGACAAACCCCTCAGGCTGTTTAACCACCAAGACACCAAGGGCACCAAGAAAGTCAAATCCGTCATTTGATTCAAATTATCAACAAAAAATCTTTCTCTTTCGCATTCCTTGGTGCCCTTGGTGCCTTGGTGGTTCAATCTTTCTTTTGTTTTCATGGCTCCACGTCCTTTTTGAAAAGCCGCACCGCCATGGTGATAAAAACAATATCCATTCCCAGAAGAATGAGGAGCGGCCCAACCAACTCGGTAAAACCGGCTCCCCGTAAAAAAAGACCGCGCATGATGACCATGAACCAGCGGGCCGGAAAGATCATGGTGAAGTACTGAAAAAACACCGGCATGCTTTCGATAGGAAACACGAAGCCGGACAGCATCAAGGCCGGCAGTTGGCCCAGGGTTTGGGAGAATTGAATGGCCGCGATTTGGTGGCGGGTCGTGACCGAAATGATGAGTCCCTGGGCCATACTGGCTGCCAGAAAAAGCAAAGTTCCCAGAATTAACAAAAGATGACTACCCTCAAAGGGCACGCCAAAAAGCAGCCTTGCGGCCAGGTAGATAATTAATTGGCCGATAAAGCCCATCACCAAATAAGGAAACAATTTGCCCACAATAATTTCCAATGGTGAAACCGGCGTCGAAAGAAGCATCTCCATCGAGCCATTTTCCCATTCCCGGGCCACGGTCAAAGCGGTCAGCATGATGCCTAAAATAGCCAGTACCACCACAGACAATCCTGGCACCGTAAACCACCGGCTATTCAATTCGCCGTTAAAGAGATAGCGCGTTACCACGCTCACAGGCTGGGAAACGGTTTGTCCCGTGATTCTTTGGATGGCCGCGGTTTGAATGCCCGAAAGATAACCCCCAATTACACCTGAGGTGGAATTATCAGAGCCGTCAATGAGCACCTGGGCCGTGGCGCTTCCCTCCCTTTCCATGTCCCGCGCGAAATGAGGCGCGATATAAAGCGCTCCCCGGGCCTTTTGGGAATCCAGGGTCGAGGCCAAATTAGGATCCAGATTTTTGTAATGAAGATTGAAATAACCGGAGGATTGAAAGGTCTCCGCCAGTTGGCGGGAAGCCCGGCTGTGGTCCTGGTCATAGACCGTCAGATCAATATCATGAACATTGAAATCGATGGCATAACCAAAGAAGAGAACCATCATGAAGGGAAGCCCGATGGCCAGCCCCAGTGTAAAAGGGTCACGCACAATATGGCGCACTTCTTTACGAGCGATGGAAATGGCTCTGCCAATTTGAAAGGGGCTTTTCATTTAACTTTCCCTTCCACCAGACGAATGAACACATCCTCCAGTGACGGCGCAATAGGCTTCTGGTCAAAATCCGCCGCCATCCGGTTGGCCGTCGCCTGCCAGGAAGCGGCGTCTTTCACCACCACATGAAAGCGCATGCCATAGGGATTCACTTCCTCCACTGAGCTTTCTTTTTTTAATTCTTCAATCCAGCCGCGCGAATGGGTTTTGGGCGTCACTTCATAAAGAGGCTCCGTAAAAGCCAGTTTCTTAAGTTCTTCTGGACTTCCATTGGCGATAATTTGGCCGTCCCGCATCAGGGCAATTCGCCCGCACTGCTCCGCCTCATCCATATAGTGGGTGGTCACGAAAACGGTTTTTCCCTTTTGGGACAAACCCTTAATGATGGACCAGAAGCGGGCTCGGAAAACCGGCGAAACCCCGGCGGTCGGCTCATCCAGGAAAACAATGTCCGGGTCATGCAGTAAGGCCGCCACCAGGGACACTTCCTGTTTGGTACCGCCGGATAGTTCCCGAACCAACCGCTTGGGACTTTCTTTGAAACGGATAAATTCCAGCCACTGTTTTTGTCTTTCGAGTTGAACTTCCCGAGGAATTTTGTGAAGCGCCGATGTGAAATCCAGGTTTTCCTCGACCGACATATCCTGGTACAACGTGAATTTTTGGGACATGTATCCCACTTTGGCCTTGATCGCGCTTAATCCGTCTTTGGGGTTTAATCCCGTGACCCGCACCTCGCCAGAAGTGGGAATCAAAAGTCCGCACAAGACCCGGATAGTCGTGGTCTTACCCGCGCCGTTCGCTCCTAAAAAACCAAAAATCTCCCCGGGATTCACTGAAAAGGAAATATTATTGACCGCTTTGAAAGCGCCAAACTGGACGGTTAGGTTTTTCACTTCCACTGAAAAAGCCATACTTAAACCTCTTTAACCACGGAGTAAGACAAAATCAATGAATCTTTTAGCCTCACTCTGTGTACTCCGTGGTGAAAATGCCTTTTCATTTTTGAACGTCCAAATAGTCATATTTCAAAAACAACTTCTCAAAACTTTCCACCTGTTCCTTGGTCAGAACTTCCTTCGGCTCTCCGCTGGCGATCAAATTGCCCCGTTCCATCACATGCACCTGATCGCACCGCTCCGCTTCATCCATATAAGCGGTGGTAATCACAATCAAAATGCCCTCATCGCGTAAGCGGTAAAGCAGTTCCCAAAACTCCCGGCGGCTGATCGGGTCTACCCCGGTGGTGGGCTCATCTAAGAGAACCAGATCGGGAGACCGTAAAAGGGCGCACATCAAACCGAGCTTTTTATACATCCCGCCTGATAACTGACCGGCGGCCCTGTCCTGAAAGGCTTCCATCCGGGTGATATGGAGCAATTCAGCCCGGCGTTTGACATAGACGTCTTTGGGAATCTGGTAAAGATCTCGAAAAAAATCCAAATGTTCGGATACGGAAAGATCGGCGTAGAGACTTTGCAATTGGGGCATATAGGCCATGAGGGGTCGAATCTGCTCAAAAGGAACCGGCTTGCCGTCATCCTGATATTCCACCCGGCCTTCAGTAGGTTGAAGCAGGCCCATGATGATGCGCAACATGGTGGTTTTGCCCGAGCCCTCGGGGCCAATCAACCCATGCAGCATGGCGGGCTTAAAGGAGATACTCACGCCTTTGATGGCCTGGTTATGCCCCATCTTTTTGACGATTTTTTCCGCTTCAATGCCGATTTTCGGTTGAGTCATAAGAATCCTTTTGAACCACCAAGACACCAAGGGCACCAAGAACATCGAAAAACATTCTTTGATTAAATCTGTACTCCAAATCTTTTTTGCCTTCCTTGGTGCCCTTGGTGTCTTGGTGGTTAATTGCCTTATTCCTTCGGCAAATCCGCTTCCAGCGTCATACCCGGTTTCAAGAAGCCATCTGGATTTTTGAAAATAATTTTGATGGCATAAACCAAATTCGTTCGTTCTTTTTCAGTTTGAACATTCTTCGGCGTGAATTCCGCTTCCTCGTTGATGTGGGAAATCACTCCGTCAAAAGTTTTGTCTTTGAGCTCCGGCAGAGTCGCCGTCACTTTCTGCCCATAGGAAAGTTTGGCCAAAATCGGCTGCGGCACGTAAAAGTAGCACCAGACCTCATGTAAATCCGCCAGGGTAAAGAGTTTCGTTCCCGGTCCTACCCAGTCGCCCGGTTCGTGATATTTAGTCAAAATCGTGGCTGTCAAAGGCGAAGTGACCAAACACCACTGCACGTGTAAATCCGAAAGTTCTTTTTGAACTTTCAAATGGTTGAAGGTTTCCTTCGGCATGGAACCGGATTGAAAAAGTTTCAACCCCCGGTTGTAATCGTCGTTGGCCTGTTCCTGGGAGATTTTGTAATCCGGACCGTCCAGCGTCACCAACAACTGTCCCTGAGTCACCGCCTGCCCCTCGTCCGCTTGTAAGGAAGCGACGGTCGAGCCTAATTGAGAAGCCACATCCACTTCGGTGGCCTCCACCGTTCCCGCGTAGGCAAACCGATTGCTGATAATTCTCCAGTAAATCAGCGCCGCCAATGCCAGCAAGGCCAGGGGAATAATGACCATTAGACGTTTCGACTTTTTGGGCTTTTCCGCCGGAGGCGGCGCGTCAGGACTTTTCTTCGCGTTGGGATCCGGCACCGTCGCCGGAACCGGGTTCGTAGTCGCCGGAGGCGTGGTTTCATTTAAATTTTCTGGCATATCCATCTCCTTTTTCTTTTCAACTCCAACCAAAATGAATCAGGCTAAAGGGTTACTCTTTGCCCGACAGGGACGAAAGCACGGATAACTGCATCAAAATTTGAACATCATTTGAAACCGCCTGAATTTTCGCGTCCAGCGCCTGCAAGTTCGCGGTTTGAACTTCTAAGTACCGCACCGTGCCGGCCTTATAAGACTTGTAAGTCAATTTGGCCAATTGGGCCGTCTCAGTCACAGCCGTATCATTTAATTTTTTCTGATACTTCAGGGAAGCCAGTTCGTCCTTGGCTTTGTTCCAATCCCGCCAAAGGTTCGTCTTGGCCTGGCTCCAATTCTTTTCATAAACCTCAGCCTGTTTCTTTTTAGAGTCCGAGTCATTCACGATCTGTCCCCAGTCGAATAAAGGCATGCTGGCCGAGATGGAAATAATGTTTTGCTGAACTGTTTGGAGAATAGGCCCGTCGGGATTTTCATACCCCGCCTGAGCCGAAAGCGTGATCTTGGGCAACAGTTCCGAGTGAATAGAATTAGCGGCGAAGCGGGAGGAGTCCGCCATGTAGGCGTAAGTCTTTAATTGCGGCACGGCGTCATCCGGCGGAACCACCTCGTCCTTTTTAAGCATTTGCAGGGAATCCTCTGTGGAATCCATTCCCAACCACACCGAGGGAGGCGCAATGGTATCGGGCAAAGCCCCCTCCATGTGCTTATCCAGGGGCATGTTGAAATCCGAGGGTTCCTCTACTCCCACCAGCGCGTAAAGATCCCGGAGCGATTGAGCCAGGTTGGCCTGGGCCTGCCGGAATTGCCTTTGGTAATTCAACACTTCCTGGTGCGAGGACAAACGGTCCATGCGGCTGGCGGTGCCAAATTTGGCCTGACGGCTGATATCCGCGTATTGGAGCTGGGCGACTTTGAGCGAATCTCCCAGAAGCCGGACTTGTTCCGCGTTCGCCTTCACCTGGAAATAGGCCATCCGCACGGCCAATGTCACCTGCCGCACTGTGGCCTCATATAGTTGATCTTGGGACTCCGAAGCAGCGGTGGCGCTGTTAGCCATGTCGTGCTCAGAGCGAAAATCCCAAAGATTCCAGTTCAGGGTCGCCCAGGCGCTCCAGTTGTTGTTTTCACCGAAAGCAAATTGAGGGCCGCCTGGGGCGAGGGATAATTCTGGGGCGTAGGTTTGATAAAAATAATTGCCGTTCAATCCCAATTTGGGAAACTCCCCGTTTCCCGCGGATAAGGCCTCGCTTTTAGCCGATTCATAACCTAACTTCGCCGCTTGCAGTTGAGAGCTTTGGGTCAAAGCGGTCTGGGTTAGTTCATCCAGCGACAGGGTTAAATAGACCGTCTTTTCTTTAGCCGCCGCGATGCCCAGTCCCCAAAGAAAAAGTATCAGCCCCAAACCTATTCGGAGTTTCATTTCTTACCGCCTTTCCGTGGCGCCAGAGATTCCAACGCCAGGTCAATTCGATTCTCCAGCGCTTTGTCCGAAATGATGGATTGCTTCAATAGCGCGAAAGGAATAAAGCTGAGGCGTTTCACCTTCAAGTGCTCAAGGATGGCGATCAGGACCAAAGGAAAAAGACAGGACCCCATCAATGCCGGCATGATGGCGGGTAAAGACATTTTTCGAATCGAACCCTCTTTTTGACATTCCCTGACCAATCCCACGATCACCAACCCGTGCCGGGGCGCGTTGGCCTTCACAAAGTCCAACACCATCTGATTTTTGTTTAAAACGTCCTGAAAAATACCCAGAAGCATGCTTCGGTTCCCCGCGATAAAACGGCCCAAAGTTAAAAGCGCGGCCCGGAGCCTTTGCAGCGCGGGCCCATCCCCCGATGTTTCCAGGGAAAATTGACTGAAAAATTTCTCGTAAGTGTCCTGCAGAACCGCGCGGGTAAATTGATCTTTGGTTTTAAAGTGGTAATGAAACATGCCGAGGTTGACGCCGGCCTTTTTAGCCACATCCCTCAGTTTTAAATTGCTTAAACCGGAATGCTTGGCCATTTCCAGGGCCGTATCCACCAAACGTTGATCCGCGTCCGAAATACGGGGCATAACCGACTCCTTTTAGTTTATACAACCGTATAACTTATACGTCCGTATAAACTTAAAGTCAAACCGGCCTTGCGTCTATGACGCAGATCATGATTTGAGCCGTTTAATGTGCCGAAGAAAAAACCTAATAAGCGACCACCTTATTTCGCCCGTTTTCCTTGGCCCGATAAAGCGCCCTGTCTGCCAATCGAATGAGATCCTGATAGTTGGTGATTTTGCCATTGTGGGTCGCCGCGCCCACACTCACCGTGATCTCCACGGGAACTTTTTTAAAGTAGATCACGTTTTTTTCCATGGCCTCGCGGATACGCTCGCCCACCTGGACCGCCTCTTCTTTGGCGCAGTTGGGCAGAATGCAGACAAACTCTTCCCCGCCATAGCGGGCCGCTATATCACCGGGCCTGATGGCTTTTTTAATTAACCCCGCGAAGGCTTTTAAAACCTCATCCCCAAATGGATGGCCGTAGGTATCATTTACTTTTTTGAAAAAATCCAAATCCATCATCAGGCAGGAAATGGGCTCCGCGTCGGATTTTCGGTTTTGATATTGGTTTTGAAAGGCTTCATGCAGATAACGGTGATTGCCCAAACCGGTTAGCGGGTCCGTTTGGGTCTCCGCCAAAAGAAGCCGGTTTTGGGCCCGGATCATATCGGCGTAACTTCCCAGGTAATAACCGAAAAGGGAAAAAGCCAAACAGGTTCCCACCAGCATATATTCAAAGAAAAAGTGATAGGAAATCCATTGAACCGCGAAAGCGTCCTGAAACCGGGGGGCGAAGCCAACCGAGCCCCAGAGGAGTAAAAAAGCGCCGAGCGGAGCACCCAGCCCTAACCCAAAACCAGCCCAAGCAAAAATGAATGACTTTTTCATAAGCTCATCTCATTTCAGGGAGGCGTCCCGATTCACAGATTAATTTAAAAAATAAGATTAAAACATGATTAGCGTCATAAACAGTCTTCCCAAACCCGCTCTAGAGTACATCAAAAGCTAAAAGGAGAACCTTATGGAAAAGCAAAAAGCGGAGAAAACAAAGCCCATTCCCAATTTCTTTTCTCTCGAGCTCAAAAAGCAAATTGAGGAAGCCGCCTATTACAAATGGCTTCAGCACGGCCGCCCCGCCGACAGCGCCGAAATAGACTGGATTGAGGCCGAGGAAGAAATTCAGGACAGTCTAAAAGTTTAAATCTCGATTTCGTTTTCTCAAAGGCCTTCATGTTCGTTCCTAAATCCATTGTTTGTCTTAAAGACTACTCCTGGAAAAAATTTCACGCGGACCTCATCGCCGGCCTCATCGTCGGTTTGGTGGCCCTGCCTCTCGCCATGGCCTTCGCCATCGCTTCAGGCCTTCCGCCCGAGCGGGGTATTTACACCGCGGTCGTAGCGGGTTTTATCATTTCCGCGCTGGGCGGCAGCCGTGTTTCCATCGGCGGCCCGACGGGCGCCTTTGTCATCATTGTGGCGGGTATCGTCGCTAAGTTTGGCTACGAAGGTTTGGCCATTGCTACCGGCATGGCGGGTCTTATTTTAATTGGCATGGGTTTGATGCGGCTGGGAACCCTGATCCAATACATTCCCTATCCGGTGACTACGGGCTTCACCACGGGCATCGCGGTCGTCATTTTTTCCACCCAGATAAAAGATTTTTTCGGTTTGAATTTATCCATCGTTCCGTCCGACTTCATGGAAAAATGGGCCGCTTATTTTCAAAGCCAGTCCACCGTCAATCTCTACGCGTTGGGGATAGGGCTTTTTACTATTCTTCTCATCAGTCTCTGGCCCCGGCAATGGACCATCCCCGGCCCCATCGTGGCCTTGGTCCTGACTACCCTGGCGGCCACCCTGGGCCACTGGCCGGTAGAAACCATCGGCTCCCGCTTCGGCATGATTCCCCAGGGATTACCCCAACCCCACATAGTCTTTGGGTCATGGGATCAGATGAAACTACTGTTACCTTCCGCTCTCACCATCGCCATGCTGGCGGCCATTGAATCTTTGCTTTGCGCGGTCGTCGCCGACGGAATGATCGGCGGGAAACATAAACCCAATATGGAATTGGTCGCCCAGGGCATCGCGAACTGCGTCTCTCCCCTTTTCGGCGGAATGCCCGCCACCGGCGCCATCGCCCGTACCGCCGTGAATGTCAAAAACGGGGGACGAACTCCCGTCGCCGGAATGATTCACGCTCTGGTTCTTTTTATCATTCTGCTGACCGCCGGGCCCCTGGCGGCCCATATCCCCTTGGCGGCTTTGGCCGGTATTCTCATCGTGGTGGCTTACCACATGTCCGAATGGCGGTCCGTCCGGTTTATTTTCAGCGGCACCCGCAGTGACATTGCCGTACTTCTCACCACTTTTCTTCTCACCGTTCTGGTCGATCTCACGGTCGCGGTGAGCGTAGGCATGGTACTGGCCGCCTTTCTCTTTATGCGCCAAATGGCGGACTTAACCCAGGTCCGCAACCTGACCCACGAAAATGACAAAGAATTGTTGAGTGGTTTAAAAATTCCAGCCGATGTTGAAATTTACGCGATCAATGGCAGTTTCTTTTTTGGCGCGGCGAACAAAATTATGGAAATCGAGGGTTCTTTCTTCAAAGAGCCGAAATATTTAATACTCGAAATGTCGGGCGTCCTGCATTTAGACACATCCGGTCTCAGGGTTTTGGAAAACATTCACCGCCACTGCGAAGACCGGAAAATCCGCCTGATTCTGGCGGGCATCCACGCCCAGCCCTTAATGGTTATACAAAAGGCAGGCAAGTATGAGGAGTTTGGGGAGAACAACTTTAAGAGCAGCCTGAAGGAAGCTCTTCTACAATGGGGAACAACAGGTTAGATCTAAAGTGTTGAATGTTGGCCTGGCCCCTTTGTTCACTGATTAAAAAAATAACCAGGGATTTCCAATCCGCTTAAATATTCTCCATGCGTTCGGTGAGCGCCCGCAAATTGATCAGAGTGATTTTTCCCCTTTGGGTAGACACCAGCCCTTTTTCTTCCAGAATTAAAAAAGTCCGGATGCAGGTCTCTACCGTGGTGCCCGCCATTTCGGCGATTTCTCGTCGCGTCAGGGGAATCGTGTTTCCAAATTCCTCCGTTAATTTCAATAATACATGGAGAATGCGTTTCTCCACGCTTTCCTGCTCAAAAACCTGGTTGCTCTTCGAGTCGCGCAGCCGTTGGGAAACCATTTCCACCACCGCGCGGGACATCTCAGGATACTCGTTTAAAAGCTCAATAAAGTCTTTCATGGGAAAGGCACAGACCACCGCCTCTGTCTCCGTCACGCCCTGGCAAAGATACCCGGTGCTGTTAAAACAACAGCAGCCCCCCAGCATGCCCTTCTCCCCGACCATACAAAGATTCACTGAGCGGCCATTCGGGGTATAAACCATGGCTTTCACATGGCCTTCTTTCACGAACCAGACATTTTCGGCGGGGTCGCCTTCCAAATAAATAATCGCGCCTTTGACATATCTCCTCTCCACCATCTTTTTTTCCACCTCGGCCAGGCGGACCGGCGGCAAGTTTTTAAAAATGTCCATCGTGGCGAGGAATCCTTTAGGTTTCGGAGGGGCCGTCGCCTTGTTTAATTTCGTCGCGATCATTTTCGGCTCCTTTTTCATATGTTTTTCTTTCGCAGAAAATCGGCGACCAAGCCAGGAAAGGTCTTAATATCAATCGGCTTGATGATGTAGCCGTCGCATCCCGCGTCCTTGGCCTTCCCCTCTTCGCCCTTTTGATCGTCAGACGTCACCATCACGATAAAAATGTCCTGGTTTTTGGAATTCGACCGGATCAACCGGGTCAATTCCAACCCATCCAACCCCGGCATTTGAAAATCCACCAGAATGAGCCGGGGATGAAACCGTTCTAAAAGCGTTAGGGTCTCTTCCGCGTTTTTCACGGTCAAAACCTGGTAATGCTCCACTTCCAGCAGGCGCTTCATCAGCTTCAGATTCAATGGATTGTCATCGACGATCAAAATCGTTTCATTCGTCATGGCTCAAGTCTCCCCTTTTATAAAGTCAAAAATCACGGCTGCGGCGAAACCGCCGCGCACTGGGAAACCGCTTTCTGTAAATCCCCCCGGTTGAACGGCTTCTCTAAACAAACATTGGGAACCTTTTTAAGAAACTCACTGACATCCGCGGCGAATATCCCGCCGGTGATAAAGACCATCTTTTTTTCCATCCCCGGGTAGACCAGGGAAATGGTTTTATAAAGCGCCATCCCATCCATATCCGGCATGTTGATATCGCTCACGATGGCGTCCACCGGGTCGCCGCCCTTTTGCAAAATGACCATGGCCTCCTGCCCCGACAGGGCCGACACCACTTCATATTGTTTCTTCAGGGTGCGGCTCAGAACCTCCAGGTTGCCCGGCTCGTCGTCCACCACCAGCACCCGGCCCAGTTTCTTGTCATCCGGGTGGCGGTCCACCACCACCGAAAGACTCTTCCCGTTTTCCTCGGGTAAATGAACGGTAAAAGTCGATCCCATTCCCACCTGGCTGCTCACTTCCATCCGGCCCTGATAGTGCTGCAGGATCTCATTGCAGACCGAAAGACCCAGGCCCGTGCCCGTGCCCACCGGCTTCGTGGTGAAAAAGGGATCGAAGATGCGGGGCAGAATCTTTTCCGGTATGCCCCGGCCCGTATCCATCACTTCCACAAACAGGCTTCCATTTTGCCGGCCCGTGCGGATGCGGATTTTGTTCTCTCCCGGGTGGTTGCCGTCGATGGCTTGCGCCGCGTTGACCAGAAGGTTGATAAAAACCTGCTGAAGTTTCCCCGAATTGGCGCTGAAACTCGGCAGATCGACCCCCAGGTCTTTCTCCAGCCGGGCCTTTTGCTTGAGAACGTGAAAGGTCATGTTGATCGCGGATTCCACCACCTGGTTCAAATCCACTTTTTCTATGGTTTCCTCACTGCCGCGGACAAAGGATTTCAAACCCTTGACGATATCGCGGATCCTTTCGCCGCCCTGGGTAATGTCATTTAATTCTTCCGTCATTTCCGACAATATCCGGTTGCAGGTTTCATCCATGCAGCCCTTTTGCTGGACCTGGCATTTCATCTCCTCCACCTGTTCTTTTAAAAAAGTCAGGTTGCCGAGCACATAGGTCAGGGGATTGTTTACCTCATGGGCCACCCCCGCCGCCAGGGTGCCTAAGGTGGCCAGCTTGTCGTTCAGAATGGCCTGGCGTTCCATTTGATTTTGATTCGTGATGTCCCGGCTCACCGTCATCACCGCCTGTTGGCCATAGTACAGAATGGGAATGCAGGAGGATTCCACCTCCACGGTCTGCCCCGCTTTTCCCAATAATTTCAATTTCAAAAGCGGGTTCGTTTCGCCCTGGGTCAAAGACGTTTTGACCCTTTCGGCGCAAATGGCCTGGTAGTCCGGGTGAACGAGCCGGGCTTTCTCCATTCCCTCCAATTCTTCCGGCGCGTCAAAGCCCAGCATGCGGACGAAACTGGCGTTGGAAAAAAGAACGTGGGTTTCATTGACGATGGAAATTCCGTCTGGCATTTTCCGCAGGATGTTTTTAAAATTTTCCTCCGACTCGCGCAAAGCTTCCTGGGCTTTTTTTCGGGAGGAAATATCCCGGATAATCACCAGGACCGCCGGTTCCCCTTCATACATGATCGAGACCGATTCGGCCTCCGTGTAAAATCGCTCTCCGGTCTTTTTGATGCTGACGGCTTCCAGGGGCGGGTTATAGGCGCTCCCTTGAAGGACAATCTTGTTAATCCGGTTTTTAATTTCCTGCTGATCTTCCGGGGAAATCGCGATCATGATGGATTGACCGATGAGTTCTTCGGCGTTGTCATAGCCAAATAGACGCCGGTATTCCCGGTTGGTATAAACCATCTGATTGGCGCGCTGGACCATCACGCCGATGGGAACAATTTCTATAAAACCGGCGTATTGTTTGAGCGTTTTGTGCAGCGAGAGAATCAGGTTGTCTTTCGGGTCGCCGGATAAAGCTTGCGGCGCCGTATCACCCGCTTGATGGACATCCTGCTCCTTGTAAAATTCTTTCTGGGAATCGATAGCCTTATCCAGGCTTTCAAACAGGGGAGAAAATGGTGACCGGTTCATGGGCGTTCCTTACACGGGCTGAATTCAAAATAACTAAGCCATGTAAGAGCAAGTGAAATGCCAACCGGAAGGGCAAAAACAAGGCCTTTTAGCGCATTTTGCCCAAAAAGGATGGGCACTATGGCGGGGACGCCATAGTGCCCGCGCCATGATGAAATATAAATGAGCGTGAAAGAAAAACAGGAAACTAAAGCGGCCGGGTATTAGCTCTGAAGCCCGTATTTTTTGATTTTGACGTGAAGCGTTTTGTAATCGGTTTTTAAAATTTTCGCCGCCTGGCTCTTGTTGCCCTGGGTGGCGCGAAGCACATTTCGAATCGCCTGCTTTTCCGCTTCCTCAACCGCGATTTCCCCTACTTTTTTCAGGGATAATCCCGCGGGCACGGTCATCTCGACCAGCGAAGCTGTTTCAGCGGTTTTGGATAATTTTAAGAGGCTCTTAATTTGATCCGTTTGAATTTCGGAGTCGGACGCCATTAAAACCGCCTGGCGGATGACATTGCGCAATTCACGGATATTTCCCGGCCAGGGATGGTCCGCCAGCAATTGCTCCGCTTCTTGGGAAATGGAACTGACAAACCGTTTCAACTCTACACAGGCTTCTTCCCGGAACCTTTGGGCCAAAATCAAAACATCATCTTTTCGTTGTTTTAACGAGGGCAGTTCAATGATGAATTCGGCGAGCCGGTAGTAGAGATCTTGGCGGAATTTGCCGGCCTTGGCTTCGTCCTCTAACGGCGCGTTGGTGGCCGCCACAAACCGGACATCAATCGACTGGGAATGATTGGCGCCCACGGGCCTCACCTGCCGCTCCTGCAATACCCTCAGCAGCTTCGATTGCAGTCCCAGGGGCAGATTGCCCACTTCATCTAAAAAGAGAGTCCCACCGTTGGCTAAAACCAACTGGCCTTCTTTTTTGCGGTCCGCCCCGCTGAAAGAACCCTTCTCATGCCCGAACAATTCGGACTCTAAAAGATTTTCGGATATCGCGCCGCAGTCAATCGCCACGAAGGGCCTGTCTCTGCGGGAGCTTTCCTCATGCAGCGCTCGCGCGGCCAGCTCTTTGCCGGTCCCCGTCTGGCCCTGGATTAAAACCGTCAATTGGGAATCCGCCACTTTCTGAATTTGTCCGATCACTTCCTGCACCGCTTTGCTCTTGCCTAAAATCCGGCCTAGAGCCGGACTCTTTCCCGACTTTTGGCGGAGCTGTTTCATTTCGTTCAGCAGTTCACACCGCTCCACCGCGTGTTCCACCGTGATCAGCAATTGGTCATTTTGAACCGGCTTGGTGAGATAGTTGTAAGCGCCCTGTTGAATGGCTTTCACCGCCGTCTGTATATCGGTCACACCGGTCAGCATGATGACGGGCAGGTGGGGATAAGAAGCTTTCAGTTTTTGAAGAATATCCAGACCGTTCATATCCGGCAGGTTCATATCCAAAATAACGGTTTGGGGTTCAAAGCGCTCCGCCTGTTTGATCGCCGAGGCCCCGTCTTCGGCGATGGCCACATGATAGCCGCCGACTTTGCCCAGTAAAGTCTGGAGCAGTTTGCGCGTGAGCGGGTCGTCTTCTACTATCAATATGGTTTTCATAGTTCCTTATCTTAAACATAAATTCTTTAACCACCAAGACACCAAGGGCACCAAGTACAACAATTCATAATTCAAAATTATCAGTCGTCTTTCTTGGTGCCCTTGGTGGTTAATGGCTTTTCTTGCTCATGAACCCGGCGATCACCGCCGGGAAGGTCTGTGTATCGATCGGTTTCGTAATATAACCATCGCATCCCGCCGCCGCGGCCTTCTCCTCGTCGCCCTTCATCGCGTAGGCGGTGAAGGCCAGAATAATAATATTTTTTGTGTCTTTCGACTCTTTTAAACGGCGGGTCAGTTCCAATCCATCCATACCGGGCAATTGAATATCCATCAAAATCAGCCGGGGCTTGAACCCCGCGATAATTTCCAGAGCCACCTCAGCGTCCGGCGCGGTTTTCACCTCATAGCCTTCTTTCACCAGCAACACCTTGGTTAATTTGAGATTGATCGGATTGTCGTCCACGATCAAAACAGGTTCACCGGCCATCAGTCAGCCTTTCATTTCGAGGGGAAGCACCGCGAAAAAAACACTGCCCTTCCCCAGCTCACTTCGGACTCCCACGCTGCCGCCCTGGGCTTCCACAATATGCTTGGTCAGTGATAACCCCAGGCCGGTGCCCGCGTATTTCTTGGCCGTGCCCGCGTCCAGCTGTTGGAACTCGATAAAAAGTTTAGGAATGTCTTTGGCGGCAATCCCGATACCCTTGTCCTCCACCTCCAGGCGGAATTGATCCGCGCCTTCGGGTTTCAAGCGGACGAGGATATTCCCACCCTCGGGTGAGAATTTAATCGCGTTGGATAAGTAGTTATAGAGAACCTGTTTAAATTTGGAACTGTCCAAAACCACCGTGGAAAGGGAAGGATCCATCTGGATCTCGATTTGAATTTTTTTGGACCCGGCCAAACCCCGCAGAATATCTTTCGCTTCCCCCGTTATCTTGGACAAATCCATGATCTGGGGGCGAAATTCCATTTTGCCCGCCTCGACTTTGGTGATATCGAGGACGTCGTTAATCAACTGAAGCAAATGCCGGCCGCTAGTGAGAATGTCGCCCAAATATTCCTTGTGATCCGGTGAGAGCGGCCCCACCTTTTCGTGATACATCAATTCGGAAAAACCGATGATGGCGTTCAGGGGCGTGCGCAATTCATGGGACATATTGGCCAGGAACTCGCTCTTGAGCCGGTTGGTTTCCTGCATCCGGCGGTTTTGCTCCTCCAACTGGCGTTTTCGTTCCGTCGTATCGCGGATAGCGGCGGTGACTAAAGTGCCGTCCGGCGTCACGATAGGGCTCAAGCTGATCTCGGCCGGAAACTCACTGCCGTCCTTGCGCAAGGCGAATAATTCCAGGGCCGCCCCCATGGGCCGGGATTTGGGAGAACCAAAATAACCGCCCCGATGGCCCGGATGTTGGGACCGGAACCGCGGCGGAATCAGAATCTCGATGCGCTG
>Ga0206858_1082_pt1 | contig 26009 bp, 19 predicted proteins | sample Alteio_BWOrgCont_46_FD_152622 | JGI IMG/M metagenome (GOLD analysis project Ga0206858, IMG submission 152622) | Enriched cells from forest soil in Barre Woods Harvard Forest LTER site, Petersham, Massachusetts, United States -... | ecosystem: Environmental > Terrestrial > Soil > Temperate forest >... | reverse complement strand
AGGCTGACAAAGGATACTAACGATGACAGGTTGCGCGCGTTGCGCGACAACCAATCATCTCTCTATCTGCTTTCTTATATTGATTTTGCCACACACATGATAATGTTACAGTACGTTGCATCTGAAGAGATTAGAAAGTGCGTCAAGCGCACTTTCTGCAGCAAAATAAATGTTGCTGCAACGCTCAAATAAGCAACGACGGCACTGCGGCTTTACAGCCTTGTGCCACGTTTGCTAGTTGAGCTAGTAGGGAAAATCTAATTGATTTTTTCCTCTTAAAAGACGAAGCGGAGGCCTACGAAGTAGGCAAAGCGAGGCGTAGCAATTCACTGCTTCGCGAGTTTGTGGACGCCTAGTCCACATGTCCGAGCGCATGATACCCAACATAATTTGTACATTCACGTTGCAAGGAGCCGGTGTAAAAAAATTACAAAGTATGCGCGCCAAATCAATGAAATAAAAAAGTCTATAGCTAGCTCAATCGGCCGTGCCCGCCGTAGCCTTGGCGAAGGCTGGGAGGGCTGGCGCGGCCGTAAGGCCAAAGCGCCATGATGGTTCGAGACGCTGCTTACGCAGCTCCTCACCATGAGCGGAATAGCGCTCCGCTCACCCTGAGCCCCGTCGAACTGGAGCTTAAGGTTTTATCTACATTTCTCGAGCGTAAGTTAGAGACGGTAGCCGATGTAAATCTTGCATTGGGCAAGCTTGGGGGACACCTTAACCGTACGAGTGATGGCCCACCTGGAATGCTTGCACTTTGGAGGGGCACAATTAAATTACAAACTCTTGTCGAAGGCTATAGAATAGGTGTCTTCACTGGGAGGAAAAAATTTGGGTAATGACCAGGGTGCAGGAGGTGTGTGCAAACACACTTCCTGCCGTGGGTCGTTAGGGACGAGCAGTCCCTAACAACTCAATAAAATCTCTCTAAGATTTAAGCTGGGTTGAAGGGACAACCAGTCCCTTCTAGGCGTAGTAATTCGTTGAACCAATCGGATCAAAATAAAACAACCTTCTTCCCCCGCCATTATTCGGCGACGCCGTCACAATATAATTAAGCGCGTAAGCATTCCCTTGCGGCGACCAAGCACACATTGTTGGCAGTGGCATGGTATTTGCCGTCGCGACCACCGTTGGTGTTGTTGGTGCACTTGGGTTGAACGACAGCACGTTCAGCGTTGCGTTATCAAGCACGGTGGCCAAATAGTTATTCGTTGGCGACCAGACCACTTGGCGCGAGATCGTCGAGGTTGCCGCTGCGCTGCCGCGTAGCGTTATTGCCGTCGTATTGGTAGTGAGATACGAAAACGCATTGTTGAACGAATACAGCTGGATGCCACTGCCTGCCGTTGCAATGTAGTTGCCGTTTGGCGAAAAGGCTACTGACGTGACTGGATTTGCGGTGCTGACCGTGTTGCCTAGTTGGTTCAGGAGCGGTTGGCCGTTTTGGAAGATGGGGGCGTAGAAAAATTGGAGGGTGTTATTGGTTTGATTTAGCACGGAAATAAACTGACCATTTGGTGACCAGGCCGCTGAGTTAGGTTGTGATCCTGCACCCGTCGATATAGTGCTCACCAATACTGGTGTGTCGGTGCCATCAAAATAATATACTGTCATGTTCGTTGTGCCGTTATTTGCTACCACAAGATAATTGCCATTGGGCGACCAGGCCACTGAGGTTGGACCATTCACCCCTGTTGTTGTACCAGCTCCTAATAATACCGGCGTACTGCCAGAAAATGAATATACCTGCAGAGTACTATTACTAGCAGTTACTACAGCAATATAGTTGCCATTTGGTGACCAGGCTACTGAGAAAGTGTTTGAACCTCCTGTGCTTACACTTCCTGCTTGTACCGGATTACTACCAAAAAATGAATATACTTGCAGGGTATTTGAGGTTATGTTTACCACCGCAATATAGTTGCCGTTTGGTGACCAAGCTACTGATCGAGGGCCTGTTCCAGTGGTCACGCTGCTACCAACCAGCACTGGGGTGCCACCAGAAAAGGAATATACTTGTAACGTACTTGAAGTTTGATTGACTACAGCAATGTAGCTGCCATTTGGTGACCAGGCTACTGATTGAGGAGCTGTTCCCGTTCCAACGCTACCTCCCACTGTTGCTGGGGTACCCGCAGCAAATGAGTATACCTGTAGGGTATTTGTTGGATTGCCATTCACAACAGCTAGGTAGCCACCATTTGGTGAAAAAGCTACAGAAGTAGGCCCCGCTCCCGTCGTCACAGCACTACCAAGTGCAGCCACTGTTGGCGTACTGGTGGTGCTAAATGACCATGCTTTCAGTTGATTTGTGCCGCCATTGGTTGCCACCGTTGCTAGATACTGGCCATTTGGCGACCAGGCCACTGAATAAGGCGTTGTCCCCGTTGCCAACTGCGCTCCAGTACTCGTGCCAATTCTGGTTGGCGTGTTGTAGGGCCATGAGAAGGCCTGGAGGGTGTTGCCACTCTGATTCACGACGGCAAAATAGTTGCCGCTGGGCGACCAAGCACCTGCCACTGGATTTGTACCGGTATTTGCCGTACCTAGTGATGTTGGTGTACTGTAGCCATTAAATGAGTATGTTTGGGCTGTACCACTATTTGTTACCGTAATATAATTTCCACTAGGATGCCAGGAAACAGCATCTGGGCTACTACCAGTGCTTGCATTGCCACCAACCTTGGTAAATGTACTACCAGAAAATGCATAGACTTGCAGAATGCTATTGGTGTTATCGACTGCAGCAAGGTAGTTACCATTTGGTGACCAAGCAACTTCAAGTAAACCAGCTGCGCTAGTGTTTGTAAACAATGGACTACCTAATGCGGCAATCGTAGGCGTACTGGTGGTGCTAAAGGTAAAAAGTTGTAGACTGCTATTACCATTGTTACATACCGCAAGATAACCGCCATTGGGTGACCATGAAACTGAGCTGGGACCACTTAACCCTGAGGTAAGATTTAGGCCAACTTTAACTGGTGTACTTGTGCCATTGAACGAAAATATCTGCAAGGCAGGTGCATTTGATACTACCGCAATAAAGCCACTATTTGGTGACCAGGTCATAGAATTGGTGCCAAAAACAGATTGCCCGAAAGCAAGCGTCACCGTACTGCCTACTTGGGCCAGTGCTGGCGTGCTGCCAGTAAAGCTGAAGACCCTGAGCAGATTATTGCTTACACCGTCAACCGAGGCAAGGTAGGTGCCATTGGGTGCCCACGCAAGCATGGCTACTGTGGTTGATAAGACCGGCGAACCGTCAGTAAACGCAGAGCCCAGAAGCGTCGGCTGACTGGTACCACTAAATGTATATATTCTTATGCTTGGTGTGCTGGTGCCCACTGCAAGGTAGAGGCCACTTGGGTGCCAGGCCATGCAGTAAGGAACACCGGTCGTTGTTACTGCGCTGCCAAGTGACGTGAGCGCACCGACCGTATTTGCCGTAAACGAAAACGCCCGCAGCGTACTATCAAGCCCACCGACGGTGATGTAATAGGTGCCTGCTGATGATACCGGTGAGATGGAGATACTACCCGGCAGCGTGTTGCCCAGCGCGGCGAGTGCCAGGATCGCGCCCTCTTGGCTGAGTACGTACAGCGTCGAACTTAACGCATTGCCATCATACACCGTATCAGTGATCGCCATGTACTGGCCATCGGCAGACACGTCCATGCAGCAGTTTGCTAACAAGTTACCGTTCAGGAATGATGCATTCACATTGCCAAGGATTGGCGCAGAAGTCGCATTGGAGCCATTGGCAATGGTGGGACAGTTGAAGGTATTGAGATTGAGTGAGCCGGAATTGGCGGTAGAACTGTTGAGCATAAAAAGCACTGCAGCCATAGTGGTGTTTGGTAACCAGCGAAGTCCGTTGGCACAAGGAGCACCGGCGGCCGATACCAGCGATGTGTTGTTTGCATTAGCAAAACCACCAAGTGGCGCACCGGTCATGATGCTGTTGCTAAATTGATAGGTTAAGAAACCGGGCAGTGCGGTGGCGGTGTTAATCGCGATTTCGCCCAGCGCATTACCATTGGGCGTAAAGACAATGCCGAGCGGAACGTACCCCGTTCTGTTGATGTCGCCTAGCGAATCGAGTGCAACTGGTTGTAGAGGACTTTGTAGTGAATTAACCAGCAAGAACGCGAGCAGGCGAGCGTAGCGAGCAGTTCGCTTTTTGACGTGCCATTTTTTTTATTACTACGACCATCTTCTTTCTCCTTAGAAATGATTCAGAAATTTTTTTGACTTCATTACTCTGATGGCTTACGAGGAATGTGTCAATCTTTTTATGTGCCACCTGAAACAAATTGTACACCCGCTAGGAAGCCTTATGCGTCAAAAACTGTGTCAGATCAATTATAGCCGCAAAATAATCAGCATCAACAACATCACTACTCACGCCATTAACATGGATAAGTACAGGTCGGCAGGAATACCCACGTGGGATTTTTAACGCATCTATCTTATTTTGTACCTCCTGAATAACCGACTCACCAACTTCATGCTTAGAAAATTTAATTTCACAAATATACAGCGTTCCAAATTTAGTTTGAATCATATAATCGATCTGACAGCCTGAAGCATGCTTCGTTTTGGTTTGATAGAATGGGTTACTAGAAATAATTTCTTCAGGCTTTATACCAAGAGCACTATGAATCAGCGCCCTATTTGATAATACAAGATTCTCAAACTGAAACCCCATAATCGAGTTCCATTCCGGTAGAGACACCAGTGACTTCAATTCATATATTTCACGATTAATTTGGTTTACATGTTGCTCAACATATTTTACGTAAAATCGCACGTAATTATCGCTCAATCTATACTTACTGAGCTTTGAATCAAGCCCTGAGGATACATTCCACGTAAAATCGCGCGTAATAAATCCGGATAGCTCAAGCTCCTCTAGGTATTCTGAGATACGTCCACTCGACTCAATACCCAGGGCTGCGCACAGCTCACTTCGCTCTTTGGATCCCGAAGCCAAAACTTCAATAATTTCTTTATATACAGCACTGTCACGCAAGAATAAATCAGAAAAAATTTTCCCAAACTCTTCAACCAAAAGGCCCCCTTGCGTGAAACATAGTTGCTTAATATTTTCTTCGGCAGACAGCTTTGGATCTATTTCTTCCAAGTACCGCGGCACCCCACCGGTAACGGCAAGAACCTTTAATTTCTCATAGGCCGAAATATTTTTGGGCCAAAAGAGGCTGCAGTCTGCTAAAGGCAGTTCTCTTAAGGTTAATGTATAAGAAATACGCCCTAAAAAACCGGTACTACTCATTATATTTTTGTCGATCCATGCAGCGGCTGAACCACATATAATAAATATTAGCTTATCATTATCCTTTAATTGTAGGTCCCAAAAATTTTTAATGTTGCCAAGAAAGGTCGGATCTTCAGACCCCATCCAAGAGATTTCATCAAACAATAGTAAGATTTTCCCTGATTGAACACGCTCACCAACAGCACTTAAGGCATTGGTCCAATTATCATAACGAGCAGGTGCCGATTTAAATTGTATCGCCATCTGCTCAGAAAATGCATCTAATTGATGCTGAGCCGTCACACCTTTTTCAGGCGGCAGTCCACTAAATACATAAAACTTATCAAATGACTTGGAAAATTCTTTTATCAATCTGCTCTTGCCAATGCGGCGTCGCCCCCTGACAACAATAAAAGAGGCTGTCTTTTTTTCAGTGTACGTAAGCAGCTTCTTAAGCTCTGCTTCCCTGCCTATAAATTTTGACATACTTACTCCCGTTCCACAAATCAATAAATCTAGATTTCCGGAACCATTATAACATATGATTTTGGTTCCACAAATCAATAAATTTAGATTTACGGAACACAGAGCACATTCTTTATTATTTTTGTTCCCCTTTGCCCCGCTTGGCAAACTGCAGCGCAAAAAGCTCCTTGAGCTCATCAGTCGTCGTAGCCTCTGTCGGCTTTTTGTCTGGGCGATAGCCCATCAGGCGTGGAAAGCGCAGGGCAAAGCCCAATGTTTTTTCGGTGATCCCCGCACGATGCAGCGGCGAGCGCGTAATCTCGTCGGCGCGCACTTGGCAGACGGTAGTCGGATAGGTCCAGACGTCCGGATACAGTGGATTAGCGCAGTCCACGTTATGAGGCTTGTGATCAACTTTATTGTGCTCGCACATTTTTTTCTGCTCGCGCCATTCTTCGTCGGTCAACCCGGTACCAATCTTTGCTACGGTCTGAAAAGTGTCATCGTGCTTATTGTAAACACCAACGAGCAGTGCACCGATGCCAAATGATGCCCGCTTGCCCTGGCCAAAATAGTAGCCCAGGATGACACAATCGATGGTATCATCCAGCGTGCCGGTTTCAACGCGCTTTAATTTAATCCAATTAAAATTACGCTTACCCGCTTTGTACGGAGCGTCCATGCGCTTGACCACCAGCCCCTCAAGGCCGAGGGCAATGTTCTGCTGGAAGTACGCTTCCAATGGTCCCGCCTTATCAAAAATTTCTTCTTCGATAGGAAAGATCATCTGATGCTTTTTAATGGCCGCATCATCGCAAATTTTCAAAAGCTGTGCGCGGCGATGCTCGTGCGTCTGGTCCAAAAGAGATGTGCCGTTGAGGTATAAAATATCAAACAGGTAGAGTTTAAGCGGAAAATCTTGCGACATTTTTTCTATATCGTACTTACGCTTTCGCTTTACCGTCTCCTGAAATGGCAAAAAGCTGCCGGTCTGGATATCGACACAGATTGCTTCACCATCGGCAACCACATTGTGCACATCAAGGTCCTCTAGCGATTTGGCAAGATCTGGAAACATTGGCGACATATCCAAAAGGTTGCGCGAAAAGAAGCGAACAACGTGTGGGTGCTTTGTTTTATCAATATGAATTTGCAAGCGAAAGCCATCAAGCTTAGGCTGCGCTGCACACCTGCCTAAACGCTCTATGATGGCGCCTGCAGATGAGAGCCGTTCGGCTGCCGCAGGCAGGATGGGGATACCGGGAACGATGTTAACCTTTCTGATTCCCTCAATGCCATCGGTCTTTAGCGTCTTGATAATAAAGCCGATATCAGCACAAATATTATAGGCCTCCTCAATGTCCTTGCGAATCGATTTGTCGCCGGTGGCCATCCAGGAAAATGCATCCAGCATCGTCATATCAGAAAAGCCAAGCCGCAACTGGCCGGCAATAATGCGCACAATATATTTTGCTGATAATGGATCAAGCGCGCGCAACAGCTTAACTAGGTACTGCTCTTTGTGCTCTTGCGATCCAGTGCCACTCAGATCAATAAACTGGTGTAATGCCTTTTGCACATCATGCACACTCAGGATATCCGATCCTCCAGCCCAGGAGGCATGTGCCAACACCAGGCCGACATCACCGTGTTTATGCACTGCGGCCTGCACGGCATGGACGGTGGTATCGAGCACAAGGGCCATTGTTTTGATCAGGCCTTTTTCAGCAAAGTTAAACTGCGTGGCAATGTAGGGAGGATTAAGCGAGCCCAGCGAAAGATAGGCAATGGTCGCCGCATCGGTTGGGGTGGCCTGCTTAAAAAGATCGGCCAATAATTTGGTAATGGCTGTACGCGATGACTCCTGTTCGATGGCATCAAAGACACGCGCAACTTGATTAAATTTCATGAGTCATCCTTTTTAAATAGGCGGTATATATTTGTCGTATGGCGCATCACAAGCCAAAGCGCTATGCAGACAAATAAAGGGGCATGCGCAGCGCTCTGATAATAATAATCACATAGCATAGCGAGTGCAATCCATGCAAGCGATGCAACAAAAGGATGCCGGGTAATGGCAACGATGATAAGCCAACAGACCAACGTGAACAATAACATAGTGAATGGGATATAATAGGCTGCTATGCCAATAGCTGTAGCAACCCCTTTGCCTCCCTTAAAGCGGAGGAATGGCGAGAAGGCATTGCCGATTAACAGGGCCGCACCGATAGGATATAATGCCGTAGATTGCTGTGGGTCTAGATAATACCCAGCAAAGATCATCATGCCATAGGCCTTAAGGGCGTCAGCACAAAAGATCAGCAAAAAATAGCGCTTACCAAGGACGCGCGCTACGTTGCTGGCACCGATATTGCCCGAGCCATAGCAAGTTATATCGATACCCATGACATATCGGCCAAACCAATAGCCGGATGGGATTGCGCCTACAATGTAGGCCAAGAGTATAAGAAACCACTGCATAGTTATTTACACAATAATTATTGGGAATGTATTGCTATTTTTGTTACTAAAGAGAGATTAATCATTGGGCCTGGAAATAGCAAGGGGCCTATTGCAGATTAAGTCCTCTTTCCAGCGACGTACGATATGTATGAAACTTACTCAAGAGAGCCCGCTGCCTTTGGATAGTAGACTCTGGAGCCCCCACAATTATTTTAATACCCGGTTTACCATTCCCATTACGTTCCGCATTACATACTTGCACTGCCTCTTCCAAAGCATCAAGTGAATCCTGTTCTATTGGGCATCCACGTAGCTTGATTCTTTGTAAAGATTCGTGTCCTTTAATAAAGGCAATAAATGGTGCGCTAAAATTTTTGATAAGATTGTAACTCAAGTCAAGCTCCTCAAGAGCCCGCAAGCCACATATGGCATCGGGAATCTGGGTAATTTTGTGCCTGGATAAACATAATGTTTTAATAGGACGGGATTGATTGGCACCAAGAATATGGTCCATGACAGAATCTAATGATGTTAGCGGCTTGTCACCTGTTTGCGATGAGCAATGTAAATAAAGGGTGTCCAATCCCCCAACCCAAGCGGCGTCCACTCTAGCGTTAATGGCATTAATTGCCTTAATTACCTTATTGTGTTTAATTGCTTCCCTGATCTGTGGATAATTATTCTGCAGAGGCGGTTGATAATTGCCGACTGCAGGCGCTATTGGTACTGTTGCTACAGGTACCTGTAGATTAACAGCCAATCCTGGCTGATGACCAATACCAGATGATGGTACAGGCGGCACAAATGGCGGAGCCTCGGGTGCTCGCCGAACAAAAAATGACGACAGGTAGCGCCGAACCGGTTTAAACAACAATGCCGTTGATGCCACAGCACCTAAAACTAGCAATCCTAATAAAATAGCTTTCATAGAAATAACCCCCAATTTTTAGCTATTAAGCCCCATGGCTTTTATAGTATTAACCTGACACAAATAAGAAATTTCGTCAAAAGGGGGGCTGACATAAAAAAAGCAGGGACCTGCGAATAAACACAGATCCCTGCTTGGAAATTTTAAGAATAAAAATAGCTTTTTTAGAACTCTTCTAAATCAACATCAAGGCTAAAATCGTGGTCGCCACTGATGCTGATGTTTTCGTCGTCTTCATCGATGATCTTTTCCTCATCCATGTCATCTTCATCAATTTTCTTGCTTGAGCTGGTAGCGCTCACTTTTTCTTTTTGTGGCTCAAGTGCTTCGTCTGCCGATGGTAAATCGGTATCATCGCTTATGACGTTGCTTTCAAAGGTGATGTCACTGGTCATGCTCACCTTTTCCTGTTGCTCATCATCCAATAAGGCATTGCTCTGATCACTATCCTGGACAGTCGACTCATCAGCCGTCGCGCTGATCTTCTCACCCTGCACATCGGCACTGAAGGTGCTATCACACGCTTGCTCTTGGTCAACATCAATCGCTTCATCAACAGCCCTCAAAAGGCCGAGAGAGGCGCCAAGAACAAATAATAAAACAAGTGCTTTCTTGAAGAAAACGGTGCGTATCATAAAAATACTCCAACAGTATGAAAAACTAAATTACCATGTGCCTGCCACCACGGCGGCATACGACCTCCTTAGCTTTGGGCAAAAATGATAATTTGTCAACCGCCAGTCATCAGGATTCAGGCGGGCAACGGTTGCCTGCCTGAATCAATAGATGTCATTTTTTATGGAAGCCCTGCGCGAACCTCTTCCAGAATGACCCCAAGCCAATTTTCATTATTTCCTGGATGTGCGGTTGGGTTTGGCGTTGGAGTAGGTTCAACATTACCAATAACGCCCCAGAAGGCATCATGTTGGGTTTGTTCGATAAGCTTAGCGCTGCCGGTAGCCTTTAACTGCGTGGCAAGCTGAGGGTTTTGTTGGAATTTTGCTTGAACAACGGTGCGCATCCAGTTAACCTTATGGGCAGAGAACCACACGTTAAGCTGTGTGCTACCGTTGTCTTTCCCAATTTGCCACGCCTGATACCCAGAGGTTACCTGCGTCAGGGCGTTCAGGAGCGTTGGGTCGTTTGAAAATTTTCCGGCTTGGTACGCGGCTTCAGCGTTAGGAAAGGTATACCATCCTGAGGGAAATTGAAGTCTGATTGGTGAGTGCCAAAAATTGCCTAAAAAATAGTATTTCTGATTAACGCAGGTACCTTGTTTGCCTGGTTTATCATCATAAAAGAATCTGATAGCCTGCTGCTGTTGCATAGCCTGCTGCTGTTGCATAGCCTGCTGCTGTTGCATAGCCTGCTGCTGTTGCATAGTCTTTGGCAAAGCTTTTCCAGCCTTCAATTGATCCAAATGCGTCTTGCCACATGCAACGCTGAAATAGCCGGCTCTTGGCCCATAGGCCAATTTTGTGCATCCCTGAACCAAGCACGGGCGCTTTGTTATGCCGGCCTGTGTAAGTTGTGTGTTGTGACCTCTAGAACATGCAGTGGAATAGTCATCTCCCTGATTAAATGCCTTATTAGGACACCCTGGAACAAGGCAATATGCCACCACCGGTTGTTGTATTTGAGCCGGTTGTTGTGCTTGAGGCTGTTGGGACGAGCTTGATGATGATGAGCTTGATGATGATGAGCTCGATGAGCCAGACAAACCAAGAAGATAGTCGTAAATTTGAGCATGGGCCTGACTTTGAGGATTTTGAATACACTTACCATGAGCAATCTTAATAAGCGTATGTCCTCCACGTGACGTGCTAGTTGGGGCAACTAAACCTTGATTAACCAGACCTTTTAGAGCAGAAAGATTACCCTGCTCAATATAAAGAATAGCTGTTTGTACAGGCCCTTGAGGCTGTTGTGTTGGTGCCGGCATTTTGCCATACGCACTGCCAATGGCCAACAAAGCCATAGCATTTACAAGAATTAGTGCTTTTTTCATCATATCGCTCCCACTATTACGGATTATTATTAAAAAATCATACAAGTACCACACGGCACACGTACATTTATCATTGTAATTCAAATAGGAAATTAATGCAAGGGGTTTTAAAATTTGTCTTTAATTACATCCCCTGCTAAGCTACTAGAAAAGTTTGTATTTAATTAAGGGGAACCGACAATGAGTACCGCAATGCATCGTATACAAGGTTTATTGGCTTATTCTTTATGTCTAGGGATACTACTGGCACCGCGATTACAAGCACTTGATGAACCAACATTTTATCGAAGTCCTGCCTATGGCAACGTTCCAGTGTATAATGTTAATGATTGGACAAGCTTTATTAACATCAGAGGCTTACAGGCAAGCGCTGATAAGTCATTTAACAATAGGCACACAGGCAATAGACTTGGCCTTTATACGCCTGCCAGTAAACCAATCAAGCACGTTGCTCTCTTTGATGATAGTGGCCCCCAGGAATTAACGCGTTTGGGCCTTGGCATGGATCCGCGCCCTAATTCGCCGGTCACCCAAAAATTTTGGACCAATTCACCCGACCCAAAGGTGCCACTAACCGGTCTGTTTGATAATTTACCACTATCCTGCCATGGCAAGGATGGCGCCTTTTCGCTGCATGGACGCATGCTGGTCAATGAAATTGACTTTACCATGCAACAAAACCTGGTCTGGGGCTTCTTTGGCTATGTTAGCCTCCCCTACCGCGATATTACCATTGACAACATTAAGCTTCACAATCATGGCGCTGACATGATCCCAGTAAACCCAATCGATATCGGGTCTGAAGTGCCAGCCACCTATTCAATGACTGAGTTTGTCAATGTTGATTTGCCCGAAATTTTAAAGGAAAATGGTTTTGATTGCCCATGGAATACGACCTTTAAAAAACATGGCGTCAGCGACCTTATCATGGCCGTTGGGTGGCAGGGATACGATGCCAATGCTGGAGATAAGATTACAGCACTGGGTGGTCGCATGCATCTTGGCTGCCTCTTCCCAACCGGCGTTAAGCGCAATGAGGACCTGGTCTGCGCCGTGCCACTTGGCTATAACGGGCACTGGGGCCTGCTGCTGCGCATGAGCGCAGAGTTAACCGTATACGATTTTGTTACCTTTGCAGCACAGGCCGGCACAACCGTCTTTTTCAGAGAACACCGCTACATGCGGCTTAAGACAAGCAAGGCACAAGAAGGCTGGTTTACCCTTGAAAAAACGCGTGTTAAAATCGATGAAGGCTCCCTGTGGGACTTGCAGGGCTTTGTAAAATTTGACCGCTTTTTTAAGGGCTTTTCCGTACTCTTAGGCTACTCCTTCACCCGTCAGGAAGAGAGCCGCTTCCACCTGCAGGATGGCTGTTTCTTGCACACCCTTGCTGAGCGGTTAAGCGTTATTCCATCAAGCCGTCATGATGGCTCCAAAACACGTACCTTTATCTCAGCCGATACGATTGCCAACAGTGACACACGCTATCATGGCTGGCAGACCGAATCGCTTCATTTTGTTGCTGCTTATGAAGGCATCCCAAGTGCAACTAAAAATATTGATCCGTACATAAGCTTTAGTTATACCTATCCAATATTTGGCAGAAACTCATTTGCTTCGCAGGTATTTGCCGGTAGTCTCGGATTACAATTCTCATTGCGATTTACGTAACAAGGAACACACAACCTCATGAACATCATCAGTCAGCTCAAAGAGCTCATAAACACCCAGGTCGTAAAACTCAGCCCATCCCAGCAGCTACCGGCCGGCATTGAATATAAAATTAATAGCGACACAGCATCAGCGTTTGGCGATATAAGCTGCAATGCCGCCATGATCCTTGCCAAACAGCTGGGCCAAAATCCACGCATGGTTGCCACAACACTGCAGCAATCGCTACAAGAAGCTGATTCTGAAGGGCTAATAACAGCAATGGCTATTGCAGGACCCGGCTTTTTAAATATCTCCCTATCGCCCAAAGCGTGGCAAACATTATGGCAGGAATTGTACCAGCAGCAGGCTGCATTCTTTGTTTCTAAACCGCATACACCTGCCAAATTTTTATTAGAATTTGTAAGCGCCAATCCAACCGGCCCGCTCCATTTGGGCCATGGTCGTGGGGGCATCATTGGCGATACTTTGGCCAAAGTGCTTACCTTTCAGGGGCATACCGTCCTGAAAGAATTTTATATAAACGACGCCGGCAATCAGGTAAAATTGTTAGGGCTGTCTCTCAAAGCTCGTTGCCTGCAGCAGCTTGGGCACGTTGCTACGGTACCTGAAGATGGCTACGCTGGTGAGTACTTGATTGACCTGGCAGCCGATTGCGTTGCCCAGCATGGGCCTGACGTGGCCGGCAAAGATGATATGTTCTTCCAGCTCTATGCAAAAGAACAACTGCTAGGCCAGATTAAGGCTACGCTGACTACCTATGGTATCACCTTTGATAATTGGTTCTCTGAAAAGACACTCCATGACAATGGCGCAATTGACGAAGTTCTAACACTTCTACAAGAAAAAGGCCTGGCCTATGAGCTGGACGGCGCGCTCTGGTTTAAATCAACCGCCTTTGGCGACGATAAAGATCGCGTTATCAAAAAGAGTACCGGCGAGCTGACCTATATAGCTGCCGACATTGCCTATCACAAGAACAAATTTGACCGTGGCTACACGACACTGATTGATATCTTGGGGCATGATCATCATGGCTACGTTAGACGGCTGAAGGCAACCATGGAGGCACTTGGCTATCGCCAGGATCAGCTCGACGTGGTGCTCTACCAACTGGTCAACATCAAAGAGAATGATGTGGCCGTAAAAATGTCTAAACGTGCCGGCACCTTTACCAAGCTGAGTGATGTGATTGAGGCGGTGGGCACCGACGTTGCACGCTTCTTTTATCTCAATCGCAAGGCGGACGTCACGCTTGATTTTGACCTTGCAGCGGCACTTAAAAAGACTGATGAAAATCCGGTCTATTACATTCAATACGCCTATGTACGGCTAGTCAGCTTGATGCAAAAGGCAGCACAAGAGGGCCTGGGTGATACGGTCAATGCATTGCGTTCACGTACGCTAGACGCTGCATGGTTCAATGGGCATGGAGCACTGCTGAGCGAGCATGAGATTGCGCTGCTGAAAAAAATTGTTATGCTACAAGATGTTTTGCAAACCATTGCCACGTCATATCAGACGCATTTGCTTTCGTATTACGCCCTGGAACTTGCGCAACAATTGCATAATTATTATACGCACAACAAAGTTCTGGATAAAGAGCACACCAAGACAACTGCTATGCGTTTGGCCATGGTCTTTTTAGTCCACCAGACGCTTGGGCTCTGCCTTGATTTACTTGGTCTTACTAAACCTGAAAAAATGTAATCCGAAATACCTTACATCATGAACATTAGCCAAATCCCCAATTTTAGTATCAAAGATTTTAACCCGCAACACATTAGAAACTTTTCTATCATTGCGCATATCGACCACGGTAAATCGACACTAGCCGACCGCTTGCTAGAAATTACCGGCACTATTTCATTGCGCCAAAAGAATGAACAGGTGCTTGATAAACTCCAGGTTGAACGTGAGCGAGGCATTACCGTAAAAGCTCAAACCGCATCACTCTTTTATGAATACAACGGGCAGATTTACCTGCTCAACCTCATTGATACCCCCGGCCACGTGGACTTTACCTACGAAGTTTCGCGCTCACTGTATGCCTGCCAAGGGGCCCTGCTCCTGGTTGACGCGGTACAAGGGGTACAGGCACAGACAATGGCCAATTTCTTTTTAGCCTTTGAACAAAATTTAACCATCATCCCGGTTATTAATAAAATCGATATCATGAACGCCGACCCTGAGCGTGTTGGCAAAGAGATGAAAACAGCATTTGATATTAATCCAGAAGATATTATCCCTATTTCGGCAAAAATGGGTATCGGCCTTGATAAGCTCTTTAAAGCAATTATTGAGCACATCCCATCACCAAGAGGCAATGAAGATGCACCGTTAAAGGCGCTTTTGTTTGATTCGTGGTTCGATGAATATCGCGGCGTTATCTGTCTGATTGAAGTCATTGATGGCAGCATCAAAAAAGGGGATATGGTCACCTCTGCTCATACTGGACAAGAGTATGAGGTCCTTGATATTGGCTTAATGTACCCAGAACCTTATCCAACCGATGCCCTCTATACTGGGCAGGTCGGATTTCTCATTGCTGGTATGAAGACGGTTAAAGAGGCCAATATTGGCGATACGGTGTATCACACCAAAAAACCGGTTCCTCCATTGCCAGGCTTTAAGCCAGCAAAATCAATGGTGTTTGCTGGTATCTACCCACTTGATACATCAGACTTTGACGCTGTGCGTGATGCAATTGAAAAGCTCACACTTAACGATCCCAGTGTGCACGTTGAAAAAGAAAGCTCAATGGCGCTTGGCCTTGGCTTTCGCTGTGGCTTTTTGGGCCTCCTGCACATGGACGTCTTTAAGCAACGGCTAGAACAGGAGTATGACGCCTCCATTATTGTCACCTCCCCTACCGTGTTGTACAAGGTACTCCTTACCAATGGAGAAGAGGTTGTTATTGAAAACCCTTCAAAGTACCCAGACCAAGCCTCTGTTGAGACAGTCTTTGAGCCAATCATTTCGGCTACCATTATTACGCCAAAGGACTATTTGGGTAATATCATGAAGCTGTGTCAAGAGCGTCGCGGCATACAGCAGGAGATGTCATACCTGGATGAGAATCGTATTATTTTACGGTACAAATTACCACTCAATGAGATCATCACCGATTTTTATGATAAATTAAAATCACTCAGTGCTGGCTATGCAAGCTTTGATTATGAACAGGCTGGCTACGAGCCGGCAGACCTAGTTAAGATGAACATATTGCTCAATGGCAAGGCTGTAGACGCCTTGTCGATCATTGTTCACAAAGATAAGGCCTTCTATATCGGTCGCCAATTGACGCAAAAACTGAAAGAGGTTATTCACCGCCAAATGTTTGAAGTGGCTATTCAGGCCGCTATTGGCGCAAAAGTCATTGCACGTGAAAGCGTCTCAGCTATGCGCAAAAACGTTATTGCAAAATGCTACGGTGGCGATATTTCACGAAAAAGAAAGCTGCTTGAAAAGCAGAAAGAGGGAAAGAAGAAACTTAAGCAGATCGGTAATGTTGAGCTTCCGCACGAAGCCTTCCTGACTATTCTTAAGCACGAATAATGCTCAAGGGGCGCCCAATGAGAAAGAGAAAAGGTTGTTATTCAATTTCTGTAGTTGCAAAGATGTTTTCGGTGCACCAACAGACTATTCGCATGTATGAAAAAGAGGGCCTTATTTGCCCCAAGCGCTCATCTGGCAACACACGCCTCTTTTCTGAAGAGGATGTTGACCGCCTGGAGGAAGTTATTCATTTAACGCATAAAGTTGGCGTTAACCTTGCCGGCGTTGAAATCATTTTGAAACTGCAAAAAAAGATTAAACGCATGCAGGATGATATGAACAAGCTGTTTCAGGATGCTGAGAGCGACTTAGAACTTGAAAGCAAACAGGTTAAAGAGGATCTCAAAAAGCAGGTCGAGCGGCTGGTCAGCATCAAAAAGACTCCCATTAAAGCGGGTAAACAGATGAAGCTACTCACCGATTCTGCTCAAAGCAAACCGGCTGATGAGAGCCAATTAGAAGATATTAAAATTGATTATAATGATGAATAGAGGGGGCAATGCCCCCTCTAGCTTGTGATAGCGCCTTAAAAGAATGTTACGTTACTGTTAAGATTCTGCTCATTCACAATCGTTGCCGATGTTGAAATATACACAGATGCTTGTTCAAGATTTACATTTTGGATACAGTCTAATGTCGTTCCCGGCTGAAAATTAAGATTTGCAATAAAATCATTGATGATTATTGAGTTCTGGTTGATATTTTGGTAGGCGAAATACCCTTTATTAACCATTAATGTTGACGCTGCATTAAATTGCAGAATAATATCATTGGCCCCATTATTATTACCAATCAGCAGCCCCGTATCAATCGATGTGCTTTCTGCGGCTATATGTGCAAGGCCGTCTGCAATAATCTTACCATTAATGAACTGTATGCCAGATTTTGTGGCATAAAAGGTTGCATCATTAATGTGCAGCAGCGATGTATTATCAATAAGCGTCAATAAATTGGGGTTGTAATTACCTGGGTCATAGCTAAAGGTAAAGGTTGGCTCCAAGCGCAGCGTTGCATTATGGTTAATCGTCGATGTAAGCGTGCTTTGGTAAGCGAAAGTAAACGTCCCAACCATATCCAAGAGTCCATAGATTTGGAATGCTCCATTGCTGAATGTATAATTCCCTTCCTGTACCCAGGCAATGTTATCAAAAATCACAACACCGGTATGATCCAGGCACTGGATGTTAGCTCCTTGTACGCCGTCTATGGTCATATCGCGCAGATGAAGCGTAGTATTGTGGCCAACAATCATCGCACCATGGCTGCCAAGCGTGACTCTGTTACCGTGGGCATCAAAGGTGCAATTACCGTTAAATTTAAGCGTACCAGAAATAGCAAGGTCGTCGTTTAGATGCACGTTTGCATTATTAATCTTAGTGAGATTAACCGTTGGAAGACCGGTAATACTTGAGCACAAATCGATTACATGGCCATTGCCAATAATTGAACCACCAGTGCCCAGGCCAGTAACGTTCTGAAAAATAAGATCGGTGCCTAGGTACAGTTGCCCGCCATGCAGGTTAATGTTGCCAGAGACGGGAAAGACTGAATTGAATGTACAGGTTGTGGAAGCGTCACCAAGGCTAAAGCCGTTTTTCATAAAGGCAAAGGCATTCACCTGGTTATTATTAAGCAAGCTGCCATTATCTGACGTTGGAAATTGGGAAAATGCCGCAACAGATACCAGAATGTTAGACCCTACTGAATTAGCCTGTAATTGTCCAAACATGCAGAGCACAACAAAAGCGGAATATAAAACTTTGTTCATTATTTTTTCTCACTTTACTTACATTGAAACTTTTTATATTTTTACCTCAATATATATCACCCTACCCAAAATTTACCACAGCATCATTGTCCCTTTCACTAGTAATCCCCCCTAAACATTATCTTGAGCTCACGCGATAAACAAGTTCTATTGATTGTAATCATCACAACAATGATAAAACAATTGATTTGATTTCTGGGTCAAAATCGGCATATTCGAGAGGCATAAAGGGCAGTGTGTCCATGGGCACGAACCATGATTGTACATAAATCACCGAAAAAGCTATTGCCAAGCAAAAGTGTTTATGATAGAGTTTGTCTTGTATTTTTCATACACATTTTTCTGAAAAAAACATGCCGAGGTGGCGAAATTGGTAGACGCACTGCCTTGAGGTGGCAGCGGGAGAAATCCCATAGGAGTTCGAGTCTCCTCCTCGGCACCATCCGCCTTCGTCAAGACTACGGCGCGATGATTTCCCCAAAATAAGGCGGATGCCGCGTCGAAGCTTTAGCGTAGACGGGCTGCTTGCAACGAAGAAAAAAAGATTTTGTTATTAAAAAAAGAAGTAGACAGAGTATTAGGAGACCTATCCATGAGCATTCAATCACGATCCGCAAGGATGTTTCTTTCCCCTCTCGCAGCGTGGCTTGTAGCCCTTGCGGTGAGCTCGTATTTTCTATTCACCTTTGACAAGAAAACGCTGAGCCAGGCGCAAGAAGAAACTGGCATCTGGGGCACAATTAAAAAATACTACGGTGCATTGAAACTCAAAGGAATCAAAAAAGGGATCGACCTTGAGGGTGGTACCTACCTGGTCTATAGTGTAGAAATTGAAAAGGCATTGGAAGGTAAACTCAATGCAGAAAGCCGTTCACTGGACGCTTTTCTTAAAAATAAAGATGTTAAAACACTCCCAACAAAAAAAGTTGTTAAAAATTTAACCCTAGAACTCACCTTTCCAAGCGAAGAGTCAGCAGCTAAGGCGTATAATGTTCTCAAAGAGGGTCGTGGACAAACATTGCACCTCAAACGTGATGGCACACAGGTAAGCGCCACCCTATCCCCTGAAGTTGATAACGCGGTGCGCACTGGCGCAGTGGAACAGACTATTAGCGTGCTCAACAACCGTCTTGGCGGCTATGGTGTTGAGGGTATTGTTGTACAACAACACGGTGAGCGTGAAATTGTTATCCAGTTGCCTGGGATTGATGATCCTGAGCATGTTAAATCTGCGATTACCAAAACAGCTCATTTGGAGTTTAAGATTGTAGAAAAGAGTGGATCAAACAAAGAGGCACTTTTGGACGAATTTGATGGCGAACTGCCAAGCGACAAGATGATCGTTCCCGGTAAAAAGGGCTCAGGCGAAGACGACGAGACGGCTGGCAGATGGTATTTGGTTTCAGCCTACCCTGACCTTACCGGCGACCATTTAACGAGCGCTCAAGTAGACCACGATGAATTTCACCGTCCACAGGTAACCTTTAAGATGGACAGTGCCGGGGCTCACGAATTTGCCGACATCACTGCGAACAATATTGGCCGCCAGCTTGGTATCATCATCGACAACGTTATGATTACCAGTCCAAAGATCAATACCTCTATTCCTGGCGGCTCCGGATCAATCACCGGTATCGGATCGGCGGCAGAGGCCTTTGATTTGGCTGTTGTGCTTCGTTCCGGTTCATTGCAGGCACCGTTAAAGCTTGAACGCGAAAATCGTGTTGGCGCGTCCCTTGGACAGGATTCAATTAACAAAGGCATGATGTCATGCGCGGTGGCTCTGATGTTGCTGTTTATTTTTAGCCTGATTTACTACAAAATCCCAGGGCTTCTTGCTATTCTCACGCTGATCTGTAACATTTTCTTAACCTTGCTGTTCTTGTCGTACTTTAAAGCCACCTTGACACTCCCTGGTATTGCTGGTATCGTACTGACCATTGGTATGGCAATTGACGCCTCTATCTTGATTTACGAACGCGTTAAAGAAGAGTTGGCCATGGGTGTGCCGCTGAGGAAATCAATCCTAGACGGCTTTGATAGTGCCATGTCAGTGATCTTAGACTCTAACATTACCACCTTCTTGACCGGTATCGTTCTGTTCCACTTTGGTGGTCCAGCAATCAAAGGTTTTGCAGTCACCTTGATGGCAGGTATTATCGCTACCGTCCTAACCGGTGTGTACTTTCTTAAAGCACTCTTCCTGTTCTTAACCGATCAGTGCGGTGTTAAAAAACTGAAATTCTAAATTCTTGGCGACGTAGCTCAGTTGGTTAGAGCGACGGAATCATAATCCGTAGGTCCTGAGTTCGAATCTCAGCGTCGCTACCAAAATCAAAAGCCCCTCTGTTAGCGCAGAGGGGCTTTTTTCTTAGAAAAAGTCATCGACAAGGGTTATTATCGACCAATAGTCCACTTATGCACCAAGTTTTTAAAGGCATTGCCTCGCTCATGATAGTTTTTAAAAAAATCAAAACTTGTGCCGCTGGGCGAAAATAGCACCTGATCGCCAGGCTGAATGCGACCAGCAAGATCGGCCATCACCGCTTCAAGTGTTGGCAACAATGTACAGCCACCAAAGGCGTCACAGTCTTTACCAAAGCAATAAACCTTCTTAACCATACTGTTATTGGCAAGAAACTGCATCAATGGTGACCGATCAACTCCTTTACTCAAGCCGCCAACAATAACAATGATTGGGCGCTGATGCGCAGCAAGGCTCTGTACAGCTACCATGGTTGCCTGGATGACCGTTGACTTGGAGTCGTTATAAAAATCAACCTGATGAAACGTGCCACAGTGTTCAATGCGATCATGGTGATCATCCAACAAGGAGGTAGTACGCTGCCGCAGCGCAACAGCAATCGCGGCCATATCGCCATGCAAAGCGTGTAATGTTGCTATAATTGGCAGCCAATTTTTTATAAAGGTAATATCAGGCAGCAAATGAACAGCAATGAGTGGTTTAACATATTGCACAATCTTGTTGTTAACATGTGCAATAACAACATGGCTGTTCTCGACGTACACTAGGTTGTAGGATGTGCGGGTAAAATTATGAAGGTCGAACGCTTGTTGACTATCAACACAGATATACAGCGTGGCCGGATGGTCCCGCAAGCGCTCTTGTACCACATCGCCCATTGGGCCATAGAGTAAATCGCTGGTAACAATGCAGACCTGATCGGCACGTTGATGACGAATCATGGCATACTTTGCTTCAAGATACTGGGCAAGCGTACCATGCCGGTCAAGATGATTTGGGTAAAAATTGGTCCAGACGGCAATATCAGGCGCAAATTTTTTATTAAGCTCAAGCTGAAAGCTAGATAGCTCCAGTACGGCCACGTCGCACTCATCTTGTTGCTTAACCAAATCAAGCATGCCAATGCCTACGTTGCCGCCTATTATGGCTTGGTGTCCAGCCGCGCTCTGCACCAACTCGCCAAGCAATTTGGTGATCGTCGTCTTGCCCAGCGACCCGGTCACCGCAATAACCGGTTTTTTAAAGAAGTGCGCAAAAAAATCAAGCTCGCACAAGAACTTATCATTGTACTGCTGATAGGCGTTAAGATCGACCCCAGGGCTTGTGATCACAACGTCACTGTGCTGAATAAATGCTGCAAGATCGCCGCTGGTAACGGCCGTGGCATTGTGTGACGCGATAAACGAAAGTTCATCGCCGGTCAATGGCCGTGCATCCCATACCGTCACCGCCATGCGCCCAGCAAGCTGATCATGCTCGTCGAGCAGGACACCGTAGACCGCTGGGCAGCGGTCCTGCTGATAGTACTTACTACGTAGAAACGCCAGCATCGATCTGCCAACAACACCAAAGCCGATAATGCCTATTGTATACATACTACATATCCCTCTATCACGAAACTCTTGGCTGACCTCCAATATTTTAAGTATGGTGGTTGGGTGCCAGTCTTCTATCCATTAAAAAACATTTCAGAAGATACTGTATTTTACGTATTTAGCATAGGGGAAAATGACAATGCAGCTCCATATTACCTATAATTTTGCTGATCTTAATCAAGCACTTAATGTTGCCCAACAGACGGCAGAGTATGCTGATATTTTAGGTATTGGATCGCTCCTGTTATTAAAGGATGGGGTAAAATCTATCAAAGCGTTTAAAACCGCCTTTCCTAACAAGGCTATCTTTGCAGAATCACGGCTCTCTGAAAAGGCTGATCAGGCTGTTACCATGATGGCACAAGCCGGCGCCAATTATGTTTCAGTCCTTGCCTGCTGTTTTCATAGCACTATCAAAAAGACGGTAGAGACGGCAAAATCATTTGACGTCAAAGTCGCCCTCGATCTTTTTAATGCACCATCAACCGGACAATCGGCAATGGATGCCAAAATGCTTGGAGTGCACCTGTTGCTCTTGCACCGTCTGCCACATGCTGATGAAAGCATTGAAATTGAAGCTGAGTGGCATAATGTGCGGGATAATAGTAAGCTGCCCATTTTTATTACCGGTAAAATTGACGAAGAAAATTTTACAAAAATTATAGCACTCAAGCCACAAGGCATTATGATTGGTGGTGCTATCACACAGGCTGAAAATCCGGCTAAGGCTGCGCATTATTTTCGTTCTTTGATGTAGATTTTTCGTACCACCAAATGGCTTGGCACTACAGCTACATGTGCCACACATTACTTATTAAGTTATCCCGTTACCATAAACCTAGCAAAGACCCAAGAGCGGCAAGAAGTGTTGCAAAAGCTCTTGTTTGCGCGCGCTACCGGCATGTGAGCTTTCAAACAACAGAACGCCATTGTTACCATGTTTCATTTTCCAGGTAATCACTGACGGATCTTTCATGCCAATTGTTGCGCCAAGCGTTTTAAAAATGCCAGCATCGTCGGCAGTCTTGTGCTGACCTGCTACACTCCGCTGAGCAAGGCCAGCGATTTTTTTCTGAAATGGCGCATTGCTCATAGACTCAACAAACGCCTGAGGGCTTGCCCACGGGTCCTGTTGATGCAGTGAACACTCGCCATCGTCATAACCAGCCACCCCTTTGAAACAATCAAAGTCTGGGTTATCAATAAAATAGCCGGCTTTGCCTAAATTAAAATTGTGACCATGGCCCAGGTCATGCAGTACAAGCTGCTCCAGGCCATGAACTTCATGGTTAGATAGGATCCTGTGCGGCAGACTAAGAAGCTTAGCAACCAATAATCCCTCGTCGCTATCCAATGCATGCAAGGTAATATCACTCATGAGAAAACTCCTTTCTGTTTCTACTTTTTTTAACCTTATATCTTTTTTTTATGATGAACAAGCTTTTTATTTTTTCATAAAAAATCGGTCATAAAGTGAACAGCCGACAGAAAAAAGTTTGGGGTCTTCACGTGACTACTCAACAACCTCTTTTACCATAAGGTCAAGGTGAATACCGTGCGAGGCCTTAACGAGTACCAATGATTCCCGCGCAGCTAAAAGGCCGGTCAGTACGGCATGAGCCTCCTGCCAGTCCTTTGCAAAGGATATGGCCAACTCATCAGGCACCGTACTACCTATTAATTTGGCATTCTCTCCTACCAAGATAAGCCGTTGCACATTGCCAGTCTTGCTAATGACGCGCCCCATTTGGCGGTGCCAATACGCCGTCTTATCACCAAGCTCAAGCATATCGCCCAGCACAGCAATTTTTTGTCCTTCAAAATCCATCTGAGCAAAAGCAAGCAGTGCGGCCTTCATGCTTTCTGGATTGGCGTTGTAACAATCATTCAGCAAATGCCCGCCAGCACCTTTTAATTTTTTCATTTCAAAGCGATGCTCAAAACCTTTGTACACCTGCAGGCCTTCTATCACCTTTTCAAAGGGGATGTGCAGAAAATAGGCAACGGTGCTTGCAGCCAAGGCATTGTGTACAAATCCTTTGTGGTTGCCATGGACGTTAATGACAGCTTTTTGGCCATACCACTTTAGACTAAAGGTGGTTGTAAATGACCCATCAGCCGCCTGGATGGTACGAATTTTTCGAGCCTGCACATGATTTTTAATTTTTACACCAAAGCGAGCAGTTGGATGCGCGTAATTAAGGTCACCAAGTAATGGTTGGTCACCACAAACAATACCAACATTGTGTGGTGTAAAGAGCGCAAACAGATTACGCTTTTCAGCTGATACACCGCGCAGTGAATTACCAAGCCCTTCCATGTGTGCATGGCCAATGTTGGTGATAACGCCAATCGTTGGACGCAGGATGTCAGCAAGCTGGATCATCTCCCCTTTTTCGTTAATGCCAACCTCGATAACGGCAACCGCTGCAGTTGCTGGAATACGTAGAACGTTATAGCAGATGCCAAAAACATTATTAAAATTTTTAAACGAGACGTACGCATCAACGCCTGCAACGTCCAAAATACAACGTACAATCTCTTTGGTGCTTGTCTTGCCAACAGAGCCGGTGATGCCAACAACAGGACAGGTGAGTGTGTTGCGCCACGCTTTGGCAAGTGCAATGTACGCATCAAGCGTCTCATGCACTATAATAAAAAGCTTGCCGGCTCGCTCTTGCGCGGTTAATTGTGTGACGTGGTGCATAGACTGCCTACTCACCAGAGCGCCACAAGCACCCTTGGCCAGTGCATGTTGAAGAAACGTATGTCCATCAAAGTTGGGGCCACGCAATGCGATAAAAAAGTCACCTGGCTGCGTAGTCCTCGTGTCCATAGAAACCATCACATCACAGCCCTGGTCAATAGACTGCCATTGGCTATTATGCTGGTTAGATGGCACTGATGACAGAGTGATATCACCTAATTGAAACGTTGCCTCTGGCAATGCGTTACACAAAAAATCTCTGTTTAGTTTCATGGGTTCCCTCAACCTACATAGTCTGTGGTTACTGACTGCGACACAAGAGGAAAAGGTACGTGTTTCCTCTATTTTGTCAAGGATTTTTGCCGTAATGAAAAGCCCTCGTATATTGTATTGCAACGCATGGTTGGGCATGGTAGTCTTAAAGCATCGTAAAAAAATAAAATATGTTTGAAACGCAAGATTGGAAACGGGACATGTCATGAGACAATTACCGATTGGTATGCAAACATTTAAAGACCTCATTGACGCTGGGTATATCTATAATGCTTACCCTATTCAAGAATTTGATAATATTATTGCAAACAAAATCGAATTAGATAAATTCGAAGTATTTAAAATTCCCCTTAAAACTATACTCTTTCAAGCCGGGTATCTTACCATTAAAAGCTATGACCCAGTACTTAAGCACTTCACCCTCAACTACCCAAACCAAGAAGTGCGTGAATCATTTCTAACGTTTGTCATGGAAGAGCTCACCGCTGTTGCAGGGTCAACCTTTGAAACCTATGTTGCCCTGCTTAAAAAGGCTCTTAATAAAGGCAGTCTTCCTGAATGTATAGCACTAATACAAAAATTTTTAATACACATTCCTAATCACCTCTACATTAGACATGAAAAATGTTATCAGGGTATTTTTTACATCATCTTCAAAATGGCCGGTTTTGATATCATCACGGTCCCTCGATACACCTCGCAAAGCTCGGCACTCGGGATGATCGGGTTTCCTGATGGCTATATCGACGCAAGCATCGAAACCGAAAATACATTTTATGTATTTGAGCTCAAACTTGATAAAACAAGTGAGCAGGCTATGCAACAGATAAAAGATAGAAAGTATTATGAAAAGTTTTTGGACCGGGGCAAACCGGTCATCCTTGTTGCTATAAATTTCCAGACAGAGACTCATCAGATTTCGCCTGATTGGATGAGTGAAACAATGAATTAATTTTTCTAGAGACAGGTCGCAACAGCAAAAAATCTATTTCCCTTTTCTCGTGCGCCATGTTATACGTTAAAAGCTAA
>Ga0206858_1081_pt1 | contig 26376 bp, 22 predicted proteins | sample Alteio_BWOrgCont_46_FD_152622 | JGI IMG/M metagenome (GOLD analysis project Ga0206858, IMG submission 152622) | Enriched cells from forest soil in Barre Woods Harvard Forest LTER site, Petersham, Massachusetts, United States -... | ecosystem: Environmental > Terrestrial > Soil > Temperate forest >... | reverse complement strand
TCTTTATAATATCTGTACAATACATATACTACTAAGTCCATGTATCGCTTCATAAGTTATAATTAACTGCTTCATTCATGTTCAAAAGTAGCCATTATTTGTTTGCAGAGATTCCTCACTTCGTTCGGAATGACAAAGACATTTGTGTGTAAAAAGGAGGGTATGGGGTTGGGGGCTTCGCCCCCAACCCCATACCCTAATAACCATAACACTCCTGTCATTCCGAACGAAGTGAGGAATCTCAATTAAACCATCGCCACCGCCCTAATAGGAGAGCCATCAGCCTTTTCTATTTTCAATGGCAGACATTGGAATATGAATTCACCTGATGGTAAGCTATCCAGGTTTGTCATATTCTCAATAATGAGAATTTCTTTTGCCAAAACGATTTTATGGTTAGGCAAACTTAAATCCCGAACGGGGTCTAATGAAATGGAATCAAGCCCTATGCCTTTTAATTTAAATTGAGTTAGCCAGGTCGTTGCCTCTTGTGTTAAAGTAGGGAAGTTTTCAAAGTAAGCATCTGTTTTCCATTTAGCCGACCATCCGGAATTGAGTAAAATAAATTCAACATTCTTTATTTTATCTTCAAATTGTTTCAGAAAATCGAGCGTGATGGTTTTACCTACCAAATGTTTGCAATCAATCACTATGGCTTTACCCATGAATCTGTCAATAGGCAGTTCATCCAACGTTCTTGCACCTTTTATAATATGTATGGGTGCATCCATGTGTGTTGCGGTATGCGTGTACATCGTAATCTTAACTTCAGGATAGCCTTCAATTTCTTTTCGTTCAAAAACAGGCTTCTCCGTTCCCGGGAAAACAGAAATATCAGGATTGATGATATGGGAGAGGTCTATAATGGTCATTACTTAATTTTGAATGTGCTTAGTATTTGATCTCCTATTTGATGGCCTCCACCCCATTGTGTTTTAAGCATTGTGAGCGTAAGTATATATGCCGTATCATTAATAACACGGTAATACTGCTCAAACTCCAAGTGCTGTCCATTCTCATCCCCAACGTATATAAGATGCCGGTATTCGCCTGTTGCGTCTTTTCCTTTTTCCTCCGTAATTATGCTATCGTTAGGAAAGTAATTTTTTATTTGTGTGACACTTATTTCATTAAATCTATCCAGGTCCATTCCTTGTCCTTTTAAATCCGGGGTAAGGAAATTTATGTTTTTATTAAAGGTTGGATTTGCAGTATCAATTGGAGAAATTAAAGCAAATATAATACCCGCCCGATTTTCCTCCAAGTCCCACTCGGGTGGATATTGAATAGAATAATTGTCGTGTGTGTAGGTCTTCCAGTTAGCCTTTTGACCATAAGCATTAAGAGAAATAAAAGCAAGCAGTATGGTTATTCTTTTCATCATACAATTACCGCTTAGTTCCTATTTCACCTGAAATTTAAAATCGAGTTTCTTGGTTTCTTCTGCCGATTTATAAATCTTTTCTTTCAGATTTTCTTTATACGCAATTACTTTTTTCATCAGCTCGGCATCACCGGTAGCAATAATTTGTACGGCCAATATTCCTGCGTTCATGGCACCATCAATAGCAACAGTTGCAACAGGAACTCCGCCCGGCATTTGTGCAATGGATAACAAGGAATCAATCCCTTTAATAGAATTACTTGAATTAACAGGAACGCCAATTACAGGCAAGGGTGTCATAGCAGCAACTACACCCGGAAGGTGAGCAGCACCTCCGGCACCGGCAATAAATACTTTCAACCCACGCTCTCTTCCGGTGCGGGCATATTCCAATGCTTTGTCCGGTGTACGGTGTGCGGAAAGCACACTTATTTCAAAAGGTATTTCAAAATTTTCCAGCACCTTGGCTGCTTCTTTCATTAAAGGAAGGTCTGATGCGCTTCCCATTAATATCCCTACAAGTGGTTTCATATTGATTTGATTTGGTAATTTAATAATTTGGTGATTTGGTAATTATAATGATTTTTTGAATTCCATTATCAAATTATCAAATCGGCATATCATCAAATTGGTTTTTAATTATTGAATATTTAAATCATACAGCATCCTTGCCTGCACGCCTTTGGTATTTTGCAGTTTTGCAATATCTTCTATTGGTTTGTAAGCAATGCCGAATATTTCTTTCATAAATGCCTGGCCGGCTTCAGTGCCAAAATTGCTCATCAGTTTATGAAACGGATTCATTTGATGCGGCAGCTCTTCAATACTGTAATCGCTTATGTTTGCTTTTTTAGCTGCAATATTAATGGCCACTTTTAAAGAACCCAGCGTATCCACCAGGCCGATCTTTCTTGCCTGTGTTCCGCTCCAAACCCTGCCTTGCCCAATACTGTCAACGTTTGCGACAGTCATATTCCTTCCATTGGATACGCGGGTAAGAAAGGTATGGTAGAAATTTTCTATTGCAGATTGAAGTACTTTCGCTTCTTTCGTTTCCAAAGGATATGATATGGAAGGTGCCGAAGAATGTGTATTCGTGCTTACGGTATCGGTAGTTATTCCCAATTTATCTTCCAGCAATCCTTTTGCATTAGGCAGCAAGCCAAATACACCTATAGAGCCTGTTATAGTAGTGGGCTCTGCAACAATTTCGGAAGCGGCGCAGGAAATATAATATCCTCCGGAAGCGGCATAATCGCCCATGGAAACAATAACCGGTTTTTCTTTTTTCGCCAGGTCAACCTCTCTCCAAATAATGTCGGAAGCAATGCCGTCACCACCCGGAGAGTTAACCCGCAATACAATAGCTTTCACATCAGCATCGAGGCGCGCATCTCTAATCGCCCTGGAAATACGGGTAGCTCCAATAGTTTCATCATCTCCTTCTCCTTCTATAATATCTCCGTTAGCATAAACAACAGCAATTTTTGTCGCGGTGGTTTTATAGGTGTTGAAACTTTGCCTGTATTCATTCAAGCTTACATAATTGGTTTCGTTGCCACCATTATCTTTTTTATCTCCAACAAGCACAGGCCCGGAAGTTTTAAACTCCGCTTTAATTTGGTCGGGATATAGAAGGCTATCCACCAGTTTGTATTTTAAAGCTTCTTTTGCCGAACTGATGCTAAGGCTGTCAGCCATCAGGTTAAGGTCATGCACCGTTAAATGCCTTGAATCGGCAATATCGGAAAGCATATCTCCCCACAAAGAAGTAATAAGCCCGCGCAGTTGCACCCTGTTATCGGGACTCATTTTATCGAGTATGTAAGGTTCTACAAAACTCTTGAATCTTCCGTGCCGGAATACTTGTATTTGTATGCCCAGCTTATCAAGGGCTCTTTTATAAAACATCATTTCAACAGAAAGACCTTTCAGAAAAATTTCTCCTTCGGGATATAAATAAATTTTATCGGCAACCGATGCCAGGTAATATGATTTTTGCGAGTATCCTATTGCATACGCAATAATGAATTTACCGCCGGAAGATGTTTTAAAATCTTGCAGCTCTTTGCGAATGGTTTGTATGGTGGAAGTTCCGGCAGGAATATCGCCCAGGTTAAGATAGATGCCTTTAATTTTAGCATCGGTAGCGGCATGGCGTATACATGCTATAATATCATCAAGCCCCGCTGTTTCACGTGCAGGGGTGTTATCGTCAAAATCAAAATGAAAGGGAGCTTCGGCTGTGCGCTCCGATATGACATGGTCCAGTCTTATCTCTAATACCGAGTTATTATAAATATGCTTCACATCTGCTTTGGTCTTGATGGACTTCATCAAACCGGCCAACATTCCGATCATGATAAAGAATATTATTACGAGCCCAATAATACCACCAAGGAAGGAACCGAGTAATGAACCAAAAAATGTTTTCATATGTATGAGTTTATTAGGAGTGCAATATTAGCAAAAAGGCAGGGATTCTGTTGAAATAATAATGATTAATTTATTGGTACTGCGTAGTATCTTCCCAATCGCGCTGGCGGGTAAGCTTCAGGTCTTTCAGAACGGATGACTTGACGTGTACTTCCACCGAAAAATTCTGGTGGAAGCCAAACGGAATGGTATTGAAAACAAATTCCCAGCAATGCAAATCTCTTGTGGCTGAAATAGAGGTAGCTGTAAACTGGTGCCCCACAAAATCATACCCGCTGAAAATACTGGCATGCCAATACTTGGTTACCTGCGCACTCATATTAATAGTGAGGCCCTGCGTAATGCTGTTCGATGAATTTACGCCGCTATTCAGCGTACTTGCAATACTATAATTCATGGTGATTGACCATTGATTTAATTCTAAAGGAGCATAATATGCCGGGCGGTTATTAACGTAATCAAAATACTGGTCGGGGGATGTAAACTGCAATCCCGGGCCGGAATTACTTTTAGCCACAGAATCTTTTTGCTTGTTTTGTTGCCCCTGGCTCTGTGTTTGTGCGCCTCCCTGTGTAAGGGTTGTAGAAAACGTGAGGGAGTTATTTATAAATCTTCCTACCTGGCCGTTTTCCCAAACCAATTGATTCATATTCTCGCCATAGCCGTTTATTTTATAAGGATCAACAGTCCCGCTGTAATTTAAAGCCAGTTTTTTGAATAAGGTTGTATTGCCGTTCAAGGAAATATTCGTCCATTTAAAACTATCGGCTACTGTATTATAGCTTGTGGCTATGGTAAATCTTTCTATCAGCTTAATTTTTTTATACGTTACGCCCGAGTCGGTGTGCTCCCTTACTTTCATTTCAATATTGTTGGCTAATGACATATTGATGGCTTCCTGTTTTCCGGCAACGGGCCCACCGTAAATTCCATTTTGGAAGATGGAATATTTTTCAATATGGTTTGGATTCGGATCGTACTGAACAGATTGAAAATAATTATACGGGGTTGTGCTGAAATCGGGCTGATAGGTAAAACCAAGGGTTGGGTAAATTACGTCCCGGATGGTTATTGCCCGGTGAATACCTAAACTATATAGGCTGTACACATTGGTGCTGAGCGAAACAGTGGCATTGTATGTGTTGGAAATTTCAAAACCTTGTACGGTATCCTGAACAATTAAACTGTCGTGCGGGTTCCAGCTTTTGCGTATGCTTTGAAAATATTGGGTAGATGTTACGCTTACTCCCGGTGTAAGTGTAAAATACTTGAATACCCTGAAGTTGCCTGAAAGAGGTATGCTTGTAGTTATTCCGTTTTGCATTTGCTTTAATGTTTTAGGCTTGAACAAAAGGCTATCGGTTGTAGCAATTCTATTTTCGGCAGAAGTGGTTACCGTAAATGACACGTTATTGTACCATTTATTGGGATTGAGTACAGCATTATCGGGGGTAAACCATTTGGCCGGATATATTCTGTCGGCTGAAAATGTAAGCACGGGCAGATCAATATTCACCGAATGGGTGATGGTGTTTTCAGAATGGTCGGCACTGGCGGTAAGGTGGAAAGGTGTTCCCTGGAAATTTTGCGAAAAGGATACATTGGATGAAAGTGTGTTTTGTAAAAAAGCAGAAGGATTGTAGGATGTATTGGTATAATAATTGGTACTGCCCGCATTTACACTTGCCATAAAGGTGCTGTTGGGCCTGGCTTTAGGGTCCTGGTGGTTGGACCATGAAATATTCCAGCTATTCTCTTTCGAAAACTCAGTGGTACCGTCAATTGGCAATTTGGTAAGCGCATATCCGAACGTAATATTGCCATTGTACTGATAGCGCTGATCGTAATTTATAATATCCCGCTGCGCCCAGCTTCCATAGGTATAAATATCTCCGCGCAACTCCATATCCAGGTGGTCGCTTAACCCGAGGTAATATCCTCCGTTTTGCAAATAAAACCCCTGTGCCTGCGAATCTCCGTATGCCGGAATAAGTATGCCCGAATGCCTTCCCTGCTGCAGGGGGAAAAAACCAAATGGAATAGCCAGGGGCGTTGGCACCCCTTCTATTACCATCCAGGCAGGGCCTGTTATTATCTCATCATGCGGAATAACTTTTAGCTTAACGGCCATAATGTAAAAATGAGGATCCCTTGCCGAGCAAGTAGTATAGGTTCCGTCTTTCATGTACATAACTCCGTCAGAATCTTTTTTTACCGTTTTTCCGAAAACATAGCCTTCGCCTTCCTTCGTGCGAATATCATTTATTCTGCCTTTTTTACTTTTAAAATTATAGCGTATCACATCGGCATAAAACACATCGGCTCCCTGGTGAAATTCGGGCTTGCCTATAACCCGTCCGCTATCTGTATTCTCAACACCATGTGCATTTGCTATGTTGCTGTCCATTGACAGATCAATATAAGCAGCCTTTAGTTCCAAATCCTGGTATTTTACCGAAGCATCCCCATATAGAAAAACCCTTTTAGTAGTTGCATCAAGCCTTATGGAATCGCGGGCATTGTATACTACTTTAGCATCAATGGCTGGCTTGTGCTTAACTCTGGGTTTGGGTTTGGCAGGAACAACGTTTTTAACTGTATCCCTTGGTATTATAGCGGTAGCTTCAGCTTTATTAATCGAGATTATTAACAAAGTGAAGGGAATAAAAAGCTTGAAGACAAGGTTCTTGCGCAATATGAATGAATAGTTTTGCCTGATGCTTGACAAAAGTATGCAATACACCGTTAAATGTGCCCTGCTGACATTCGTTTTTTGTGAAACTTTGTTAATTTCAGGGCTTTCTACGCCTTTACCGCCGTATACTCATGGCCACCAGGACAAAAAATGGGTGGTGGTTATTGATGCAGGGCATGGAGGAAAAGACCCCGGATGCCATGGATTAAAATACAAGGAAAAAGATGTGGCGCTTGCCGTAGCATTAAAACTGGGCCGCCTTCTGGAAGAAAATGACAAGAATATAACCGTTATTTATACCCGCAAAACGGATGTATTCATTCCGCTGAATGAGCGCGCCGAAATTGCCAACCGCAATCATGCCGATTTTTTTATCTGCGTACACTGCAACGCTTCGCCCGATAAAACCAAGTATGGAGCTGCAACTTATGTTATGGGCTTATATAAAGCGGAGGGCAACCTGGAGGTTTCAAAACGGGAAAACGCATCGGTGCTTTACGAAAAAGATTACAAGCAGACCTATAATGGCTTTGACCCCAATTCCGATGAAGGAAATATTTTATTTGCCATGTACCAAAATGCATTTCTGACACAAAGCCTGGACCTGGCAGCCAAAATTCAAAAGGAATATGAGCATAATGCCAAAAGAACCGATAATGGTGTGAAGCAGGCAGGCTTTTTGGTGTTATGGAAAACAGCTATGCCCAGTTTATTGAGTGAAATAGGATTTTTAACCAACCCCCAGGAAGAAAATTTTATTGGTTCCTATAAAGGACAAAGCAAAATTGCTGAATGTTTATTTTTTGCACTACAGCAATATATTGACGAAAAAGAAGGCACCACTTTTAATTCGGGAGATTTTAAACTTGCCCCTGCACAAAATGATTCCGACACCGTGCAAGATACAACACCTGCATTACCCGATACAAGTGCAAAAATTGTGCCTGTAGATACGGTAAAACCAAAGCCCGCAACACCCAAACCACACGTAGTGAAACCTGTAGTAAAAAAGGCAACGCCTCCCCCGGCAAAAGATGCTACTAACATGAAACAATCCTTAAAAGATTTGCATCCTGATTCTACTGCTGCAGTTAAAAAAGCGCCCGATACAATTACTCCTCCTGTCATAAAAAAACCGGTAGATACCATTAAACCTGTCATTGTAAAAAAAGCGCCTGATACTATAGCGCCTGTACCAATAAAAAAATCAGCCGATACTACTCAACTAATATACAAAGTGCAGATAGTACTTTCCCCAAAGCCTTTGGCAATGAATGATGCCCGTTTTAAAGATGCACCTAGTATAGAAATGTATGTAGATAAAGCTATGTACAAATACACCTCGGGGCATTTTACTACGCTGGCTGATGCCGTAAAACTACAAGCACAATTACGCACACAGGGTTTTAAAGATGCTTTTGTGGTAGCGTTTAAAGGCAATGTGCGGGTACCAATTGTGAAGGGGAAGTAATAGAGGCTATCGCACCAACGTAACATTTCCTTTTTTCTTAATGCTTGTGCCATCTAATAAAGTGGCATTAAGCGACCATACATAAGTACCCATATTAAGATAAGTGCCTTTATAGCTTCCATCCCAACCTTTATTTTGGTCTTGACTTTCAAAAATTTTATTCCCCCAACGGTCGAACACAATGAAATCCATTGTTGCAATGCATGGGCCACGAACATAGAGTATATCATTATATGTCGCATTGGGTGAAAAAGCTGTTGGAATAAAAATATTTTCACAATTGGAAATATTTTCACAATTATCTATGTTGATTGTAACACTGTCTTTTGTAAGGCTATCTGCACAGCCGCATATTTTCATTGAGTCATTCACTACCGAAAGGGTATAGGTTGTTGTAACCGATGGTGATGCAAAAGTTTGAGCAGCATTAGGGTTTGATAAACCTGTTGATGGAGACCAGTGATAACTCACGCCGGGTATTGCAGCATCTTTACCTATAAGAACTTTATCACCATTACAAATTAAGGTATCTCTCCCTGCATCGGCTTGTATAACTTCATTTACTGATACATCATCTACATAATAAACCGCACTTGCTGCATCTGGGAAAATATTAAGTGGTGCCGTTGAACCCACCGAATCAATAGAGCTGGTGGAATCAGGCTTAAAATTTCCAATAACAATATACTGTTCTCCTCCCGTAGCAATGAAGCTTCCAATTATTTTAGTCCAATTTACTTTGTCCGTTAGGGGATTATTTAATGGATCGTTAGCAACCTGTGGGGTAAAGTTTGATTTTACAGCACAATACGGAGAGTCGTTATATAAAGCTGAATCCGAAAAATAAGCGCCCATATCACTGCAAGCATATACAGATGTATCTGCAAGGCTCACGAACCACATAACGCAATACTTTGCACTCGTCTTTAATGGATTGACTAATTGCACTTGAATATAATTTCTGAAATTAGAGTGATAAGGATACGAATTATAAGAACTTAAATAGGATGCTATTAATGCATAAGAATTTCCTGTATGTGCATATTGGTGTCCAACGTCATTATTAGGCACTCCTGCCAAACCGAAGCTATTACATTGAGCTGTGAACCAAGATAGTGCCTCTCCATTTCCTCCTTGCCCTGTCCAATCTGCAACATAAGTGGTGAATTGGTCATACGTAGTAATACATTGAAGTTTTTCTTCAAAAGAATAATTAGGAACAAGGTTTTGCTGAGCATGAAGAAATGAAAAGCAAAATGACAATGTCGTGAAAACATACTTCTTCATTGAGTAAATATACTAAACCTACCGGATTGTAAATTGCCAATCAGACCCTGTCAAAACTTATAATGTTTTTCAAAGTTAATGACTTTTCGATAATTATTTATTACTAAATATGTATAATATTATTAATATTAGATCAATATTACAACTTTATTTAATATAGATACAAATATAATGTACGTACTTGTAAACCAATTAGTAAAGAGTCATTTTTTGAAAAAGTGAAACATGAAAAAGTGCGACACAATGCGACACAAAGGTTTTGAGTTTTCTGAACGATTTTTATTAAACAAAAGCGCCCCATAAATGGGGCGCTAAATAATTCTATTCTATTTGAATTCTTACTTACCTGTGATCTTGAACTCTGTGCGGCGGTTAAGCTGGCGGCCTGCATCGGTTTCGTTAGTTGCAATAGGCGAATCCATTCCGTATCCTTTAAATGTCAAGCGGCCTGCAGCTATGCCATGAGCGACCAGGTAATCAACCACTGATTTGGCGCGTGATTCCGAAAGCCTTTGGTTATATTGTGCGGAACCTTTGTTATCCGTATATCCTGCAATTTCAATCTTCAATGTAGGATTGCTTGTGAGCAGGCTGTTCAGACGTGTCAACTCAGCAACTGATTCATCGCGCAGGGTGGCTTTATCATAGTCGAAGAATATATTACGCAATACGATGCGGCTACCAATATCAAGCGGTTGCAGGGCAACGTTCTTCTCGACCACGGTATATAATGCAGTGTCCGGCACATCAAAGTTAGCCGAGTAGAAAAGGTATCCTTCCGCCTTAACTGCAATACCATAGTTGATACCGGCAGGCAGGGAAACAAGATATTTTCCTGTTGTACTGTTAGACAGGAAACTGGCGATAACAGCGTTCTTTTTATTATCCACCAATTCAATGGAAGCTTCAATAGGTTTATGTGTAATGGAGTCTGTAATAACACCTTTTAAAAGGGTAATTTTTGGAGTATTAACAGCTACGGCAGCAGTCATCATTACGTCAGCCACTTCGCTCTTGGCTCCTGCAAGCAGGTCGTCTTCATTGCTTTCAACAACCGGTTTTTCAGGACCCAAAAAGGTGATCATATACAAATCATTTTGGCCATAGCCTTCTTTACGAACGGAACTATAATATCCGTGTTTTCCGCTCGCAGAAATCACAAAGAAAACGTCTTCATCGGGAGTGTTAACAGGGTAGCCTATGTTGACAGGATTGGACCAGCGGCCGCTATCGTAAACCGATCTAAAGATATCATATCCGCCTATGGTATTGTGTCCTTTGGAACTGAAGTAAAGTGTTTTCCCATCTGCCTGCATATCCACGCCTTCTTCAGCGTATTGCGTATTAATAACCGGCCCCAGGTTAACGGCTACTCCCCACTTGCCTTTTGCATCCAGCATACATTTGTATATATCCTTATCACCAAAACCGCCCTCGCGGTCGCTCACAAAATAAAGTGTTTTTTGATCGGGGCTAAGTGTAACACTTGTTTCCTGAGATGTTTTCTCATTTATATTATCATTCATGGCTTCCGGCTTTGTCCACAAAGCGCCTTTCAAATGGCTTTCATAAAGGTCGCCGCCATCATTTCCGCGATAAACATATAAGGTTTGTCCGTCGTTGGATATTCCGGCTGTTGCATCGTTTTCGTCTGTATTGATGGGTTTGCCCATATTTTCCGCAGGTGTCCATGCTCCGTTTTTAAAATAGGAAATATATAAGTCTTCCATATATTGTCCTCCATCCGGATCAATCTTTCCACCCGTAGTATTAGGCCTTTTGGATGTGAAAATGATTTCCGATTCATCGGCAGAAATAATAGGGCTGTATTCCGGGTATTGCGTGTTAATGTTTGGCCCGAGATTATCAATAAAAACACGAACGGGATTTTGAACCAATACTTCTCCATTGTTGCATTCCTCAATCTTTTTCTTTGAATCAGCCATCCTATCGGCATCTTTCCCCGGGTTAGCTGTTTGTAAATAGGCATTATATTCCTGTTTTGCCTTTTCCCATTGCATATCCAAATGATATGCTCTTGCAAGCAGGTAATGAATATCGGGAGCTATGGCAGGGTTTAAGTTAAATGCCTTTTGCAGATAAGGCAAAGCCTGGATTTTAAGCGCGGAACCATGCGAAAGCATACACTGGCCAATCCAATAATTTAACTGGTCGTTATCCGGATTAAATTTCTCAGCATAGAGATAAGGAGAAATGGCCATATAATAAAATGATTCGCCTTTTTTTTGAAATTTTTGACCGGCTTCAATAGAATCCTCTGCCAGTTTAAAAGCCGGTACGTTATCCTTAAAATTCTTCTTTTCAAACGTAACGTTTTGTTGTCCGTATGCAAGCAGCGAGCCTGAAAAAAGTGTAAGCAGTAAATATTTTTTCATGGTACTATGATTAAACTAAATTATTGGCAATCTTGTGAATATTCAGAGGCGACCGTAACACCCAGCGATGCAGCTTTTTTCCAATCGCTGCAGGCATCCGTACTTTTTCTCATCATTTCTTCGGCAATACCCCGGTTCAGGTAAGCGTACCCGTAATTCGGATTCAGGTTTATGGCTTTGTCGCAGTCTGTTTTAGCATCATCATATTTTTTTTGCTTGTACTCGGCCGTTGCCCGGTTGTTATAGGCAACACTGTAAGAGCTGTTCAATACAATAGCTTTATTAAAATCAGCTATGGCGCCGTCATAATCTCCTTTATTGAATTTAGCGGTACCGCGATTATTGTAGGCTTCGTAATAATCTGATTTGAGTGCAATAGCAAGACTGTATGAAGCAATGGCATCATCGTTGTTTCCTGCTTTGCGCTGCGCACTGCCCATGTTATTATAGGTATATGCCGATTTACTTACCATGATTGATTGGTTATAACTTTCAACGGCGCCTTTGTAATCTTTCAATTCTGTTTTGCAACTTCCCATGTCATTCAATGCGTCGGCATAATCCGGCTTGATGGCAACAGCAGCAGAAAAATCGGCCATAGCATCTTTATATTCTTTCATCTGGAATTTTATTTCTCCGCGGTAAAAATAAGACTCCGCACTTTTGCTGTTTGCCGCAATGGCCTTCGAAAATGCATCTATCGCTTGTTCCTTAGTGCCATTGATATTTTGTACCATGCCCATGCCATACCATGCCTTATCATCATTTGGATTCAGGCTGGTTGCCTTGGTATAATCAGCCACTGCTCCGGCATAATCTTTCAACTTGAACTTTGCGTTGGCCCTGCTGGTATATGCTTGCTGAAAATCCGGCTTAAGCACAATAGCCTGATCAAAATTGGCAACGGCTGTTTTATAATCGCCTTTAGCATAATTGGCTAAGCCACTGTTATAGTTTATTTCGCCTCCCTGTGCAGGCTGCAAGGTAGATGCCCTTACGGTATCACCTGTTCCGCCCGCAGGAGGCGTTACCTGTGCAGAAAGCGTTCCTGCAATAAAAAAAGCCGCTAAAATTGTAACTGTATTTTTAACCATAATAAGAAGGATTAATTATTATTTACCAACCAAACAATTTGTAATTTTTCATCAAAGAATTTACTTTCTCTTTTACATTCTTTATTTTCTGTGCATCACTATTATTCATTAATGCTTCGTCTATCAATTCAACCACCAAAGGAATTTCTTTTTCCGTAATGCCTCGGGTAGTAATGGCAGGAGTGCCTATACGTATTCCGGAAGTTATCATGGGCGATTTATCATCGAAGGGAACCATGTTTTTATTTACTGTAATATCGGCAGCAACCAGCGTATTTTCCGCCAACTTACCGGTAAGGTTTTTCGAGCGCAGGTCTATTAACATACAATGGTTGTCTGTTCCTCCCGATACAATGTTATATCCTTTATCCATGAAACACTTTGCCATTAATCTGGCATTGGCAATTACACGTTTGCAATAGGTTTCAAAACCATCTGCCAGATCTTCGCCAAATGAAATTGCTTTGCCGGCAATAACGTGTTCCAGCGGGCCGCCTTGTGTTCCGGGAAATACAGCAGAATCAAGTATAGACGACATCATGCGTATTTCTCCTTTGGGAGTTGTAAGTCCAAATGGATTCGGAAAATCTTTACCCATCATAATCATCCCGCCTCTGGGGCCCCGCAATGTTTTATGCGTGGTGGTGGTGACGATGTGGCAATATGGAAGCGGATCATTTAATAATTTTTTAGCAATAAGCCCTGCCGGATGTGCTATGTCAGCCATAAGCAAAGCGCCGCAGGCATCGGCAGCTTCACGCAGTTTTTTATAGTCCCAGTCTCTGGAATAAGCAGATGCGCCGCAAATAATCAATTTTGGTTTTTCTTTTTCAGCAATAGCACGAATAGTTTCATAATTCACCATTCCGGTTTCTTGTTCCACACTATAAAAAGAAGGCTGATAAAGTTTTCCGGAAAAGTTAACCGGGGAGCCATGCGTAAGATGCCCTCCGTGTGAAAGATTAAAACCAAGGATTTTATCTCCGGGTTTTAATACACCCAGCATTACAGCCGCATTGGCCTGTGCACCGGAGTGGGGCTGAACATTTACCCAGGCTGCACCAAATAATTGCTTGGCACGGTCAATGGCTAATTGTTCTACTTTATCCACAATTTCGCAACCACCATAATAGCGTTTGCCGGGTAAGCCTTCGGCGTATTTATTAGTAAGCACCGAACCCATTGCGGTCATTACATTTTGACTTACAAAGTTTTCAGATGCAATAAGCTCCAAGCCTCGCATCTGTCTTTCGCGTTCCTCTTCTATATACTTAAAAATCACGTCTTCTGCCATAATTATTGTGGTCTGTAATCAGACAAACTTAAAAAAAATTCCCTTAACAGAGGCTAAGTATATGAAAAGTGACAAAAAAGTAACATTACGGGCTGGATATGAATACATCGAAAACATTACATTTGACCCAATTTTTACCTTCATGCATAAAAAGCACAATGCAGCTTTGGGCTTTATTTTTGTTACCCTGTTGGTAGATATTACCGGGTGGGGTGTTATTATTCCTGTTACACCTAAACTTATTACTTCATTGATACATGGCAACCTGAGCGATGCCGCCACCTATGGCGGTTGGATCAATGCCCTGTATGCTATTATGCAGTTTTTGTTTGCTCCTGTTTTAGGAGGGTTAAGCGACAAGTATGGAAGACGCCCGGTATTATTGCTTTCTCTTTTTGGGTTTGGAATTGATTACCTTGTTATGGCCAATGCACCTACCATTCTATGGTTATTTATTATCCGCATATTTTCAGGTATAGCGGGAGCCAGTATTACGACTGCCTCAGCTTATATTGCTGACATAAGCACGCCCGAAAAGAGAGCGCAAAACTTTGGCATAATTGGCGTGGCATTCGGATTGGGGTTTATAATAGGCCCCGCTATTGGCGGTTTGCTGGGACAATATGGCGTGAGAGTCCCTTTTTATTTTTGCGCAGGGTTAAGCCTTCTCAACTTTGTATACGGTTATTTTGTTGTGCCCGAATCACTGGCGCCTGAAAACCGCCGAAAATTTGATTGGAAAAGAGCTAACCCCATAGGTACTCCTCTGCAACTTCGCAATTACCCCATTGTATTGGGAATGGTTGGTTCTATTTTTTGCATTTACCTTGCTGCACATGCTACCCAATCTACCTGGACCTATTACACCATGTATAAATTCAAATGGGATGAAAAAATGGTAGGCTGGTCGCTTGCCTGTGTAGGGCTGATGGTTAGCATTGTGCAGGGAGGATTGATACGATTTGTTAATCCCTGGTTAGGAAACAAAAAATCGGTGTACGTAGGATTTATCCTCTACATTATCGGGTTCACTTTATTCGCATTTGCCTCCAATACCTGGATGATGTTTCTCTTTATAATCCCTTATTGCCTGGCGGGAATTACAGGGCCTGCCTTGCAGGGAATAATGTCAGGACAGGTGCCTCCCAATGCACAGGGTGAATTGCAAGGTGGGCTTACAAGTATAATGAGCCTCACCTCCATCATCGGGCCCTTATTAATGACTTATTTGTTTTCATATTTTACAAGAGAAGGGAACTTTTATTTCCCCGGTGCACCTTTTATGGCAGGAGCTATTCTAACACTTATAGGTACTATACTTGCGATGCGGTCATTGTCGAAGACAATGAAAAGTGTGTAGTAAGTTCATTTCTGAAAATTATAAAACATGAAAAAAATTCATTATAGCATACTTCTCTGCGCACTATTTTCTTTCATATTATCTAATGGATATTCACAAAATACTAAAACAATTCTCTTGAAAAGAACTATATATCCCATATATAATTGGAATAAAGAAATTAATAAAATGATGTATCCTCTCAATGAAGATATAAAATCGCAATATATAGCCGGGGATTATAAGGATGACAATACACAATTTACAGTGGGAATAGATGATGGGCATAATGGTAAATCTATGAATTCACTTTATATAATCCCTTACAAATCCGATTCAGTATATGTAGGTGGAGGTATAGGAATAAATCAAACAGGTATTACTAATAATGTTCCTATTATTCTCAAAGTTGGTGAAAAGGAATTTAGCGCAAAAGTTGATTTAGAGAATTATATAGTTGCTATCACTGAATTAACGAAATACCTAGAACCTGATGTAGAATTAGTAAATGACGATTTACCAAATGTTCCATTTTCGTTACTTTATGGAGGAGGAAAGAATTCGTTTACTTATTACGAACATAAATGTCCTTACATTTATGTGGAGTTTTGGGGAACATGGTGCAGGGGTTGTTATCAGGCAATGGACGATTTAAAAGAACTTTATAGTAAGTATCCTGACAAGTTAGCTATGATAAGTATAGCATTTAATGAACCTGCTGGTTCGACTCAAACTATAGATACAAATGATATTAGAAAAGTGGTGGAGCAATACCAACTTAAATGGACGCAAGGGATTGCAGATAAACGTATTCGGAGGCTGTTTTATCTAAACTATGCACCTTGCGGAATATTGTACAGTAATGATGGTACTGTAATTAAAAGAGAAATTGGGGCAAAAGAATTAATGCAATTTTTAGATGAAAAATATCACAAAAATTGAAATATCCTTTCTATAAGAAGGTTCAGATAAAAGCAGCTAAATAGTTTATTCCCTACCAGCTTCCTCCTGCGCCGCCACCGCCAAAGCCGCCACCGCCACCGCCGAAACCTCCTCCACCAAAACCGCCACCGCCGCCACCGAAGCTACTTCCTCCACCGCCGCCAAATCCTCCGCCCCAGAAAAATATTCCGGGACCACCGATGGTCATACCGCCTTTGCCTCCGCCTCTTCTGGAGAAGAGATAGAAGATCAGAAAAAAGATAATGGCAAAAATAAGCCCGACAGCTTTACTTCCCTGTGCGCCTTTTTTAGCATAATCGCTGCTGTTGTACTCGCCTTTGGCAAGGCCCATTATAACATCAACGGCACTGTTTATACCGGTATTGTAATCTCCCTTTTTAAAGTTAGGGACCATTTCTCTTTGTATAATATCTTCGGCGGTTGCATCCGGAATGGCACCCTCAAGCCCATAGCCGGTTGCAATAAATACCTTATGTGCCGTTGGTTGAATTAGTATTACCAAACCGTTATCAAACTTCTTTTGTCCTAGCTTCCATTCTTCACCCAGTTCAGTAGCAAATTCATTCGGGTCATTACCATAAAGTGAATCAATAATAACCACAACAATTTGGTTAGAGGTTGCACTTGCAAATGCATCTAACTTAGCTTCCAGTGCATCATTCTGGTCCTGGGAAAGCAATTGGTAACCGGAAAAATTATTTACCTGTTTATAGGGTGTGGGGCGCTTTGGAATGCCTTGCATAGGCATAGCATTCGCAATAAATGAGCTAAGAACTAAGAGTACAGAGCTAAGAGCTAAAAGCCACCTTTTATTTCCCATACGATATTTCATCCGATAATTGGTTTTTTTCATTTGCATGTTTTGGAAAATGTTTGTGCAGCATTTCCCCTGTCATATCAATCCCTTCACAAATTCCTCCGGTAAAATTACCTTGTTTAAATTGAGCAATAACATGGTCTTTTACCGTTACCCAAAAATTCTCAGGCACGCTTTTGTGTATGCCTTCATCACCCACTATGGCAAACTTGTTATGGTTTATGGCTAGGTAAAACAACACGGCATTGCGGTGTTTTGTTTTGTGCATATGCAGTTTGTGAAACACGTGCAATGCCCGTTCATACGCATCACCTTTGCAATCGCCTTCTACATGCAAGCGTATCTCGCCCGAAGTTTTATGCTCCAGCCTTTCAATGGCTGCTTTTACCTGGTGCTTCTGTTCATCGTTGAAAAAATCGGCTACGTTCATGGTGTTTAGTGTGTATAAAACGTAAGTTTGTGGGTGTTCTCTTGAAGTATCGGTAGTATCCATCCGGCACGGATGCTGCTTAGCATAGAATATCTGTAATTGGGGTCTTTCGTTTCAGTTTCAAAATCAAATTGCAGGCTTTTAGCGAACATTTCGGTAAATTCAAATCCCACAAAAAAGGCAAGATATTGTTTCTTGCTGATATATTGATATCCTACAAACTCGGTACCGCAAACACCTGCGGTGAGGTGCTCATACCCCACGGAATAGTTACTGTCTATTTGCGGAGTCCAGTCACTGGGGGTTTGTATAGACATATGGTATTGTATATACCCGGCACTAATGGTACAAAGGATACCTGAATTATGATTTTTAGAAACCGGAAATAGCTTCCCCACCGTAAGTTGTATATCAAACCCTCTTTCAAAATAAGAAACTCCTGGATAATTGCCATCGCTGGCAATCAAGTTTCCGTTAGAGGTAGCAATACTATCCAGCAGGTTGCCGGCCTTCAACTGATTACCGAAAAAATAACTAAATGATGCACCATATAACCAATTGGTTTGGGTTTTATAATAAACCCCGCCTTGCACATTCGAATTAAACCCAAAGAGCTTACCCAGTTGTCCGCCGGGCAGTTGTCCGGCATAAGAAAGTTCAATTAAGAATCCGGATGAAGCAGAATCTTTGTGATGCGTAACGGCTTTTGCAGAATCTTTATATTGTGCAATACCCTCGAAGGAAGAGAAGAGCAAAATAACCGACACCAATAAAAATCGGACGCGCTTGCCCATTAGCGGTTATGAGTTTTTATCAGAAGCGTTTTTCGCAAGATTCGCAAAAAGGCCCTTATTCGTCATGGCCATAAATTGCTGGAAGTTTCTTTGCATGCTATCGGTAGAACCGTCGAGGAATATTACGTTCCCCGCTCCTACTTCGGCAAAATTTTTAATGGCTTCTGTCCACATTGAGAACATAATTACCGACATATCGGCATTGATAGTTTCCATTTGCTTTGCCGCTTCCATAATACCTTTTGCTACTTCCTGGCGGAATAATGCAACCCCTTGTCCGCGTAATTGTGCTGCCTGGCGTTCCGCTTCTGCAGCAATTTTAATAGCGTTACCTTCTGCTTCAGCAGCTTTGGTTTTGGTAATAAGTAAAGCTTGTCCTTCATTTTCAGCGGCAGCCTTTTTATTGTTGGAGGCAACTACAGTAGCCATGGAGTCAATAATAACCTGGTCGAAAGTAATGTCATTCAGCTGCATATCTATCAGGTGATATCCCCATGAAGCAAGGGTAGGATCAAGCTGTTCTTTAACATGCACCACTATTTCACTCCTCAATCCAAGAATTTCGGATTGCTTTAAATTAGCCACATAACTCCTTATAGCACCTTCAATGGTGCGCGTAAGGGCTTGCATAAGGTTTCTATTATCAATAAATTTGAAAGCAACGTTTTTTATTGTTTCCTCTGCCTGATCCATAACTGCAAACAAAAGCATTACTTTAAAATTCACATTCGCCTGATCATTTGTTATAGCCTGGAACTCTAATTCCTGCGATTGGTTTTGAATGGATATGCGCCTGTAAATAGCTTCAATAAGCGGAATTTTCATATTCAACCCCGGGCGAAGCAAGCGCTTGTATTTGCCAAAAACGGTTATTACTGCTATGTACCCCTGTTGTACGGTCACAAAGCTTGAAAATAAAATAAAGAGCCCAATGACCAGTAGTGTAATTAGCCCGACGTTTGTAGTTCCCATTTTAAATTGATTTAATTATGCAATATTAACCATTTTTCGGTAATGAACCAATAATTATAGCAGGATCAATCAAGGCTAAAATACCTATCTTCGCGGCAAAGGAATAAACTATGGCTACAGCAACCAAAAAAATCCAAATGGTTGACCTTGCAGGTCAATATGAAAAGATAAAAACAGAGATTGACAGCGCTATTGCAGGCGTTCTTCAATCGGCAGCTTTTATCAACGGGCCGGAAGTAAAATCATTTCAGTCTGAACTGGAAAAATACCTCGGCGTTAAGCATGTTATCCCTTGCGCCAATGGCACCGATGCCCTGCAAATTGCTATGATGGCATTGGGCTTAAAGCATGGTGATGAGGTTATTACATCCAATTTTACCTTTGTGGCTACCGCCGAGGTTATAGGCCTTTTAGGGCTTACTCCTGTTTTGGTAGATGTTTACCCGGGAACATACACGTTGAATATTGCCGCCATAGAAAAAGCTATAACTCCTAAAACAAAAGCTATTGTTCCGGTGCATCTATTCGGACAATGTGCTGAAATGGAAGAACTGATGGCATTGGCTAAGAAACATAATCTTTATGTAATAGAAGACAATGCACAGGCTATAGGAGCGGACTATAAGTATTCGGGCGGTAAAACAGTAAAAGCAGGAACCATAGGACATTTCGGCACTACCTCATTTTTCCCGTCTAAAAATTTAGGTGGATATGGAGACGGTGGCGCACTGTTCACCAATGATGATGAACTGGCTAAAAAAGCCCGTTCTATTGCCAATCATGGTTCAACAGTACAATACTATCATGATGATATTGGGGTAAATTCACGGTTAGACAGCATACAGGCAGCCATATTAAGGATCAAGCTTCGCCACCTGGATGAATACTGCACAGCGCGTCAAAAGGCAGCCGCACATTATGATAAAGCTTTTGCAAATCATCCTAAAATAAAGACTCCTGAAAGAAGCAAGCATTCCACACACGTTTTCCATCAATATACATTGGTACTGAATAATGTGGACCGCACTAAACTCCGGGAGCATTTAGCCGCAAACGGAATTCCTGCCATGATCTATTATCCGGTGCCTCTACACTTACAAAAGGCATATATAGATTCCCGCTACAAAGAAGGCGACTTCCCGGTTACGGAAATGCTTTGTGCTTCGGTAATCTCTCTTCCTATCCATACGGAACTGGATGAGGAAACCTTAAAGTTCATTACCGATTCCGTATTGGAGTTTATTAAGTAAAATCTATCCTTTTTATTAAACACCCCCCCGACAGAAATGCCAGGGGTTTTTGTTTATTTAATAGCGTTTGGTTTGTATTACATGTGCTCTCCTTCATCCAACTCACCTTCTTCCATAGGAACAGTTTGAGGAATGAAATCTACATCCTTTCCGGGCTTGCTGTAATCATAAGGCCAACGATAAACTTCCGGTAAAGAGCCGGGCCAGTTTCCGTGTTCAGGAACAATAGGAGTGGTCCATTCCAGGGTATTGGAGTTCCAAGGATTTTGTTCTGATTTTGGTCCTCTGAATATGCTGTAAAAGAAATTAACGAAGAAGATAACTTGCGACAACACCCCAATAATTGCAAACACAGAAATAATAACATTCAAGTGTTGCAGTTTTTCAAATGCAGGATAAAGGTCGTTATTGAAATATCTTCTTGGAACACCGGCTAATCCGACAAAGTGCATAGGAAGGAAGACTCCATACGCACAAATGAAGGTGAGCCAGAAATGCCAGTAGCCTAATTTTTTATTCATGTAGCGTCCGAACATTTTCGGGAACCAGTGATATACGCCGCCAAACATGGCAAGTACAGCAGAAAGCCCCATTACAATGTGGAAGTGGGCAACTACAAAATACGTTCCGTGAACAGCTACGTCAAGTGCTGAGTCAGCCAGAATGATACCTGTAAGTCCGCCTGAAATAAAGGTGGAAACAGCGCCAATTACAAATAACATTTGCGGGTTAAATACAATATTACCCTTCCACAATGTGGTTATATAGTTAAAGGCTTTAATAGCCGATGGAATAGCAATCAACAGCGTTGTAAATACAAAGACCGAACCCAGGAAAGGATTCATACCGCTTACAAACATGTGATGTCCCCAAACGATAAAGGCCAGAAATGCAATGGCAAGCATGGAGCCTATCATAGCGCGGTAACCGAAAATAGGTTTGCGGGCATTTACCGACATTACTTCGGAAATGATACCAAAGGCAGGCATAATAACGATATACACTTCCGGGTGGCCAAGGAACCAGAATAAGTGTTCAAATAAAACAGGGCTTCCGCCGGTTTGTGATAAAGCTTGACCGCCAATGTAAATATCGGAAAGATAAAAACTGGTTCCGAAACTTCTGTCGAAAATGAGCAATATGGCAGCTCCGAAAAGGACTGGGAAAGAAAGCACGCCAAGAACTGCTGTTATAAGAAGAGCCCAAATAGTAAGCGGCATACGAGTCATCTTCATACCTTTCGTTCTTAAGTTCAGAACCGTAACAATATAGTTTAAACCACCTAAAAGAGAAGAAACAACAAATAATGAGATAGAAGACAACCATAAAGTCATCCCTACGCCCGAACCCTCAATTGCCTGAGGCAAGGCACTTAAAGGAGGATATATCGTCCATCCCGCCGATGCCGGCCCTGTTTCAACATATAATGAGATCATCATTAAAATAGATGCAATCAGGAAAAACCAGTAGGAAAGCATATTAAGCATAGGCGATGCCATATCCCTTGCTCCAACCTGAAGTGGAATAAGAAGGTTTGCAAATGTTCCGCTCAGTCCGCCTGTTAAAAGGAAGAATACCATAATAGTACCGTGAATGGTAATAAGTCCGAGATACATATTTTGATCAAGGATTCCACCTTTAGCCCACCTGTCGCCCAAAAAATAGTGCATAACCGGGAATGAGTGTCCGGGCCAGGCCAGTTGCAACCTGAATAGGGTACTCATTATAGCTGCAGCCAGGGCCATAAACATAGCAGTAAAAAGGAATTGCTTACTGATGATTTTATGATCCATGCTGAATACATACTTTTCAATGAACGACAGCTTGGGGTGTTCATGATGATGTACATGATTTGCCTGGTGTGTCGTATCGTGTGTGGCAGCGAGGGTTTCCATATCTATCTACTTTTTAGTATTTCAAAATTATTAATTTTTCACGACATTATTTCATAACCGTTTGTCCGGCCGGAGGATTATGGTGCATATCGTAAAGGTGCTGGAAGAAGGGGTGTTGTTTTGCCATCCATGCTTTATATTCATCCGGTGAATCAACTACCACTTTCATGGGCATGTTGTAGTGGCCCACTCCGCATACCCTATTACAAAGGAGGATGTAATCAAATGCAGTATCATGCGTAATCTTGCGCATCGAATCGGTGGTAATGGTAGGTGTAAAGTGGATCTCGGTAGTAATGCCGGGTACACAGTTTATCTGGTCGCGGAAATGGGGGAAGTAAACTCCGTGCATTACTTCACGCGCATTGCATTTAAAAAGAATAGGTGTATTTACAGGAATATGAAATTCACCTTTTACCATAATATCATCCCAGCCGGCAGCATCGGTAGAATCCATGCCAACGGTATTATTGGAAGCATCGTCAATCAACCGGTAATCCGATTTCCCGAGCACATTATCTGCACCTGCATAACGGGCGGTCCAGTCAAACTGCTTTGCATATAATTGAATAACTATTGATTTAGGATCGGGAGTACCCGTCATTTTTGCCCATAGGCTCAATCCGTAAATAATAATAACAGCAAGCGCAATAGAGGGAACAACGGTCCATATCAACTCCAACTTGTCATTATGCGGATAAAAATAAGCTTTGCTTTCCTTTTGCTTTTTGTACTTGTAAGGAAAATAGAAAAGCATAAAGGTGGTGATAAAGAATACAATAAAAATAATCACCCAGTTAAACATGAATACGCTATCGGAAGTAGCACCTACATCAGAAGCTGCGGGAGGTAACATTTTACCATGAGCATCAAAGAGGAGCCAAACTAAACAGGCGAAAAAAGCAATAACAAACAATAGCATAACCCTGCCTTGTGAGCGGTTATCTTTATCATCCGCTTTCCCAACATGCTTTCCTTTTAATTCAGCGGAAAGCTGGTATATGCGCATTAACTGGAAAATCAGGATGAGCGCAAGAACAAGGGCAGAATATGCAAGAAGTTTAATCATAACGTTATTATTTTATTCTTTTATTGCTGTATTGACTTATAAATGATGGTGAATACTTTCTTCCAGATACGGATGGTTTTTAACAGATACGGGAACCTTCGCCAAATTGGTAAGAACCACGTAAAGGAACAATCCGATAAAACCTAACAAAATTCCAATTTCATATAATCCAAATGCAGGTTTTAAACCAAGTGTGCCGGGCATTACCCATATATAAGCATCAATCCAGTGGGTACACATAATAATGCAACCAATAATGGTAAGGTATTTGGTATTTCTCTTAGTATCCCTTGTCATTAATATGAGGAGCGGAACTAATAGGTTTACGCAAAACATAACCCAGAATCCTACGCGATAATGGTCAATACGAGCCTGAAAGTAAACAACTTCATCCGGTATATTGGTGTACCAGTAGAACATGAACTGGAAGAACCAAAGGTATCCCCATAATACGCTGAGGGCAAACATCCATAAGCCGAGGTTATGCATGTGGTTTTCATTCACTTCTTTAAGAAGTCCTTTTTTACGAACGTGCAAGGTTAAAAGAATGGTTGCAATAACTCCGGTGAGCCACATATCATCAAACAAATACCAGCCAAAAAGTGTGCTGTGCCAATCTGGATCAATAGCCATAACCCAGTCCCATGCCACCAATTGCTCGGTAATACCGAAGAAAACAATGAATATTGCGGCCATGGTTATGTTTTTAAAATGGAGCGGAAGGAAATCGTTTGTGAGGTCCGATTCAATGGAACGTTTGCGAATTGTCCTTACCATATATATCCATAAGCCTGCACAAAGAATAGTGCGCAGAAGTACAAAAGGAATATTTAGATATTGTGTCTTTTTGACAAGCATTTCATCGAATGCGGCGCTTCCCGGAATGGTAGCACTTTTCTGCATCCACTTGTACACAATGTCAGCCGAATCGTTATGTCCGCCAATTACGCTTGCAATAATAACAGCGAAAATGGCTAATAATCCAAACGGTAGAAAAGTAGTGAGCGCTTCGGGCATACGTTTTATAACTACAGACCATCCTGCCTGGGCAACATATTGAAGCGACATAAAAAAGGCTGCTCCAATAGAAATAAATGTGAAAAATAAACCTTCCAGCAAAATATTCGCCCAAAAACGGGTTCCGGAAATATTTGTGTTTATGGCACCGTAAGCAAGAGCAAGTATACCTATCCCCATAAGGACAAAGGTTATGTTTCTTGTTTTACTTGATAATGTGTATTGACTCATAGCAATATCGCTTTATTTATATTCTTTTATTATCCTTTTTTAACTGAATCTTTTGGAGCAGCAGCGGCTGTTTTTGTAGTATCACCGGCAGCAGGTTGCCCTATTTTTTGCAATGTTTGAACGTAACGAACAAGTTTACATCTTTCATCAACTGTTAGCTGGCTGGCATGCGAACCCATCAAATTTTTTCCGTATTCCAGTGTATAGTATATTTCTCCTTCTGTAATATTTCTAAGTGCAGGACCTGAATAAGGCGGTGGAGGGCCGGGAAGTTTTGCTCCTACTTTACCGTCGCCCATACCTGTTGCACCGTGGCAATGGATACAATAAATTTCAAAAATCGCTTTTCCTTGTGCCGCTACTTCAGGAGTTGCTGGAAGCGGGTCTTTCCAGAATTCGGATGCATTCGCCAAACCCTCCGGAGAAAATGGAAATGGGAATGGGGTAAATCCAACCGGAATGGTACCCTTAACCGGAACGCGGTCTGTCATGCTGTCCGCAAACAAATTGTTAACAGAGTTGTCTTCGTATGAAGGGGAGCGATACATATCGGGCATGTATTCAACACCAGCACTGTCAGGGTTGTTTCTTCTACAGGAAGAAAATAAGCTAAGAGCTACGACAGAAGAGCTAAGAGCTAACAAAAAAAACTTTTTGTTCATAATTCCTAAATTATAATTCCTAAATCCTAAATTCTTTTTCATCCGTTTACTTTTTTTACTTCAACAGCTCCGGTAGCAGTAGCAGCATTCATAAGGTCAGAAAGCTCTTGGTCGCTGTGTGCGGTAGTTATCATAAGAAAATGGTCGTCTGTTGTCCGCGGGTCAGGGTTTTTAGGGCTAACACCGGGAAACAACCAGCTTCTTAGGAGAAATGTGATTGCCATTCCATGGGCAGCACAGAATACCGTTGATTCAAATAAAATAGGTATCCATGATGGAATGTTGTGGTAAATGGTGAAGTTGGGTTTTCCTCCGATATCAATTGGCCAATCATAAACTAGCATGTAGGAAATCATCCAAAGCGCTAAACTGAAACCCGTGCAACCATAGATGAAACAGCAAATAGAAATGCGGGTACGGTTCAATCCCATGATCTTATCAATTCCGTGAATAGGAAATGGAGAGAATATTTCCTTAATTCCGTATCCAAGGGCGCGTACTTTTTTCGCTCCGGTAATTAACTTATCGTCGTCGTCGTATAGTGCGTGTACAAAAACTTTGCTCATGATCTTTTAGTTTTTTATTCGGTTATCAATGAACGGTTTCAATTGCAGGTGCTGTATGAATTCCATTGCTTTCAAAGTCAGAAGATTTTGGCTGGCGCGGTGGATTATGGTACAAATCTCCCGTGGCCTTTAAAGTAGTTTTTAACTCCGCTTGCGCAATAAATGGGAACCATCTTGCAAAAAGCAGGAAGAAGGTAAAAAACATGCCTATTGTCCCAATAAAAATACCTACTTCAACAAAGCTTGGAGAGTAGTAGGTCCAATCAGAAGGAAGATAATCGCGGTAGAGGTCAGTTACAATAATGTCGAAACGT
>Ga0206858_1080_pt1 | contig 26401 bp, 30 predicted proteins | sample Alteio_BWOrgCont_46_FD_152622 | JGI IMG/M metagenome (GOLD analysis project Ga0206858, IMG submission 152622) | Enriched cells from forest soil in Barre Woods Harvard Forest LTER site, Petersham, Massachusetts, United States -... | ecosystem: Environmental > Terrestrial > Soil > Temperate forest >... | reverse complement strand
ACCGCAATGGCAAAATGGAAACCATATTTATAAATTTTGTTTATGAGCCATTCAGGGAAATTGATGGAACCATAAGCGGCGTAATTGCCGTGGCCATTGAAGTAACCGATGAAGTGATTGCCAAGCACCAGTTAGCGGAAGCTGAAGAAAGAGCAAGACTGGCCGTAGAAGCAATAGACCTGGGCACTTTCGACCTTAATTTATCAGATGGTGAAATGATTACGTCTTTACGCTTTGCCAATCTTTTTGGATTTGATGAAATAGTGAAAAGGGCCGACTATGTAAATGTGATACATCCGGATGATCGGGAACCAAGAGAAAGAGCACATGCGGAAGCGCTGGTTACCGGAAGATTGCAATATTATGCCAGGGCTATATGGAAAGATGGCAGTATCCATTGGTTAAAAATAGATGGCAAAGTGCAATATGATTCAGCTAAACGCCCTTTGCGTATTTTAGGAACATTGCTTGATGTTACTACACAAAGAGAAGCCAAACAGAGAGAAGAAAAACTGATTACGCTGGTTGATAACTGCGTTGACCTTATGTCTATCCTGGAACTGGATGGCACCAATTCTTATATTAACCAGGCTGGTCTTGATATGCTTGGCTTCGATAATTTTGAACAGGTTGCTACAACTCCTATAACAGAATTGCATAGGCCCGAAGATTTTGAATTGGTTGAAAAGGAAGTGTTGCCAACTGTTATGTCAAAAGGAAGATGGGTTGGCAAAATGATGGTACGCCATATTAAAACCCATGAAGTATTTCCTGTATTAAATAACTGCATCCGCATTGATGACCCTGTTACGGGCAAGCCATTATCTGTAGGTGCCGTAATGCGTGACCTAAGGCCAGAGATAATGGCCAAGCAGGCATTGGCAGATAGTGAACAATTATTAAGAAGCATTACTACTGCTGCACCAACCGGCTTGTGGAAAGCCAATGAAAACGGCGCCATAAATTATGTAAACCAAACATGGATTGAATGGACAGGAATATCTTTTGAAGATTGCCTGGGCGATGGCTGGTTGAAAGCTATTATTCAGGAAGACAGGAATAAAGTAGTTGCAAAATTCCTGCGTGCTATTGAATTGCGGACAGGCTATGAAGCAGAATTCAGGATTAAACATACAGACGATACTATTCATTGGTGCATTGCAACGGGCAAGCCGCAATACAGGGATGACGGGAGTTTTGAAGGATACATCGGCTCTTGTGTGGATATCACCGAACAAAAATACCTGCAGCAGCAAAAAGATAATTTCATTGCCATTGCAAGCCATGAATTGAAAACACCTGTTACCAGCATTAAAGCCTATACACAGGTACTGGAAAAAATGCTGATTGAAAAAGGAGAGATTAAAGAAGCCGGCATGATTGGCAAAATGGATAAACAAATCAATCGCCTTATAAGCCTTATCGGCGACTTACTGGATGCCACAAAAATAAACACGGGCAAACTTCAGTTTAACGATATTGAATTTGATTTTGATGAGATGCTGAATGAATTGATTGACGACTTGCAACGCACAAGCATTACACATTCCTTCACCAAACATTTAAAGGCAAAGGGATTGGTGCATGGAGATAAGGAAAGAATTGGACAGGTAATTTCCAACCTTGTAACCAATGCCATTAAATACTCCCCCAGATCAAAAGAAATTATTATTTATAGTACTTTAAAGGCAACTGAAATTCACGTGTGCGTACAGGATTTCGGAATCGGCATACCCAAACAAAGCCTTGAAAAAGTGTTTGAACAATTTTACAGAGTAAGCGGAGATATGCAACATACATTTCCGGGCCTGGGATTGGGTTTATATATATCATCTGAGATTATAAAAAGAGAAGGCGGAAATATTTGGGTAACCAGTGAAGAAGGGAAAGGCTCTACATTTTGCTTCTCTTTGCCACTATCAAAAAAATAAACATGGAAAAAATAAAAAGAACGGTTATGATTGCAGATGATGACCATGGAATATTAGATGCAGTTTCTATGCTGCTGGAATTTGAAGGCTATGATGTAATTACCGGCCTTGATTGCAATAATTTATTAAATAATGAACAACCCGTACCGGATCTTTTATTATTGGACATCTGGATGTCGGGCACAGACGGAAGAGATACCTGTAAACTATTAAAGCAAAATGAAAATACCGCTGCCTTGCCGATTATTATGATATCTGCAAGCAAAGACATCGGCCCATCTGCCATGGCTGCGGGTGCCAATGATTTTTTGGAAAAACCCTTTCAGGTGGATGAATTATTATTGAAAATAAAAAAGCTTTGTGCTTAATGAATGGGGAATTTATTCCACAATATTTTTAAACAGATGGGTTTTTGAACATAAATAACTTTGGCTAAAAGTTTGAAATAGCTGTGTAAACCTCAACTATGAGCCTGCTTCCTAAAAAAATTTTTGTTGCCGATGATGACCGTGATATACTGCATGTACTAAAATTAATGCTGGAGACTGAAGATTATATTGTAGAAACAACTACAGATGCAAATGAAATTTTTACATACAAAGAAAACCTGCCCGATCTTATATTACTCGACATCTGGATGTCGGGCATAGATGGCCGGGAAATTTGCAAACGCTTAAAGCAAAACAAGCTTACGGAAAATATACCGGTGGTATTTTTATCTGCCAATGCACAACTGGATGAAATAACCAATAAGTACAGTGCAACTGATTTTATTGCAAAGCCATTCGAGATGAAAAATTTTCTAACTAAAATCCGCTCTATTTTATTGGCTGCTGAAGAAATCAATTAACCAATAGTCATTTAATTACGGCGGGGTATTCATTTAAGTAAATCTTAAAACTTGTACCTACACCCGGCGTACTCTCTACTTCAATCCTGCCATCGTTTTTTTCAATTATTTTTTTGATTATATACAGCCCGATGCCTTTACCTTCCTGCCTTGTAGTAAAACGTGTAAAGGGTGTAAATATCCTGGGGCCGTTTTTTACCAAATCAATTCCTTCGGCATTATCAGTAAAGGTTAGCAATATTTTTCCGCTGCTTCTTCTGGTTGAAACCCTTATTACCAGAGGTCTTTCCACTACCCGGTATTTTATAGAGTTGCTGATCAGGTTAGTGAAGATGCTGGTTAAATAAGGTTCAATATACCATAACTCATCAATCATAAAACTATCTTCAAAAGCAACACTCTTGGCCAGTATATATGTAGAGAATCCTTCTTTTATATCTGTAAAGAAAGAATGTAAATCGATTTTTTTTACAATGCTTTGGTCATTGGTTTGCAGGTCGAGTATTTCCACCAAGCCTTGTATGGTTTTTTCCAAACGTTTGGCTGCCCGTCCTATCATTTGCATGTATTCCATTTTGGATTCGGCATCTTCTGCTTCATCTAAAAATTCAAATGCAAGTTTTAAAGTTGTCAAAGGTGTTTTAAGGTCGTGCGATACCGTGTAGGTAAATTCCTCCATGTAGGAATTTGTCTTTACCAGCTTTTCATTCAAAAGTTGAATTTCCTTAGAATGTTTTTCTACCCTTGCCTGTTCCTCTTTCAACTCTTCGGTGAGTTGCATAAGGTTTATGTTACGCACCTTCAATTCTTCATAAGCGGTTAAGGGCTGTTCGTTTTTAATATAATTTATCCAACCTTGTATTACCAGATTATTGATAGGCTTTGCTTTTACAGGAACCTTCATGCCTAATGTTACTTTTGTTCCCGAGGCATTGGAAGTAATCCTGAATATATCTACCAATTTTTTCGAGAACACAATACCAATACCTCTTCCTTTATAACTTTGCGGATCTCTTTTCAGGATAGTTTCAATATCCTTTATTCCCTTTCCACAATCGGTTATCAAGGCTTCGCAGGTATATTTTTTTTCACCCGACAATGTAATTGAAAAGGTAATTTCGCCGCTTTTGCAAAATTCAAGCGCATTCCTTGAAATCTCCGAAATAGCTGTGGCAAAGCGGGTTTGCTCCGAAATGTTGATACCTGCAAATTTCGTTATTTGCATAGCTCTTCTATGTGCAAGCAGGATATCTACTTCATTGGTTATATCGAGTTTCGTTATCTTGGTTGTCATTCCGTTCGTTTAGGTTGCCCGATGATTGCGACTGTTACATCATCATTTCCCCTGAAATGATCTTTATATAAAGCGGCTGCTAAAATGCTGCCGTCATGTTTTGTAATGGAAGGGTATTTTAATATATCCCATCTGTTGTTTAAGCCATCGCTGGTTATAACAAGCATATCGTTTTTAGACCATTGATACACATGGTTATTTAAGGTAGTTGGTATGGAATGTCCCACTATTCCATTATAAGAAATACAGGATTTGGATTTGCCCGGAGACTGCAATCTGGAAGATATATTGCCAACACCGCAATAAACCAATTGGTTGTTATCAAAATCAATATGTGTGATATTCATAACAGCTCCCCTCATTTTTTTTATCGCTTCATGAATTTTTTTTAACTGCTCTTTGGGCGAAAGCATTATATGTTCCTCAAAAGATTCCAATGATTTTAAAGCTGCCTGTTCTGCTTCTTTGCCATGCCCTAAGCCATCGCTTACAGCTATTTTTAAATAGTTGCCATTTACTTCAAAACCACAGGCATCGCCACAAGCCTTCTCTCCTTCCTTTGGAACCATCACTATATTTACAAGATGTTCATTTTTAGATGAAGGCTTTGGCTTACTATTGTAAATCCTTGCAAGCAAAATGCTACCCCAATCTTTTATTGAATAAATATCGAACTCATCCGAAAGCCTTTTAATTGCTCCCAATCCCTGTCCCATTGTATTAACAGTAGATACGCCATCTTCCATCATCTTTCCGGTAGAAGCCATACCCGGCCCATTATCGATGCAAATAATTTCAATGCCCTTATTTATTCCGGATATTTTTTTTGCAAGAAAATATCCTCCCTTAGTATGCTTTACAAGATTGCTGGTTAATTCAGCAACAACGATATCCATCTCGTCCAGTCTTTTTTTTTTAAGCCTGCTTCAATAGCAATTTTTTTTATGTCAGAACGAACCATTGCCTGATAAGTCCTGTTGGGCAATAAGATTAGTTTATGCGGAGTGTTAACCATTTTTCCATTTAATTATTATAACTGTAGTTCCTTTTCCTACCTGGCTTTTAATGTCAAAAAAATTGACAAGCCTTTTAGCTCCGGGTAAACCTAAGCCCAATGTTTTCCCTGTAGTAAAACCATCTTTCATTGCTTCACTGATATTAGCAATGCCCTTGCCTTTGTCGGCAAAAGTGAGGCGTATGCCGGTTTTTAAAACATTTTCTGTGATGATTTCGCAAAGCACTTTTCCTCCACCGGCATACGTAAGCATGTTACGTACCAGCTCGCTGGCGGCTGTTAGTAATTTTGTTTTGTTAACTAACCCCATCTGGATCTTATCCGCATATTGCGATACCCGATTGCGCAGGAATACCACATCATGTTCTTTTTGTATAGCGATGTTTTCCTTATTCACTACTATCATCTCCATCAAAATTTACATCTTCATCATTTGAAATTTTGTTTCTCAGCAACTCCATTCCTTTTTCTACATTCAATGATGTATGTACACCACTCATTGGCATGCCCAGTTCAATTAATGTAATGGCAACAGCAGGTTGCATCCCAACTACTACTGTATGCGCATCCAGTATTTTAGACATCTGCGCAATATTCCCTAATATCCTGCCCATAAATGAATCAACAATATTCACAGCAGAGATATCAATTAATACTCCTTTCGACTGATGCTTATTAATCATGCTTACCAAATCAGCTTCGAGGTTTAATGCCAGCCGGTCATACAAATCAATCTGTATGGTAACCAACAAAAAATTGCCTAATTTTAAAATAGGTATTTTATCCATAACTTATTCTACTGCCTTTTTTTCTGATTTTTTAACTTCTATTTTCAACATCGAGAATGCAATTTTAAGTGCATGTGCCAATGTTGCTTTTGTATTTATTTGAGAAAGATCGATGCCCAAATGAACAATCGTTTGTGCTATTTCAGGGCGGATGCCGCTAATGATACATTCAGCACCCATTAATCTTGTAGCGCTTACGGCTTTGATTAAATGCTGCGCCACCAGCGAATCTACGGCAGGTACGCCGGATATATCAAGTATTGCAATCGTGCTTTCTGTTTCTACTATTTTCATTAACAGGTTTTCCATTACCACCTGTGTTCTTGCACTATCTAACGTGCCGATAATTGGCAATGCAAGGATACCATCCCATACTTTAATAACGGGAGTTGATATTTCAGAAATTTCGTTTGTCTGGCGGATAATTACATCCTCACGGCCACGGATAAATGATTCAAATGTGTAGATACCAAGACTGTCAATCAATTTATTGGTTCTTACTACTTCTTTGTAAAGTGTTGCAGGGTCTTGTATTTCTTTTTCCAATACTTTTAAAAAAGCATCTTTCAAACTAAAAACATAACTGCCTGTTTCCCTTGGAGAATAACCCTGCTCGGCTCTTGCTGTGGATATACCTGCCAACTTATCAAGTGCTGTTTCAAATTCGGGAGCATCAATATCTGTGAAATTATCTTTCTTTAATGCATCCAGTAAGGCATGCAATAATTCTTCTGATTGCTGGCGAAGCTCTTCATTGCTTAATACATCTGCTCCCTGCGATTTTTCCTGAATTTGTTGCCGAAGCCAATAATCCAATATCTCTTTATATTTTTTTTGAAGCAAAAGCCCTGTAGCTAATTTCATAATTAGTGTAAGTTTAAAGTTTTTAGAAGAATAAAAAAGGAGGCTTAAAAATAGAAGGCAAACAAAATATACTGTTATATGCGGCTTACGATTTATTATTAACCGCTTGTAAGTAGCAATTAATATTCCAATGGAATTTATGAATGTGTTTAGCATTATATGCAGTTACCTGTATATAATATGCCCCCTATTGGGGAATTAATGCCCCCAACAGTTTGTATTTGAAATGTATTGACAGGCTATTTCACCGCAATTGTTTTTTGCTTGAAATCGCCATTCTTAAAAGCATTTAAAAAATCAAGGTAATCCAGGCGTATCCTATGTGTGTACTGCATTGCATAATTAAGGATTGCTTCCTGCCATCTTGTATCAAGCCCAAAAGCCATCAATTCATCCGTAATGCCCGAACCTTGAAAACCTGAACTTCGTAACTGTGAGGATGCCGTAAGCATGGCCATATCATCAATCACCTGAAACATGTCACGGTATTTTTTCTTTAATCCTCTTAAATTGATACTATCTTCGGTAGGTTGCATTTCCTGTATAACGTATGGCTCATCTTTAAATACAGTAGCACTTAAAAGCGCCGGCGGCCTGTTCTGCATCCTTTGCTGGATGGCAATAATGCGGTCTGCTTCAGAATTCCATTTTGGTTGTTTCACCTGCAAATATGGTTTTAAAGAAGAGGGCAAGGATTGTTTCATATCAATCAATAAATATTTTTCACCCATATCATTAAGTGTCTTCAAAAGAATTACATATCGCTTTTGCCCCAGGCTTCCCGTTCCTGCCAATCTAAAAGCTGCATCAACCGGTTTGTAATTATAAGGACTGTCTTCATCGTTTTTTAACCAGCTTGTAATATGTTTCAACAAATCTTTTTTCAATCCTTTCTTTAATGCAAAATGCTTTGGGTTGCTTAATAAAATTTCCTGCCTGTCTTTTTTTATTGCTGTTCTCTTTTTTAATATTTCCTTCGATTGCCTTTTGCTGGCAGCCGTTAAAAAATCACATACAATCCCTTTTGCGGTACGGGGTTCAATATAATTTGTTTTGCCTTTGGCCAACACAGCGGCATATGATTTTAAAAACAACTGTGCCATATTCAAGGCTTTCTTCTGTTCAATCTTTAATGTATCAAATGCAATGAATATACTGGTTATAACTCGTGTTAGTTCATATACTGCAGGCGCTAAAGCTGCTTCATCAAAATCATTGAGGTCAAAATAAACCAGTCGGTTATCGCTTTTAAAGCTGCCGAAATTCTCTAAATGCAAATCGCCACAAATCCAGGCCAGCGGCGATTCCGGTAATGCTGCTGCTTTTAAATCTTCATAAAACAAATGATTGGTACCCCTAAAAAACCTGAAGAGGGTTTCACTCATAGCCTCATATTTTATTTGAAGCATGTCGGGCAATCTTCCTTTATTAAAAGCAATGATACGGTCGGCTATATTTTTCATTGTACCAGTGTATTCAAATTAAATGCCTTATTTCAAAACAACGGAATACAGGCAAAACCAACACTTCCCAAAAGCTTTGATTCCCATGATGGGGAAATATAAACCCGTAGTTATAATTTAACCGACGGGTTTTATTGGTATAGAGTTTGAAAATCAGATACTAAACAAAACATGCTAAACAAATACCCTTTCTACATTAAAAGTACAGTCGTATTATTTGGGCTTACCCTTTTGGTATATGCCCTTTTCAATCTTCGGGAGATTATGGTGCCGCTTGCATTTTCTGCCTTGCTTGCTATTTTGCTTAATCCTGTTGCCAATTGGATGGAAAAGAAAAAATTGCCGCAGGTCTTATCAATCCTGCTTTCCATGCTGCTTGCGTTTATCGTGATTTGTGCGCTCCTTTATTTTATTTCATCCCAAATTGAAAGCTTTGGTACAGAACTTCCATTGTTAAAGAAAAGATTCATCGAATTATTTAATCATTCGCAGCAAACCATACAGCACACGTTTGGCCTATCTATTAAACAACAGCAACAGTATATTGACAATGCAAAAGCAAGCCTTAAACCATTTGTAGGCGCCACAATCGGAACTATATTTGGCTCGCTGGCTATTGTTATACTGCTGCCGGTATATACGTTCCTGTTCCTTTTTTATAAAAAATTATTATTGAATTTTTTGTTTGAAGTATTTGCCGATAAAAACTCAAAAGAAGTTGGCCTTGTTTTGCAGCAAACAAAAGCTGCCATACAAAATTATATGGTTGGCTTACTGCTGGAAGGATTGGTAGTGGCTGTATTAAACTCTCTTGCATTAATATTGCTGGGAGTAAAATACGCAATCCTTTTAGGTGTTCTTGGCGCTATCGTAAATGTACTTCCTTATTTGGGCGGAATACTCGCTATCCTGTTTCCCGTAATCATCGCTACTGTAACAAAAGATGGTTATCAAACACAGCTTTTAATCGTAATAGCCTACATCATCATACAGTTTATCGACAATCACTTCCTTATTCCCGTGATTGTTTCCTCAAGAGTTAAAATCAATGCATTAATATCCATAGTGATTGTTTTATTAGGTGGTGCTTTATGGGGTATTCCCGGAATGTTTTTAGCAATACCCTTTATCGGTGTACTAAAAATAATATTCGACAGGGTACCTGAGCTGCAGGCCTGGGGTAAATTGCTGGGCGATGAAGTACCAACAAGGCATAAAGGTGAAAAAATATTAAAACGTACTAAAGCAACTTAATACCTACAGCAGGCTTTTGTTGTAGATATTTTTACTCTGAATGAGTAAGATAATCAGGCATATTATTCGATTATTTTCATTTCCCTGCATAAAACTTTTTGGCATAATTATACGGCCTGATAATTCATCAATTCAATCAATCAAAAATAAATTTTATGCAAAAAGCACAATCAAATCAGAGCGTAGCTGCAAAAAACAATGCTGCTAAAAAAACACCGGCAATAAAAAAAACAAACGGCCAACAACCACAGGAAAATGATGGAAGGCTTGCTGAGTTTTTTCACGATGAATTAAAAGACATTTACTGGGCTGAAAAACATCTGGTTAAAACACTTCCTAAAATGAGTAAAGCAGCCTACAGCCAGGATTTAAAAAATGCAATCAATAAACATTTAGACGTTACAAAAAATCATGTAACAAGGCTTGAACAAGTGTTTGGAATACTTGGGCAAAAACCGCAGGCAAAAAAATGCGAAGCAATGGAAGGTATTACAAAAGAAGGAAGCAGCATTATTGAAGATACAGAAGACGGCACTTCAACTCGTGATGTAGGCATCATCCTGGCTTCTCAAAAAGTTGAGCATTATGAAATAGCTACCTATGGCGGTCTTGCGCAATTAGCCGAAACACTAGGGCATAATGATATTAGTGACATTTTAAGAAAAACACTTGCTGAAGAAAAAGATGCAGATGAAGGTTTGACTGAGCTTGCTGAAAATACAGTGAACGAAAAAGCTACTGTAGAATAAGATACCGGAAGCTTTAATGAATTATTATAAAGGGCTGTCAATTATGACGGCCCTTTGTAGTAAGATGTTTTAAATACCTCGTTGCTGAAAAAATTTGAGCTTGTTATACAATGTGCGCCGGTTAATCTTTAAGATTGCTGCCGCCTTGGTTTTATTGTACTTCGCTGCTATCAGCGCTTTCTCAATAATTTCATGCTCTGCTTTTCCGGAAACATCTTTTAAGGGTTTATTTATTGCCTGGTTGTTTTCGTACATTTTAATTGATGTTTTAATTCTGTATCATACAGAAAACACCATGCCGATATATTATACCCACATTAAAAACAAAAAGCCCGATTAATCTGATTTGCGGGAGATAAATTCTACACTAAAACGCTCTAAAAAATACACGCTATTATACTTTAGCCCCACTTTAAATTTGAGAAAGCGTGTAGTTTTCCTAAAGGCTTTCTTTCGATATACCAGTTTGCAGCCAATAATTCCGATTTCAGGAAATTGTATTTATGACCATTAAAAACGGTATCAACACTATCAGCATCAACCGATGTAATAATATGCTTTTCGTTGTAACTGTTGGTAATACAAACTAGCACATCTTCCGGATTAAGTTCATCCGGATTAAAAATAGTATCTACCACTTTCATACATGTTAGGTTTGGGTAAAAAATAAATACTACAGCGCCGCTAAGAACGACACTGCCCATACCTAACAACCGACGGAATATTTTGTTCGGGTTATTCTTGTTGTTTATTTGTTATTCGCTTCAGCACCTGCGACAATACCAGGCCATACAGCACAAATCCAACAAACACAATATATCCGGGTTGAAGAGCTGTATTATTGGTTGTAACACTTGTAATGGTATCATTGTGAATATTAAGGGATGCAAGCTGACTTTCCACAACGCCGTTAAACCCGATATAAGTCATCATAATAGCAACCACCATTACATCTGCCATACTCCACTTGCCGGATTTAAATGCAAAGAAATGAACAAGTTTATTGTTCTTGTATTTTTCACTGTTTAGCACATAAAGGCTGGCTGAAATTAATTTTGCAAATGGAAAAAGCACACTGAAGCAAAGTATTAATATGCCTACAACAATCATATCCCATTTAGCAGTTTTAATTAATAAGCGCACTACATCTAAAATACTTTTGCTTTGAAAAAAAAGCACCTGATTTTTAAAAGATACTGTGGTGCCAACCAAACTAAAATCGAGGGATTTAATACGTGCATCCAGTTCTATCATAGTAGTAGTAAGCCCTACCAGCAGTAATATCAATGCCGATAATACGGAGAGGATAAAAAGTGTTACATGCAGTTCGGGACTTTTACGGAGGAACCACCATAGCAATAAAATAATAACAATTCCGGCAATCATACCAAATGTATAATCATAGGTTTGTTGCCGTAGTGAGATTAATAAATTGCTTGTCTTATCGTTAAACACATCTGCATCCGTAGTATTATACTTACTCATTACAGAATCCGTAACAGATTCTTTTTTATCGGCAGCACTGTCATAGGTTTGCTTGCCCCATTCCTGCAGCTTGCTTTGCGTAATGTTTTTTAATTTCTCTTTGGTAGAGGGCTTATTAATTTCATCCACAATTTGTTTTGCAAAAGCCGGCACCTGTGCATGCAGGCTGGTTGTATCTACAAAAGCATTAAAGGCAAGTTTTTTTATTTTGCCGCCCAATGTTTTCTTAGGTTTATCAATAAGGCTGATAGCTTTTGTTATCAAATCATTTAAGGTTTGCTCTATTTCCTTTTGAAGATCCTGTTGCTGTGATTTGGTAAGATCGAAGTTTTCAATTTTTTTTGAAACAGCCGACACTATCTGATCACGCCACTGGCTTACAGAAAGCAACCCGAAGGATACATTGTTTACAATACTGTAATCTGTTTTTACAGTTTGTTGTTGAAAGGAAAGCGTATGTACTTTATATCCGCAAAAACCAACAATAATAAGAAGGATAGAAACACCGGCGATAAGAATAGATTTTTTATTCATTGATTCGAATTGTAATAGTATCGAACCAAATATTATACCTTTTAAAATCAAGTTAAAAAAGTACTGGTGCAAGCTACAACTGTGTAATAGTTTCCCCCTGCATCTTCTCAAAATGCAGTATCACTCTATTTTTCCACAGGTTCAATAAATATCTGCTTAATAAGAGGAAATTGTTTTTGTATCTGATTGCTTATATCAGCAATGGAATGTGTAATCTGTTCTGTCGTCAATCCTTTCTTGAAAACAGCAGTCAGTTGCAATACTACTTCTTCCGGAGCCAGATAAGTAGAAAGGTTTCTTTTTACTTTTACTACCGAAGGATCAGCTTCTGCAAGGTTTGCAATTTTCCGTATCGTTTGCCTGCTTACGGGCTCTCCCATAAGAAGGCTTCTGCTCTCCTTTACCAGCAAAGCAGAAATAACAATTAAAATCAATCCTATCAATAAAGATGACAGGCCATCATAAAAAGATGAATGGAATAAATGCGACAGGTAAACACCTGCAAAAGCAATTACAAGGCCGGCAAGATCACCAATATCTCCCAGCAGAATTATAAAGGTAGAAGGATCTTTGCTTTGCTCTATCGCCTTTAAAAAAGATGGCTCTGCCGGTTTCTTTTTAAATGCCTTAAAAGAAGCATAAGCAGATATGCCTGTAAATACAAAAGCTATTACAATTACTATATAGCTCCAAAGCGGATTTCCACCATCGGCAGGTTCTTTAAAACGCAGCAGCCCCTCGTAAAAAGAAATACAACCGCCTACTAAAAAAATAATAAGCGACACTATAAATGACCAGAAATACAATTCCTTTCCATAACCGAAAGGACGCTTGTCATCCGCTTTTTTTTGGCTCATGATTATTCCCCAAATCAATAACAACTGACTGCAGGCATCTATTACAGAATGAACGCCTTCCGATAACATTGCAGAGCTATGCGTAATACCCGCTGCAACAAATTTTGTAACACCGATGGATATATCAACTGCTAATGCGATATAGACAAATGCCTTTGATTTCATATTACTGTAATCTACAAAATCTTATCCAACAATAACATGCTGAAGCAGTAGATATTTCTCTACACTATTAAACTGCCCCTGCCTGTTTTTGAGTGGTATGGATTTAGCTATACATACTATATCATTTCTTAACAACTCTATCAATATGCCTGAAGGTCCATCTATTTTTATTTTAAAAGAATTGGTACAACCTTTTGTTGGCAAAAAAGTAATTGAAGTATCCGGCAATAGCAAAATCGATTTACAGCGTTTAAAGAACAAGGAAATAATTGAATTTAAAACCTGGGGCAAACAATTTCTAATTTGTTTTAAAAATGTTACTGTACGCATACACTTATTGATGTTTGGGTCTTATCGCATTAATGAATCCAAAGACGTTGCACCACGAATAGGATTAAAATTCAAAAAAGGGGAACTGAATTTTTACAATTGCTCTGTCCGTTTTATTGAAGAGGATTTAGATACCGTATATGATTGGAGTGCTGATGTACTGAATCCTTTATGGGATGCAAAGAAAGCAGAAGCTAAATTAAAAGACAAAAAGAGCATGCTTGCCTGCGATGCGTTATTAGACCAGGATATTTTTTCAGGCGTTGGCAATATTATAAAGAACGAAGTATTATATCGGGTTAAGATTCATCCCGAAAGTATTGTATCCAAAATTCCTGTACGGCAATTGAGGCTGTTAATAAAAGAAGCTGTTGTGTATAGTTTTCAGTTTTTACAATGGAAAAAAGATTTTGTATTAAAGAAGCATTGGCTTGCATATAACCAAAAAATTTGCCACCGCGATAACATTCCGTTAAAAAGAGCGAATCTTGGCAAAGGGCATCGACGTAGTTTCTATTGCAATAAATGCCAAAAAATATATGTATGAAGATAGAGTGGAATATAGGCTGTTCGGGGTTTTCGTACAAAGAATGGAAACAGGAGTTTTATGCAGGCATACCAGCCGGCAAATGGTTTTCTTTTTACAGCAAGCATTTTAATACATTGGAATCAAATGTTACTTTTTACCGGTTGCCTGCTTTAAAAACATTATTAAAATGGTATGATGAAAGCCCGGAAGATTTTTCCTTCTCAGTAAAAGCCCCTCAGTTAATAACGCACTATAAAAAATTTGTAGCTATTGAAACTGAGCTAGCTTCTTTTTATAAATTGATTGAAGAAGGCTTTAAGGATAAATTAGCCTGCGTGTTATTTCAGTTTCCTCCATCTTTTATTTACACTGATGAACGAATGGATGCCATTATACAAAACCTGAGTAATGAATTCAATAACATAGTTGAATTTAGACATGAAAGTTGGTTACAACCTGAAGTATATAAAAAACTGCAACAACATAAAATCACCTTTTGCAATATCAGCCACCCCAGGCTTAAAGAGGTGTTTGTTGCAACTTCTCCCATTCTTTATTTCCGTTTTCACGGTGTTCCCGAACTTTTTAAATCTTCTTATTCAGAAGCATTCCTGCAAAATATCCTGCAACAAATTAATCAGGATAAAAAAGCAAAAAAAATCTATCTGTATTTTAATAACACGATGACAGGTGCCGCAATCGACAATGCCGATTTTCTTAAAGAAATTACGAAAGCTTTGTAAGGCAGGCCTTTAAATCAATTCCTTTCCCTAAAACATCTTTAAATAAATCGCCCAGCTTTGTTACTCTTTTTAATGTATTGTTTATTGTGAAGGTAGCAGGACTTAGTCCAGGCTTTACTTCTTTCCATAACAAAGGCGTGGAAACGGTAGCACCCTTATATGGCCGCAAACTATAGGGAGCAGCAATCGTTTGCCCTCTCCTGTTTTGAAGATAGTCGAGATAAATTTTATTTTTGCCACGTTTTGCCAGGCTTCTGTCCATGCTTGTAAATGCAGGCAATAATTCTTGCACCATTGTACATAAAAATTCTGCAAAGCTTTTTACCTGCTCGTACGAATACTTTTTTCCCATTGGCACATAAATATGCAAGCCGGTAGCACCGGATGTTTTACAGTAAGCTGCGGCTCCTGCCTTATCCAATATTTTTTTAAATGCAAGGGCAGTTTCAATAACCTGTTCAAAACTATTTTTCTCAGACGGATCGATATCGATAATCATATAATCCGGCTTATCAAGGCTTTTGATGGTAGAGCTCCATGGATTCAATTCAATACAACCAAGATTATTGAGGTAAGCCAGTGTGGCTTTATCATTACAAACAATATAATCAATTTCTTTATTGGCAGATTCTGAATAAACTTTAAAACTCTTTACCCAATCCGGTGCTGCATCGCCCCCGGCATCTTTATGAAAAAAACCTTTATTTGCAATTCCATTTGGATTACGTTTTAAAGATTCAGGCCTGTCTTTTAAATAAGGTAAAATATAATCTGCTATTGATTGATAGTATTCAAGCATCATCCCTTTGGTAATGCCTTCATCCGGCCAATACAATTTACCGGGATTTGTTGTTGGCACTTTTATTTTCCCAAATACAAACTCCTTATCCCCTTTTTCTTTGGAAGTTGTCTGTTTTTTAGTTGCAGGCTTTATCATATCGTTGATTGATTTATCGTCCCGTAAACGTAAGAAAATCGGATGGCGCATATGTCCGTCGGTTGTCCATTCCGTAAATTTTATTTCTGCAATAAGCGTTGGTTTAATCCATGTTACAGGTGCATTTGTTTTTACGGTTTCTTTAAAAGGCGATTCATTGGTAACCATCGGTTTCATCAAAGCATATATTTCTTTTAATTGCTTATCGGTAAAACCTGATCCTGTATGGCCGATATACTTCAAGCCCTTGTTGGTGTTTACCGCCAATACCAATGCACCAAAATATTGCCTTGAACCTGTTGGCTTTGTAAAACCTGTTACAATTACATCTTCCGACTTATGATGTTTTATTTTCAGCCATTCGTTGCTCCTTGATCCGGGATGGTATTGGCTTGCTATTTTTTTTGCCATAATACCTTCCAGGTCCTGCTCCTTTGCCGCTGTAAAAAAATCAATGCCTTTTTCTATTACATGGTCTGAATATTTCAGTACTGGATTTTTAGGAATTATTTTACGAAGCATTTTTTTTCGGTCGATTAACGGCAGGTCGTAAATAGGTTTTCCATTAATAGCCAATAAATCAAAAATATAATAGCCGATTGGATAATTGCTGTTGTTTTCGTAATCCTGCAATTTTTGAAAATCAGATTTTCCGTTTTCATCGAGTATAACAATTTCTCCATCCAGCACTACCTGCTGCTTTATCTTTTTCAATTCATTTACAACTATAGGGTAATTCAGGTTAAAACTATTGCCATTCCTGGAATACAGCTTAATATCTCCCTTATTGATTTCGGCAACAGCACGATAGCCATCCCATTTAATTTCATACAACCATTCTTTATTATTAAATGGCTTGTCCGTTTCCTTTGCCAGCATCGGTTTAATAAAAGCAGTTAATTTACTACCCTGTTTTCCTAATGCCTTGTAGAATTTTTTTTTTGAGGTTGTTTGTTTGCTGCTAACCATTTGTTGATTGGGGAATTATCCGGAGTTTCTTTTTCACTATCATATTCTTTATCTGTAGCAAAGGCATCATTATGCTTTATCAGTAACCATGAATTGTCTTCTTTGCCTTTTAGTTTCACCAATGCAAATTCACCTTTTAGCTTTTTTCCATGCAAAGTAAATTTTAGATTACCTGCTTTTAACCCGGCTTTTAAATTCTTCTCTGCACTTGCTTTTGTTGAATTATCTATATCGGTATATTTTCCATTATCCCATATCTCTACAATGCCGGCACCATACCCTGCCGGAATAACTCCTTTAAAATCTTTATAAGAATAAGGATGATCTTCTACCATCATTGCAAGGCGTTTATCTTTCGGGTTCATAGAGGGTCCCTTTGGCACTGCCCAACTTTTTAAAACGCCATCCATTTCTAACCTAAAATCATAATGCAGATGCGACGCCTTATGCCGCTGTACTACAAACGACAAACCTGCTGCATTTTTCTTTACTGCAGCCTTAGGCTCTGGCGAAACCGTAAAGTCTCTTTTCTTTTTGTAAAGTGATAGTGCCATTTTTTTTAAGTAGTAAGTATTAAGTAATAAGTAGTAAGTATTAAATAGTAAGTGATTTAACTAATGCACAACTTATGACTTAATACTTACTACTTAATACGTATCAAGACGCTTTCTTTCGTTTGTTGCCCAGGCTTGCTTTTAACTGTTCCATTAAATCTTTTGTTCTGCTATGTACAATTTTTAATGGCGCTGCTGTTGTTTTAGTGCCTTTTGATTTTGCTTTAATTATCTTCAGTAATTGTGCTGTATAAGTATCCTTATATTGTTTGATGTCAAATTTTCCTGAGAGCTGATTGATGAGAGAGATAGCCATTTTTAATTCGCCCGGCTTAACAGTTGTTTTTGCAGGCACTGTTATTTCATTGGTGGCCCTTACCTCTTCTGCAAAACGCATGCGGTTTAAAATAATAATATTATCCGATGCTCTTAAAATAGCAAGGCTTTCTTTATTACGCATTACAAAACTTGCAATGCCTACCTTACCCGTTTTAAGCAAAGCCTCTCTCAGTAACGCATAAGCTCTGTCGCCCGATTTATCCGGTGCTAAATAATAAGGCGTTTCAAAATATATACTGTCGATTTCTTTCTCATCTACAAAATCGCTGATTTCAATCACTTTTGTTTTAACAGCATTGGCAGATTCAAAATCTTTATCGTCTAATATTACATACTGATTGTTTAGCTTATATCCCTTTACAATATTTTCCCAGGCAATTTCTTTACCTGTTTTTTCATTCACCCGTATATAACGTATATGCGCATGATCTTTTTTATCCAGCATATCAAGATCCAGTTCACTGTCACTTGTTGCACTGAATAACTTAACGGGAATATTTACTAACCCGAATCCGATTGCTCCTGTCCATAATGGTCGCATGGTGTTTTATTTAATTAAGCTGCATGGCTTAGTTCCCATTTCAACTGTTTTAGTATCATACGGAATAATTCATCTTCTACCTGAGGCACTTCCGCATTGCTTTCCCTCATAACCACCCATTCATCATCTTCATTAAAAGCCAATGTAAAAGCATATTTGCCATTGATATCTACCGGATAAAGAAAACCTCTGATATCATTTTCAGGGTATATCTGCACTTCTATTACAGCCCCGCGATAATTGAATATAATTTCTATCAGTTCCATGATTGTTTGATTTTAATTTGTTTTAATAATGTTCATCAAAATTGTTTCCATAGCGGTTAAGCCTGTTTTATTGTCATCCACTTCAATAGTGTCCAGTTGTTGCAGATGCTTTTCTAAGGTTTTATTTTCGTACAAAGAAATCAGTACCGGATGCACATAATATTTTTTGCAAACGGTTGGCGTGTTTCCCAAATGTTCTGCTACGGTATTCAGCATCGTTGCAATGTTTTTCTTTTTGTCTGTTTCTGTTTCATAACCGCCCAATTCCTTCAGGGTTATTAATCCATGTATCGTGCCAGACCAGGTTCGAAAATCCTTTGCTGTAAAATCGCCGCCGCTTATGGATTTTATATATTCATTTACCATGCCTGAATCGATTGGCCTGCGCTCTCCGCTTTCATCATAATATTGAAACAGTTCTTTGCCCGGGATATCCTTGCATTTTAATACAATCGAAATCAATTTTTTATTATTGATACTGATGTTATGATACACCCCTTTTTTGCCTTTAAAACTAAAGTAAAGCCTGTTGCCATTCAATTTAATATGCTTGTCTTTCAACGTAGTTAAACCAAAAGAACCATATAACTTTTCATAAAAATTACTACCAATCCGGATACTGGTTCTTTCCATCAAACTAACAATGGTTGCCAATACTTTTTCACGGGGCAAACCGGGCAATGAAATATCTTTTTCCAATTGAAGACGTATAGCAGGAAGGCTTTTGCCAAAATCATAGATGTGGTAAAATTTAGCCTGGTTGCGAAAAATATTCCATAAACTGTGATACTTGTATTGTTTCCTTTTTTTTGCATCAATGCCGGTTGCCTGCAGATGGCCGTTACCAATTCTGCAAATCCAAACATCTTCCCAGGCAGGAGGAATTACAAGGCTTTTAATACGTTGCAAGGTTTTAGTATCCTTTACCTGTTTATTATCCAACAAATAATTAAATGCATTGCCTTTTTTTATTCGGGCAATACCCTGTTCGTGATTGTTTACGTACACAAGGCTAACAGCAGCCATTGCTTTTTTGGGATTATTTAAAACGCTTCTGATTTTTCTTTTGGGGATGGTTGTTATTTCTTCGATAACTGTCTGCATATAGCTGTTTCTTATTGCTAAGAAAGTTTTGTGCCATATTATTATTGGATACTTTTCCGGAAGATACTGACGGGGACTTTAATGGAACAACATTTATAAAAATACCGTTGGCATTAAAGGAAAAATCTCATGAAGAGTTTATTCATAAAAAAATGAAACGGAGGATTACCCTATTTTGACATTTTGGAGCTATCTGTAATTTGAAGCTGGTATTTTTCATGCACTTCATTGGCTGCAAGTAAAAATTTCTTATCCAATCTTTCTAATTCTACCTGTCGGGATTGCAATAATTTTTCGGCTCTTTCCAACTTGCCTTCAGTTTGGCCAGATAGCACAACAATATATTTCCTATACTCATTGTTGTATAATTTATCCAGCAGGTTAATATATTTAGAAGCTGTTTCTTTATATTTTGTGCTATTAATTTCTCCAGCCAAATCAAGCATTGCAGAAGATTTTTGATTGGCAGATTTTGCGCTGTCGAGCAGGCTGTTTAATCCTTTGATATCAACAACAGCATTTTGATTGTTGCTAAGTGCATGTAATGCTGCTAAATAACGTTCATTAATTTCTTTATGTGCATCCTTTGTTAATTGAAAGGAAGAAGAAATAAGACTGTAGGATTCTGTAACGTTCAGATTGTCTTTTGTTGCAGCGCAGGAAACGAATAACAAAGCCACGATAACAAACACCCCATATTTACATTTCATAGATTTTTTTTAATTACCGCATGCGGTAAATTACTTCTCATATAGCTCATTCACTTTTCTGATTACCTCTGACCGTACTATTTCAGGAAGCGTATTTACATACTGATGTTCAGAATCGGAAGCTATGCTTTCCAATATTTTCCCTGAAGAATCATACGTAATACTTTGAATCAGCCTTTCCTGTTTTTTTGTGCAATCAATTATTTCAAGTGCTTCTGACTCTACATTTTCATAGGTCATTTTATTGAGCACTTTGGTTTTAAAATCGCATAAAACCCAAACTTTAATCCCATTATCAATCCTTTCTGTATCCTGCGATGCTTTTATATAATACGCAGTTTTTTTATCGGGTGACAAACCGGTAAAAAGCCATCCCGGATGAGAAGGACTTATACATGAATGTTTTTCAGATTGTGAAAAAGCCTGTACTGAGATTAATATAAGTACATAAAACAGCAAACGCCTAAAATGATGCATAACATAAAGTTTAGAACCTTGTATAATAACATATAACATCATGCCAAAGGCCATGACAAGAATCGCACACTCAATTTAAGCATATTCTGCAGTCTGTCCAATTCTTTTCCCATCATTTTTTACCCCATTTGCTCAATGGGGGTTTATTTTTCTACACGGGAATGTATGTGTACTTTATGCCATAGGGAAATCGGCTCGCCGGTTTCAGGCAAGCCTCACCTTTTAATAAGCTTTATTGCGGATATTGATTTATCAGCAGCTTTATTTAATTTGGCAGCTGATGACACAAAAGAAAACCATAGAATATCGGGGATACAGTTTTAATGCTTATAATTTGCCAGTTGTTGCCCCTAAAGGAGATAAACATAAAAAGGCTGTATTGGTAAAATATGAAGATGCTGTTAAGCTGGTGAAATTTGGGCTTAGGGGCATGCAGGATTACACGCAACATTATGATGAAAAAAGACGCCAGAATTATCTTTCCCGATCTGCAGGTATAAAAGACAAAACAGGAAGACCGACAAAAGATGACCCTTTTTCGGCAAACTACTGGTCCAGAAGAATATTGTGGGATAGCAAAGAAGAAATATTAAAACCTGTGCAATAATTATTGTGTTTGCTCTATTAAAAGCACTTCGCTTGTTTTATCTGTAATCTTAAAACGATTGTCGATTTGCAAGCCTGCCACCCAGATAATTTTTTTATCCATTTCAACAACCCAGGTATTTTCTTTTTGCAAAAGAGATAGTTTTCTGTCAATAAAAAAACGGCTTAGCTTTTTCTTTTTTTCCATGCCCAATGGATAGAAGTAATCACCATGTTTCCATTTACGCAGCAACAGCGGAAATTGAATCCGGCTTATATCCAGTTGTGCTACAGAGGCAGACTTATTGATGGATAACAAATGATTGCTAACTTTTTTAAAAGTCAAAATCCCGTTTGCATATTCAATTTTACTGTCCTTTTCTTCAATCAAAATATTGGATGCAGTCTGCGTTTCATTTGGCGAAATAATTAACCAGCTACGATTTTTAATAATCCGGTGTGTAGATGATTGAATATACTTTCCGGTATCGCTATTTAATAAAGCGATTACCTCATTGGTTTGTCCTACTGTGAAATTAAAATCTTTGATGATCTCATAAACGATAGTTGTTACGGGTTCTGCCTTTACTAATTTTAATACAGGTATATGCACCTCAGCTCCCTTTTGCTCCAGTAATTTCTTTTTATGCAATTCAATCGATTGCCGATATAATTGCTCCACCTCATTAAACCGCTGCAGGTTGGCCTGCAAATTATTTTCCACCCCGGGAAATACCGTTTGCAAATCGGGTAATAGTTTATTACGAAAATAGTTGCGGGTATATTTATTGGATTCATTAGAGGAATCTTCTGCAAACTCTAATTTGTTTTCCTGTGCAAACTGTTTCAACTCCTGTTTGGTTGCAAATAATAACGGACGAATTACCCTTCCCTGCTTTGGCAATATTCCATGCAAGCCACTAATGCCGGTGCCTTTAAAAAAATTCATCAGCAGGGTTTCAATAGCATCATTGGCATGCTGTGCAGTTAATATCCATTGGCTATCTAATTCCTTAAACCATTCATAACGCAAATCCCTGGCAGCTTCCTGAATGCCTTTTTTGGTGGCTTCAACATATTGTTTAGTATCAAATCTCTTTACAAATACGGCTACTCCGTATTTGTTGCCAAGGCTTCTTACAAATTGTTCATCCCTTTCACTTTCTTCGCCCCTTAATTGAAAATTACAATGTGCAATAACAAAATCATAACCTGCCTGCTTACATAATTCGCACAACACCACCGAATCTACACCTCCGCTAACGGCAAGGAGTAACCTGTCTTTTTTCTGAAAAAGATTTTCCTTTTTAATAAACTCAATATATCTTTTTAATAAATCCATAATTTTCAATTCTAATAATCCATCAGGTCTTCGTACGAAGCCTGCAACTCGTTATAAGCGTGGTTGTCGCCGGCTTTCTTTGCCTCCTGCATACCACGTTCATAAATCCTTATTGCTTTTTCCTTATCACCTACCCTTTCCAATAATTTAGCAAGATGATAATAGGAACCGATATAAGTTGGTTCCCGCAATAAAATATCGTTGAATAATTTACGGGCTTCCTCATCGTTTCCGATTTTAATATACTCCAATGCCAGGGCATGTTGCAGAAAACTATCCTTATCATTTGCCTTCAGGTATTCCAGCAATTTTTCTATTCTGCTCATTCGTATTTTTTTAATTTTTACTTTTCAATTTTCGTTATATTTGTATTGGTTGCATAAACAACTTTTATTTTTCAAACCAATACAGCCAATATGAAAATTTTAGTTTGCATCAGCAAAACGCCGGATACTACGGCAAAAATAGCCTTCACAGATAACAATACGAAATTCGCCGCCGATAATGTACAATGGATATTAAACCCCTACGATGAATGGTATGCATTGGTACGGGCAATTGAATTGAAAGAAGCCGACCCGGCCACAGTTATACATTTAATCACCGTTGGAAGTGCAGACACCGAGCCCATTATCCGCAAAGCGCTGGCTTTAGGTGGTGATGAGGCTATAAGAATTAATGCAGATAGCCAGGATAGCTACTTTATTGCAGCGCAAATTGCAGAAGCAGCCAAACAAAATAACTACGATTTAATTTTTACGGGTAAGGAAACCATCGACTACAACGGAGCTTCTGTTGGCGGCATGCTTGCTGAGTTGCTGGATATGCCCTATGTTTCGCTGGCAACAAAATTTACATTGGAAGGCAATACAGCCAATATTGACCGCGAAATTGAAGGAGGCGAAGAAACCGATAAAGTGCAACTACCCGTAGTAGTTAGTTGCCAAAAAGGAATGGCCGAACAACGCATACCAAATATGAAAGGCATTATGGGCGCAAGAAGCAAACCATTAAAAGTAATAGAGCCAATTGCTGTTGAGCCATTCACTTCAATCGTTTCTTTTACATTACCACCTGCAAAGGCAGGCGTTAAATTAGTACCGGCAGATAATCCGGCAGAGTTAGTAAGATTATTGCATGAAGAAGCAAAAGTTATTTAAATCAGGAACATTCGATTGTTACTGTATTCATTCATCAAATCAATTTTAAAATCATGGTACTTATATATATAGATCAGGCAGATGGAAGCATAAAAAAATCTTCGTTCGAAGCATTAAGTTATGGCAGCAAGATAGCTAAGCTATCAGGCACTACTGCAGAGGCGGTTGTTTTAGGAAATGTAACAGATGATTTAGCTTCTTTAGGAAACTATGGCATTAAAAAAGTACATACCATTAAGCAGGATGCACTTAATCATCTGGATGCGCAACTTTATACCCGGCTCATTGCAGAACTTGCTAAAACTATTGCTGCCAACATAATTGTATTTGCAAATAATTTTAGCGGTAAAGCTATTGCGCCACGTTTAAGTGTTCGCTTAAAAGCAGGATTGGTTTCCGGTGCCGTTGCTTTGCCGGATATCAGCAATGGTTTCACCATTAAAAAAAATGTCTTTAGCGGCAAAGCTTTTGCAACAGTTGCCATTAACACGGACATAAAAATCATTGCGCTTAATCCTAATTCATATCCCGTTACAAAAACAGATGGTGCGGCTGAAGTGGTGGAATTTACTGCCACTGTTGATACACCAAAAGTACAGGTAACCGCTACCAATAAATTAGATGGTGATATACCATTAAGCGAAGCTGAATTAGTAGTAAGCGGCGGCCGTGGATTAAAAGGACCGGAAAACTGGGGCATTGTAACAGATTTGGCAAAAGCCTTAGGAGCGGCAACGGCTTGCAGTCGCCCGGTTGCAGATGCAGACTGGCGCCCACATCACGAGCATGTGGGACAAACAGGTTTGGCTATTGCGCCCAATTTATATATCGCCATTGGTATATCGGGAGCTATACAACATTTAGCGGGTGTAAACAGAAGCAAGGTAATTGTAGTAATCAATAAAGACCCCGAAGCTCCTTTCTTTAAAGCCGCCGATTATGGTATTGTAGGCGATGCTTTTGAAGTAGTGCCAAAAATAACAGAAGCCGTAAAAAAAATGAAAGGCATATAAAAGAACAGGCAAAATATCCGATGCTCAATTTTCAGGTTTAGGTAAGGTATCTCTTACTTGAACATTGAAAATTGAGCATTAAACATAGAACATTTCGACACAAAAAAATCCTTATCCAAACGAAGAAATACAGACAATGTATTCTCTATACCATTCCTGTTCAAAATATAAAACAATCCTTCCTGTATTTTCTCCTCCCCCGCAAATAAAAACCAAATGTTGATAAGCAGGTATAAAATGATTCGGCAGCACAAAAAAAGAGTACTTATTTTGCAAAAAACATTTAGTTTCGTACATAGTTTATGAAAAAAATAGAACTGGAAATAGTAGCCTTATCCCACAGCATTACGCAAACACACTCTTATGCCGTTGTATTGGGAGAAATTAACGGACTGCGCCGTTTGCCAATTGTTATCGGTGGATTTGAAGCTCAAGCCATCGCTGTAGCGCTCGAACGCATGAACCCAAGCCGTCCTCTTACACATGATTTAATGAAAAATTTTATGCTGGCTTTTAATGTTGAGCTGCATGAAGTAGTCATCAACGATTTACAGGAAGGTATTTTTTACAGCAAATTAGTTTGCAGCAGCGAAAACGATACAGTTGAAATTGATTCACGTACATCAGACGCATTGGCATTGGCCGTACGGTTTGGTTGCCCTATTTATACTTACGATACAATACTCGAAAGTGCTGGCATATTGATGGAAGATGATGACAAGAAAAAAAAGCTGGCAACGGAAGCATCTCCTGTAACTACTGAAACTACCGGCGGCGATGATTTAAAATCGCTTTCAATGGAAGAGTTAAACAAGTTGCTGAACGAAGTACTGGAACATGAAGATTATATACAGGCCATTGCAATACGGGATGAAATTAAAAGCAGAAAGAAGAAATAATATTAATTGAGTATTGACGAGCGGCAATGTTTATCCGGTTAAATTTTTAATGCCCTGCTTAGGATTTAACTTTTTGCACCGCTACCGCTATGAAGCTGATTATAACCGGCAGTAAAAAATAAAAGATGTCCACGCATATCAATTATTAATTACTAATTATTAATTACTAATTGGTTCAATAAAAATGCTCTCTTTCCCTAATTGTAAAATAAACCTCGGCTTATACATCACAGGCAAAAGAGAAGACGGCTTCCACAACCTGGAAACAGTTTTCTATCCCGTACCTGTAAAAGATGCTTTGGAAATTGTACAAACTTCGGATAGTGACAATCCCGTTCAGTTTTCAAATTCTGGTTTAATTGCAGATCATGTTTCCAGGTTTCAATTGGCTGCCCGATAATTTTTTTCAGGTTATTTTTTTCTGAAAAATTTCCCAATTGTGCAAATGCCTTAGCCGTATTTATATGAATTCCGGGGTTTACAACCAACAATTGATAGGCTGAGAGGTCTAAATCAATAGCTTCAAGTATCTCGCCACGGCCAGTTGCAATGCAGGGTTTATTGAGAATAAAAAAAGGGCAATCACTTCCCAGTTGCAATGCATATTGCATCAATTCACTATCGGTAATGCCTAACTGAAATTTATCGTTCAAT
>Ga0206858_1079_pt1 | contig 26505 bp, 24 predicted proteins | sample Alteio_BWOrgCont_46_FD_152622 | JGI IMG/M metagenome (GOLD analysis project Ga0206858, IMG submission 152622) | Enriched cells from forest soil in Barre Woods Harvard Forest LTER site, Petersham, Massachusetts, United States -... | ecosystem: Environmental > Terrestrial > Soil > Temperate forest >... | reverse complement strand
CAACAATAAAATTATAAAAGTACCCGTAACCACCGGCAACGAAACCACCGACAAAATTGAGGTATATGGCAATATAGCAGTTGGTGAAAAAGTAATTATAAATGCGACGGACGATATAAAAGCAGATAACTAAGCGAAGTATTTTTGTACCGGGCTTTTGTACTACTATTAAGTTTCATTGGCGTCGCACTCTTGTACTGTATCGCTTTATTGAACATTAGCAGACTTTAATTGCGTCAATCTATTCTGAATAGGATGGGTTGGCGCAATTTTGATTTTGAGATGGTATATTCCTGCTTGTAGCTCTTAAATAACCTTCAACCGTTCTTCTTCCAAATCAATCTGATAAAGTTGCGTCCTTATCAGTTCTTCATTTATGGATACATCTTTATTTAATTGAGCAAGGTATGCACGTTGATGCTCCAGCATCTCAATAAGAATAGCTTTTGTTTTTTCATTCATCCAGTCGTCATCTGCCGCTTTGTTTTTTTCTTCCCAGTGTTGTAAAATTCTTTGTAAGCCGGCATGGTCATGCAGTTCGTTATCATATTTATTTTTCAGGAATTGGTGGCTATGTTGCCACAATCCTTTTTTTATCCTTTTTGTTATTTCATCTTCAGGCTCTTCTGCAAACGCAAAAAAAGAGCGGCTTCTTGTAATAAAATACGGAAGTGTAAGGCCTTGAACTACGAGGGTTAATAGTATAGCAACAAAGGTTATAAATAAAATAAGGTTTCTTTGCGGAAAGGCGCTTCCATTATCCAATACAACCGGTATAGCTAATGCAGCAGCCAGGGATACTACGCCCCGCATTCCCGTCCAGCCAAGTACCAACGGCATTAACAACCTGCTTCGCCTCCTGTTAAACGTAACATTTGCAGCTACGCTCGGCCTAAAAATTATAGTAGCAAACATAGCCGCATAAGAACTGATAATGCGTGCCAGGATTAATACTACTGTTACCAATACTCCATAACCAATAGCAGTAGATAAAGGAATGCCTTTAGAGTGCAGGCCTGCTACAATATCAGGAAGCCCCAAACCTATAATAAGGAATACAATGCCATTAAGGATAAATATAAAACTCTCCCACACACTATAGCCTCTGATACGGCTTGTGCTGTCTAAAAATGATAATCTTCTTGTGGACATATACAAGCCACCTGCAACAATTGCCAGCACACCCGAGCTATGCAATTGCTCGGCTATCCAGTACATGAAATAAGGTTCTATAAGAGTAAGCGCAATGTCAGAAGGGGCATCGGTAGGCAGCCGCTTATGCACTTGTACAAATAGCCATCCTATTAATAAACCAATAGCTGCTCCGCCAATTACCATCCATAAAAAAGTAAGTGCAGCCTTATGCCAAATAAACTGCCCCGTACTTATAGCAATTAAAGCAAAGCGGAAAATAATAAGTGATGATGCATCATTTAATAAACTCTCTCCTTCTAAAATAGCCGAAGTTGATTTTGGGATTTTTACAAATTTTACAATAGCCGCCGTACTAACAGCATCCGGTGGCGATACAATGCCTCCCAGCAAAAAGCCCAATGCAAGCGTAAAACCAGGAATAAAATAGTTGGCAACCAATGCTACTGATAATGCCGTAAAAAACACTACTAAAAATGCAAAACTGCCAATGATACGCCACCATTTTTTCATCTCTTTAAAAGAGATAGCCCATGCAGAACTAAATAATAATGGCGGAAGGAATATAAAGAAAATTAAATCGGGATTAATTTTAATGATGGGCAACCCGGGAATAAAACCTATCAACAAACCTGCTACAACCAATAAAATAGGGTAAGCAATTTTTAATTTGGTTGCCCACATATTCAGCAGTACAATGGCGGCTATCATAGCCAGTAAAAATGGTAAAATACTATTCATTCAATACGTTTTTATATAGTCAAAATTTATAAGGAACTTTAATACAGTGATAGGAGGAGAAAGGTATTGCCAATAATATATTTAAAAGTAATAAAAAATATTTTTGCGGACATTTTTAAAATTCAATCCCATAGGACTCTACAAAAAGAAATAATCGAGCAATAAAAAAGAACCTTTAATAATTGAAAAAAATGAAAGCAGCAGTAATTTACCAAAGAGGGGAGATGCCACAATATATGGATTTGCCTGAACCAATTGTGCATGATGATAAAGAAGTTTTGATTACAGTAAAAGCAGCAGCCATTAAGCATTTTGATAGATCAAAAGCAAGTGGCAAACATTACGCTGCACAAAATGATGCACAACAGCCAACAATTATTGGCGGTGATGGCGTAGGTATATTGGAAGATGGAACAAGGGTTTTTGCCTTAGGTAATGGTATGATTGCAGAAAAAGCAATTGTTGAAAAAGATAAGATGGTAAAAGTGCCGCAAGGAATGGATGATGCAACAGCAGCCGCATTGCCCAACGCTGTTGCAGGCTCTGCCATGGCATTGCGTTTTAGAGCTGCAATGAAACCCGGTGAAACTGTTTTGATAAATGGGGCTACTGGCTTTACCGGTAAGATAGCCGTACAGATTGCAAAACATTATGGTGCAAAAAAGGTAATCGTTACAGGAAGAAATGAGGAAGCGCTGCAAGCTTTGTTGGCATTAGGTGCCGATGAAACCATTTCGCTTAAACAAGAGGATGCACAACTAATAACACAATTAAAATCAATACACCAAAATGCACCCATCGATATTATTATTGATTATTTATGGGGGCATACCGCCGAGTTGATACTTGCTTCTTTAAAAGGAAGTGGTTCGTTTACACATAAAACCCGTTTTGTTTCAATCGGTGCAATGACGGGAGATACCATTCAATTGTCTGCTGAAAATTTACGAAGTGTTGATCTTCAATTATCCGGTTCAGGTTTGGGCAGTTGGACAAAAGGTGAAATGAAACAATTGTTCGAAGAAATAATTCCTGCAATGTTTGAACTGGCAGCAAGCAACCAACTTAAAGTAGATATAGAAAAAGTAAGCCTGCGTGATATCGGAAAATTATGGGAGATGGATATGCCCAATGGAAAACGGTTGGTGATTATTATATAAACGGTTGTTTTTATATTTAATGTAAAGCTGGAAGAGCAGGTATTCTATTTTAATTTCTTCATTAATAAGCCCCAAACACAGCGCTGTAAACCTTTCAAAATTATGCAACCATAAGCCCTTTCTGGGCTTTATTGCTGCAAGGAGGTGGTTCTGTCAACCATAATAAAATTCCTGCAACAAAAAAAGTTTTAAAAAATATTTTAAATACTCTACTAATTTGGTGGAATATTATATATTTGCAAAATAATCTACTAATTCAGTAGGGTAATAAATCGCTCAGCGGTTTGCAAAACAAACTAAAATATTAACTACAATGACTGTACACAACACCAACACATTTCAATTTGCCAGGCACAATACCATGGGCAGTTGTTGTTGTACAGGCAACTGTTGCGGCAAGGCACAGTAATTACCCCAAACTTTTTTTTGCTCAATAAGTCTATTAAAATAATGGACTAATAAATTAAAACCATAAACTATATCTTTTTTATGAAATTGAAACAATTAGTAACAACTGCTATTCTTTTGCTCTTTATCACTGCTGTTAAAGCGCAAACTCCCGATGATGTATTGAATATATTAATACAAAAAGGAACAATCACCCAAGGCGAAGCCGATTCTATCCGTGCTGAAAGTGCTATTAAAAAACAGGAAAACAAGCCTACCAGTAAAACATATCCGTTAAGTGCAACAGGTCCATTTCAAATTTATGGATATACGCAAGCCAGGTACCAATCCTATCAGTTAGCCGGGCAGATTGCCAGCTTTGATATTCGCCGTGCAAGGTTGGATATTCGTGGAAACCTTAGCGACCAATGGGAATATCGTTTGCAAACAGATTTTGTTGGCAACAAAGGAGCAACCGGAAGCGCTGCCACAGGCGGTGCTTATTTATCACCTTTATTGTTAGATGCGTATGCAGTGTATAAGCCACTTAGCTTTTTAAGAATTACTGCAGGGCAATTTTTAATTCCATTCTCAAGAGAGAACACAGAAACGCCTGATCGTGATTTATTAACGGTTGACCGTTCGCAGGTAGTGAATGCATTGGTTGCAAGAAGCGGCGATGGCTCTAATAAACTGGTAGATTCTTTAGGCAATCAAAATGGTCGTGATATCGGAATTCAGGTACTTGGTACTTTCTTTAAAACAAGCGATCGTTATATTGTTGATTATTATTTAGCCTTGTTAAATGGTGCAGGTATTAATACTGTTGATAATAATAATAATAAAGATTTTGCTTCACGTTTAGTAATTCGCCCAATAAAAGGATTAAGGGTTGGTGGTTCTTATTATAATGGTGTTGACAGGTTTACATCCTCTACAACAAAGAACCAAAAACGCATCCGTTGGGGTGCAGAGGCTGCCTATGATTATAATAACCTTGCAATAGCTGCTGAATACATCAAAGGCTGGGAAGGAAACACTACGCAAATAATACATCATGGCTGGTATGCACAGGCTGCTTACTATATCGTACCACAAAAATTACAAGGTGTATTTAAATACGATACGTATAATCCAAATACAATCGTAACAAACGCAACGAATACCTATTATGTGTTTGGAGCTAACTACTACTTTACAAAATGGGCTAAAATCCAGTTAGATTATTCATTGCGTACAGAATCAGGTGTAAGCATCCCGAACGATGTTTTTACTACACAATTACAAATCGCTTTTTAAGCATCTTAAAAATAAATTATTATGACAACAAAATTTTTACCGGCAGCGTTGCTTTCTATTGGACTGCTAACGTTAACGGCTACACGACCTGAAAAACTTCAGGATACTACCGTCAATAATCCAACACCGATTGTTGAAGGACAGCAAGGAACCATCAGTATTTCAGGAGCTTTTGCTTTGTACCCGCTTACTGTAAAATGGGCGGAAGAATTTAAAAAAACACATCCCGGCATTAAGATAGATATTTCTGCAGGCGGTGCAGGCAAAGGGATTACGGATGTACTTTCCAATGTAACAGATATTGGATTGGTATCCAGGGATCTAACCCCTGAAGAAATCAAAAAAGGGGCGCAACCTTATTCAGTAGCGAAAGATGCAGTGGTACCAACCATTAGTGCTTCAAGCCCTTTCTTAAAAGACTTGCAGGCAAGAGGTGTAAAGAAAAGTGCATTGGAAAATATTTTCATCACCGGCAATGTAAGAAGCTGGGGACAACTGGGATTAAGAGGTAATGCTCCTATCCATGTATATACCCGTTCGGATGCTGCAGGTGCGGCAGAAACCTGGGCAAAATATTTCAACAAAAAGCAGGAAGACCTGCAAGGTGTTGCTGTATATGGCGATCCGGGACTGGCATTGGCAGTGAAGAAAGATCCTGCAGGTATCGGTTTCAACAATATCGTATATGTGTACGATTCAAAAACAAAACAAGCTACCAATGGTGTAGTGCCATTGCCAATAGACCTTAATAATAATGGCAAGATTGATGCAGATGAAAACTTTTACGGTTCGATCGATCAGATAGTAGCTGCTATTGCGGCAGGCAAATATCCTTCACCACCGGCACGTGATTTATACTTTGTATTAAAAGGCAATCCTAAAAATGCAGCAGTAAAAGAATTTATTAAATGGGTTTTGACCGACGGACAAAAATTTGTTAAAGACGCAGGCTATATCAATCTTTCCAAACAAAAAATTGATGCCTCTTTAAAAGCTCTTCATTAATGGTTAATTTGAGGTTACTTAAAGACAGGTTAAGCCAGAAAATATTTTTAGGGCTTAGCCTGTTTTCTATTCTTACAGTAGTATTGATTGCTGTAGGACTGTATTATAAATCAACGCCGTTACTGCACAGCAGCTCACTAAGTAATTTATTGTTTTCCGAAGATTGGAAACCATTTAAAGAACAGTTTGGCTTTTGGTCTTACATCGTTGGTTCGATAGTAGTCACGGTTATTGCTATTGTAATTGCATTGCCATTGGCATTGCTGGCAGCAATTTATATTTCAGAATTTGCACCACATCGCTTAAAGCAAATACTGATACCATTCATTGATTTATTATCCGGCATACCGCCTGTTATTTATGGAGTGTGGGGTACACTTACCATTGTACCATTTATACAGGATAAATTAGCGCCGCATTTTGTAGAGTTCTCGTCAGGCTATAGCGCATTGGCTGGTGGTATAGTTTTGGCAGTGATGATATTTCCATTAATCATCAGTATTTTATTGGAAGTATTTAATACCATTCCACAGGAATTAAGAGATGCGTCTTTATCGCTTGGTGCCAATGATTGGGAAACAATTAAAAAAGTAGTATTAAAAAAAGCTGTACCCGGAATTATTGCCGCCACAGTATTGGCTATATCAAGAGCATTGGGCGAAACAATAGCAGTATTAATGGTTTGCGGTAATATGCCCATGATACCACATTCACTTTTTGATTCGGTGTATCCATTGCCGGCATTGATTGCAAACAATTATGGCGATATGATGTCGATACCAATGTATGATGCAGCACTGATGTTTGCAGCCTTGATTTTGTTTGTAATCATACTCGTGTTTAATGCAACATCAAGATTTATTTTATATAGGTTAGAAAAAAAGAATTCCTGATGAGAAAAAGAAGAAGGAAAATAGAATCCCTTATTTTTAAATCGCTGATGATACTTTCGGCGCTTATAATAGCCGGCTCTCTGTTAATGATTTTATGGACAATCACTTCCAAAGGATTTCATTCCTTAACATGGGATTTGGTTTCTAAAATCCCGGAAGGAGGATTTTATATTGGTAAAGGCGGTGGCATATTAAATGCCATCATTGGTTCATTGTACATCACAATTGGTTCTACCGCATTGGGTTTATTGATAAGCATTCCGGTAGTGCTGTACATAAATGTATATGCTAAGCGGAATGCATGGTTAAGTAATATAACCCGTTTATCGGCAGATGTATTATTCGGGATACCATCCATTGTTTATGGTGCATTTGGTTTTGCCATCATGGTGTATTTTGGGTTAAAAGCTTCGTTGTTTGCCGGGATTATTACCGTTACTTTATTAATCATTCCGATATTGGTAAGAGCGATGGATGAAGTAATTAGTTTAGTGCCAAACGAGTTGTCCGATGCAACATATTCTCTGGGAGCTACAAGATGGGAAACCTCAAAAATATTATTAAAACAATCCGTACCCGGAATACTAACTGCGATATTGCTTTCCTTTGGTCGTGCTATTGGAGATGCAGCAACAGTGCTGTTTACAGCCGGTTACACCGATAGTATTCCAACTTCCTTAAACCAACCAACAGCAACATTGCCGTTATCTATCTTCTTTCAGTTAAGCAGCCCGATTGAAGAAGTACAAAACCGGGCTTATGGCGCAGCATTAATCTTAACCATCATTGTTTTAATCCTGAGTTTAAGCGCAAAATATTTCAGTAAACGTTTTTCAAAACATAAAATATGACCTTTGATTCACCACATATCAGAGTAAAAGATTTGAACGTCCACATTGGGGGCAACCATATTCTAAAAAATATCAACATCGATATTCCCGATAAAAAATTAACGTCCTTCATCGGTCCTTCGGGCTGTGGAAAAACTACGTTATTAAAAACATTCAACCGTTTATTAGACCGTAATAAAGATGTAAAAATTGACGGGCAGGTATTGGTGGATGGTCAGGATATTTATGGCAAAGACATTGAAGTAACCGATATGCGTGAAAAGATGGGCTTATTATCACAACGTCCGTTTCCGTTGCCGATGAGCATTTATGATAATATTGCTTATGGCCCAAGGATACATGGTACCAGAAAGAAAAAAGAGCTGGATGTTTTAGTAGAAAAATACTTGCGGGCTACCGGATTATGGGACGAAGTGAAAGACAGATTGAATGGCTCTGCTGCAAGATTATCAATAGGGCAACAACAGCGTTTATGCCTGGCACGTGGGCTGGCAGTAGAACCTGAAATTATTTTAGGCGATGAACCAACATCTGCGTTGGATCCTGTTTCTACACAACGTATTGAAGAATTGTTTTTGCAATTAAAAGATAAATACACCCTGGTATTGGTAACACATATATTAAGGCAGGCGAGAAGATTGTCTGATTATATTGTGTTTTTATACATGGGTGAGATTATTGAATTTGGGCCAACAGAAGAAGTATTGTTGAGGCCGAAAGAGAAATTAACACAGGAATATGTGAAAGGGTTTATTAGTTAACCTCACCCCTAACCCCCTCCTTCAGGAGAGGGGAACGCTATAGCAAGAAGAATGTTGATTTTGGGAAAAGTATATTTTGGCAGTGTAGAGTGGCTTATTAATCCTAAGGTAGGCTGATGCCAAAAATAGTAAGCTCTAACAATCCGTTCCCTCTCCTAAAGGAGAGGGGCAGGGGTGAGGTGAAAATTCCTATCTTTGTCCTATCAAAATGATGGACAATAAAATTTCTGCTTCAGGGAATAATCTGTTCCCGCTTTTTTTAAAGCTCGAAAACTTCCGCCTTTTAATCATTGGCGGAGGGAATGTGGCATTAGAAAAGCTAATTGCCGTCCTTTCTAACTCTCCTCAAACCCTTATCCAACTTATATCTTTAGAAATCAGTGATGAAATTCGCCAACTGGCCGAACACTATACAACGCTGACAATCGTACAAAAAGAGTATCAACCTTCCGATCTTGATAATGCTGATATAATAATTGCTGCAGTAAATAATATTGAAACAGCTACAAGAATCAGTAAAGATGCCCGGCAAAAAAACAAATTAATAAATGTAGCCGATAAGCCCGAACTCTGCGATTTCTATCTCGGCTCTATCGTACAAAAAGGAAGCTTGAAAATAGCCATCTCCACTAATGGCAAATCTCCCACTATCGCCAAACGGTTAAAAGAATTTATTGCAGATATCCTTCCAGACGAACTGGAAACAGTGTTGGAGCATATTCAGCAATACCGGAATACGATAAAAGGTGATATGGCAGAAAAAGTAAAGCAGTTAAATGCACTTACAAAAGAATTGGTATATAAAAAGAAGTCAACAGAATAAGAAATCTATTAATTAGGTAGTTTAATAAATTGGTTAGATATGGTTATGGATAAAAATATAGAAAATTATAGCGTAGAAGAATTGGTGACTGCAGAAGATGTGGTATCATCTCAGGAAGAAATAGTATCGGGTACCCGACATGCTACCAGGTATCTCTTTATACTTGCCGGAATTATTGTAGTAGGATTGATTGTGTATTTGTTATTGCCGAATGCAGAAATTGATATTTTAAAAAGAGAATTAAATAGTGATAACCATCGTTTTTACTGGATGTTGTTGGTTGGGTTTTTGGCGGAAGTTGTGGCAGGTTCGATGGGGATGGGGTACGGTGTAATGTGTACTACTATTCTATTGATTTTAAATGTGCCGCCGGCATTTGTAAGTGCCAGTATTCATTCGGCAGAATCTTTTACCAGTGCTGCCGGTACCATCAGTCATTTTAAACTGGGCAATGTAAATAAAAAATTGATGACAGCATTAGCAATTCCTGCTGTTATTGGAGCTGTTATCGGAGCACTCTCTTTATCATTTTTAGGAGAGCATTATGCTAAATTGACAAAGCCTTTTATTGCTGCTTACACGTTGTATTTGGGCGTTCGGATCCTGCAAAATGCATTCGTTAAAAAAAATGCGAATGGCGCAATTATTAAGAAGCATACCAATATTACAGCACTTGGTTTAGTAGGAGGATTTATAGATTCTTTTGGAGGAGGAGGCTGGGGCCCGTTGGTTACAGGCACTTTTATAAAAAACGGAAGAACGCCCCGCTATGTGATTGGTAGCTCTACAGCTGCTAAATGTATTTTAACAGTTGCAAGTGCCATTACTTTTATATACACTATTGGCATACATCATTGGAATATTGTGGCCGGATTACTAATTGGCGGAATTGTAACCGCTCCTTTTTCTGCAATGCTTACAGCTAAGCTTCCCGTAAAAAAAATGTATGTAGTAGTTGGAGTAGTTGTAATTATTTGTAGTTTGATTTCGTTTTATAGGGCAGTCTTCTTATAGGAGTAAACTATATTTATAGAAAATTTTTAAAGCCATTCTTCAAATGGCTTTTTTTATTGCCGTATTTGGGTAAATAAACATTATCCGTTACCGTTAGTATCCCCAAACTGAACTCATACCAGTTTATTTCCGAATTCTGAATAGGGAGGCATGCTTGATTTTTAATGCAAAGGTAGAAGCGGTTTTTGCAAAGGAAACCTAAAGTAAGTTAATGAAATTGTAATAGCATTGGTAAAGCAATAAAATGATGTATGATAACCATCGCAATCCAATAATTCTTTTATAAACGCATATTGGGGAATATTGGCTACAGTTATTTATTTAGATGTGTAACACAAGGTGTCTTTTATATTTGGCAAAGAAGTTGAAGTAACAGATGCATGCGAATAAAATACCTGATAATATTATTGCTTGTACTGGTTGTTAGCTGTAGCAGAAAGCATCACCCACAAACAACAGAAACAAAACCTGTTTCCGGCAATGCAAGTGTAGTGAAAATAAAAACCCGTGGACCATTACCCAAAGTGCTTACTGTAGATGACAGAGTAGCTAGCAAAGCCGTAGATGGAAGGCTGTATTTTGATTTGGAAGGGCACCGCTACTGGAAAAATTATAAGGATGGTAAATACTACCGATTCAGCAAAGCGCTATATGATAACCCTGCTTTTAAGCCGCAATAATAGTTTTTTTGACCGCTAAAATAAAATCGGGGATCATAGTAATCTGTTTTTGTATATTAGAGTAAACAAAATCTACCACCCAAAACAGTACAATTATGAGAAAGTTCCCCTTCTTGTTGGTTGTTTTATTTAGTCTCTTAGTACAGAATAATGCAACAGCCCAGCAACAAAAAAAAGCCCCTAAAATTGATGTGAAATTGTTTTTTAAAGATGGCAATAAGTCAATGTTTCGCATATCGCCCGATGGGCAATATTACTCCTATAAATCCGACTACAAGGGCCGTTCTAATATTTTTGTAGAAAAAGTAGGCACTACAAATGCCATACGGGTAACGAATGATACAGTGCGCAGTATCGAATCTTATTTCTGGAAAGGCAACCGGATTATTTATCCGCAGGATCTTGGCGGTGATGAAAACTTTCAGTTGTTTGCAGTAAAGCCCGATGGTACCGGAGTAAAAGCATTAACCCCATTTCCGGGAATACGTTCGGATGTAATTGATGATCTGAAAGATGTGCCCGGCAAAGAAAAAGAATTGATAGTGGGCATTAATAAAAGAGTTAAAGAACATTTTGATCCATATCTTGTAAATATCGAAACAGGCGAGCTTACTTTATTGTTTGATAATAAAAACAACTACGACAATTGGCTTATTGACAATAATGGCAATATTCGTATGGCTACGCAAACCGATGGTGTAAATAATACTTATCTGTACCGCAATTCAATCAACGATACATTTCACATATTGCTTACTACTTCTTTTAAAGAACAATTTGCTCCACAATCATTTGATGCGGACAATAAGAACATGTATGTAATTTCAAATATTGGCCGTGATAAGATGGCATTGGTAGAATATGATCCTGTTTTGAATAAAGAAGTAAAAGAAATATATGCCAATAAAGAGTACGATCTGGATGGTATAGTTTACGACCGAAAGAATAAAAAATTAATATCAACATCCTGGGCAGGCGAAAAAAATGAACAACATTTTTTTGATAAACAATGGGGAAGTATTTATGCTGCATTGCAATCAAAATTTCCGGGATTGGATATAAGAGTGCTTGCCTATACGGATAAACGGACTAAAGGAATTGTGTGGACAGGCAGCGATCATTTAGTGGCAAAATACTATTTGTTTGATTTTGCAACAAAAGCCTGCACACTGGTTTCTAATCCATATCCTTGGCTTAAGCCCGAAGATATGGCCGATATGAAACCAATAACTTATACTACAAGGGATGGGCTTACAGTTCATGGATATCTTACCATACCAAAGGGAGCAGTTGCTAAAAATCTTCCGCTGGTTGTTAATCCGCATGGTGGCCCATGGTATAGAGATGGTTGGGGCTTTAATCCTGAAGTACAGTTTTTAGCAAACAGAGGTTATGCTGTTTTGCAAATGAATTACAGAGGCAGTACAGGTTATGGTAAAAAATTCTGGGAGGCTTCGTTTAAACAATGGGGTAAAAAAATGCAGGATGATATTACTGATGGTGTATTGTCGTTGGAAAAACAAGGCATTGTTGATTCAAAAAGAGTAGCGATTTATGGTGGAAGTTATGGCGGTTACGCAACACTGGCCGGCATAACATTTACTCCTGATTTATATGCCTGTGCAGTGGATTATGTAGGAGTTGCTAATCTGTTTACTTTCTTTAAAACAGTGCCTGCATATTGGAAACCATTTCAGGATCAAATGTTTGAAATGGTAGGAAACCCTTCAACAGACAGTGTTTTGCTGGCAGAAGCATCACCGGTATTACATGCGGATAGAATTAAGACACCATTGTTTATTGCGCAGGGAGCTAATGATCCAAGAGTAAATAAAGCAGAAAGTGATCAAATGGTGGCTGCTTTAAAAAAGCGTGGTATTGAAGTAGAATATATGGTGAAGGAAGATGAAGGTCATGGTTTTCATAATCAAAATAACCAATTCGATTTTTATGGAGCGATGGAACTCTTTTTAGAAAAATATCTAAAGAAATAAATAAAATTTCCAACTTGTTCAAAGGCCGGGTACTATATCCGGCCTTTGTTTTTATTGCTGAGAAAATATTTATTGTCCCCCTTCTGTTTTTTATCTCTATTGATAGTTAAAGTAAATTCCTGTTTTTGTAAATCAACTTTTGCAGTTGGATAGGCGGTTTATATTAATGATTGAGAGTTGGTAAAATTCGTTTTTAAATTGCACCTTTACTTTATATGGGAATTGTAACGGAAAAATAATTGCTTATGATAACAGAAATACAAACAACAAAGCCTTCCAAATTTATTATCGGGATACTATTCATACTGTTATTATTATTCGGCACTTCGCTAATGGGTACTGCACCGGTTCTTCATTTATTAGGTCAATCTGCTATAAATACAACGCTTTTTATTATAACACGATTAGCCTATTGGCTTTGCCTCGCAATTATTTGGCTGTATGCTGTTAAGATAGAAAAACAACCTCTTTTGCTCTGGGAAGAAAAGAATTATGCAATTACAAAATACCTGCTTTTTTTTATTGCAATAGCAGGATCTGTAATAATAGGAAATGGTTTAATAGATGGTGTTTTACATGTACTGCATATTAGTGGAGAAAGCAAGGCCATGGATAAGATGATGGTTCTGTTTCGTGCTCATAAATCCTTATTGCTACTCACAGCATTTACTGCAGGTGTTACCGAAGAATTGATTTTTAGAGGTTACATACAACCAAGACTGGAACTGCTTTTTAAAAATACCTGGTCGGCAATTTTTATTTCTTCTTTGCTGTTTGGATTATTGCATTACCGCTACGGCACCTGGTTTAATGTGTTAGGCCCTTTTATGATGGGATTGGTATTTGCATTTTACTATTCAAAATACCGGAATATAAAATTGCTGATACTCTTTCATTTTCTTTGGGATGTTATGGCTATAAGCCTTACGCTTTTTGTGCACCATCAGTAGCCACAAACCTTTATAAAACCCTGTTTTTGTAGAAGTTCTTCGATTATTTATTGCGATTTGTCACAGTTTTTACTTTTTTGTCTAAAAATGCCTTAAAATTACATATTTAATTGATATTTGTCAATTGTCTGTACAATTTTTAATAGTATAACTACGTTAAACACCCGATAGTATATTTAAGGAAAATTGGCCTGAAACCGAAAATCTAAACATATCAAATGAAAATCCAGCAGAAGAAATTTTCAAAAACCTCCGGATGGGAAACCCTCAGAAATGATGAAGCGGACGGCAAGAAATACAACTTGGTAATTGTATTTGGCAGTACCGCACTACTTTCCGATGATTGTCTTTATAGTGGCATACAGAGTGTTTATCCCAATGCTACAATCCTTATTAATTCAACAGCGGGCGAAATCCTGGATACTCAGGTAAATGATGAAACGATTTCACTTACGGCTATCCTGTTTGAAAAAACGACTCTTAAAGTAGCCTCTATAAGCATACAGGATTTAAAATGCAGTTTTAAAGCAGGCAAGGATCTTGGCGAACAGTTGGATGCAGAAAACCTGAAAAACGTATTGGTAATTGCCGATGGCCAAAAGGTAAACGGCAGTGATCTTGTATTAGGTTTACAGGATTCTTTAAAGGAAGAAGTAATTATAACCGGAGGCCTGGCCGGCGATGGTTCCCGTTTTGAAAAAACATTAATTGGTTTGGATGAAACGCCAAAAGAAGGAAAAGTGGTTGCCATAGGTTTTTATGGAGAAGCACTTTCTATAAGTTATGGAAGTGTTGGTGGTTATGATTCCTTCGGGCACGAAAGGCTTATTACAAGATCTTCTCAAAATATTTTATACGAGCTGGATAACAAACCTGCATTGGATATTTATAAACGTTATCTGGGCGATTATGCAAATGATTTGCCTGCATCCGGATTATTATTTCCTTTAAGCATACGTACAGGCGAAAACAAAAATGCATTGGTAAGAACTATACTCGCTGTAAATGAAGAAGAAAAAAGCCTCACCTTTGCAGGTAATATGCCCGAAGGCTCTTATGCACGCCTGATGACAGCAAACTTCGACAGGATTATTGAAGCCGCAGGAACAGCTGCTCAACATTCAATAAAAGATAAAGAGAGAGAACCCGATTTAGCTTTACTTATAAGTTGTGTTGGAAGAAAATTGGTTTTAAACCAACGCATCGAAGAAGAAGTAGAAGTTACCCGCAATATATACGGAGATAAAACAGCGATAGCAGGATTTTATTCGTATGGAGAAATAGCGCCTTCTTTTAATCACCACAAAGCTGAACTGCATAACCAGACAATGACTATTACTACTTTTACGGAGCAATAATTATGGAGGACATTAATAAACTTTTATTGCGGCAGATACAAAAATACCTGGGAGGATTGGAAAATGTTCCTGAGCATTATCATGCATTTATTAAAGCAATCAATGAGTCGTATAATCATTATGAAAAAGACCATCATTTGCTGGAACGTTCTATTGAATTGAGTTCTGAAGAAATGATTGAATTAAATGATCAGTTGCGCAATGAAACGAAGCAGTTAAAAAAAGCACATGAAGAATTAAGTGTTACGGAAAAAATCCGCCTGGAAAAAACACTGGATGAAGAAAAGATAAAAAAGCTGCAGGAAATATCCGACATAGGGATAGCGATTCAGGAACGTGAACGTTCTTATTTAGGAGCCGAGCTGCACGATAATATTAATCAGATACTGGCTACCTCCATGCTTTACATTGATACAGCCATTAAGAATGAAGATACCCGCCTTGAACTGATAGTAGATAGCAAAGCGTTTATTGATAAAGCAATACAGGAGATAAGGTATTTATCTAAATCTTTATTGCCGCCGATATTATCACAAACAAGTTTAGTGAGTGCATTGGATGATATGATTCATAATATACAACAGGTAAATGAACTGGAAATTGTTACCTCCTGGGATAATATTGATGAAACGAAGTTGTGCGAAAAAATGAAGCTGGCTATTTTCAGGATTGTGCAGGAACAAATGAATAATATACTTAAGCATGCTAATGCAAAAAAAGTACTCATTGAATTAATGCAGGATGATAATGCCTTCTATCTGCGTATTAAAGATGATGGTGTTGGATTTGACTTGTCGCAAAAAAGAAATGGAATCGGCCTGCAGAATATTGTAGGCAGGGTTGATTTGTTTAACGGCGATGTTGTGATTAATTCGGAACCAAATAAAGGTTGCGAACTATTGGTTACAATTGAACAACCGGTAGAAGAATTGCATCATTAATCGATGTAGCTATTAAATTTCTGCACCATAATTTAATACAAAAAAATCACCCAACCATTCTCCAAGATGTTGCGATATTAATTTAGATTCAACCATAAACCCATCATGCCCATAAGATGAATCAATTTCAATCAATGTCGCATTGGGAAGGTTGTTAGCAAGAAACTGTTGCTCAATCAACGGACATAAAATATCACTGCTGATACCAATCAATAATGTTTTTTGTTGGATGCTTTGCAGAACTGGCTCCAGCTTGCCGCCACGATGGCGTGCAATATGATGGCTGTCCATGGTTTTGGTAAGATGCCAGTAACTATACGCATTAAAACGTTGCGTTAGTTTATCCCCCTGATAAGTGATATAAGAAGATGCTTTGTAGTTGTCTAGTTTCTCCGTGTCAGTATCCGTTTGTTGTTGCACCATTATTCCGTAATTACGGTAAGTAAGCATACCGATTGCTCGTGCTGCTTTCAAGCCTTTTTTACCGGCATCCGCTGATGGTTCTTTCCAGGTGCCATCTGCTTCAATAGCCAAGCGTTGAGCTGTATGTGTAGCGATGCCCCAGGCACTTTCAGTAGCAGAGGTGGCTAATAAAAATAAATTTTGAACAACATCTTTTTCAATGATAGCCCATTCCATAGCCTGATAGCCGCCCATGCTGCCACCCATTACCAAAAATATTTTTTCAATACCTAAATGCTCACGGAGAAGGATATGCGCTTTTACCATATCACGAATGGTGATGGTAGGAAAGCTGTCATAATAAGGTTTGCCTGTAGCAGGATTGATACTTAAAGGACCTGTAGTGCCATAGCATGAACCAAGGATATTGGCACATACTATAAAATATTTTTCAGGGTCGATGATATGGTTATCGCCCACAATTCCATTCCACCAATCTGCAGCATCCGAGTTTGCTGTAAGTGCATGACAAACCCAAACCACATTGCTCTTATCGGCGTTCAATTTGCCGTAAGTGTGATATGCAATTGTAATTTCCGGCAACGACTGCCCGTTTTCCAGCTCAAACGCCTCTTTATTATGAAAATACTCCATCAATTCGTCAGATTCATTATTTGGAAGTGCAAAGTAAAGGCTTGAATGAATTAAATTTGCAAAAACTTAATAAAAATGATAGAATTAAGCCTAAACAGAGTAGAAGGCGACTTTGGCTTTGAAGCTAAAGATGCCAATGGGCATACAGTTAAGATTGACAGCAGCCCCGAAACCGGCGGAACAAATTTTGGCGTTCGCCCGATGCAAATGTTATTAATGGGCTTAGGCGGATGCAGCGGGATTGATATTGTAGCGATTTTGAAGAAACAACGCCAAACGGTAGAAAGCTTTTCAATGAAGGTAGAAGGCGAGCGTGAAAAAGGCAAAGAGCCTTCTTTATGGGAAAATATCAATATCATTTTTGAATTAAAAGGTACAATCGATCCCGATAAAGCATACCGTGCCTGTGAACTTTCTATGGAAAAATATTGTTCTGTAGCATATACTTTACGTGGGGCAGGAGCTAAGATTACGTGGGAAGTAAAAGTGAATTAAGAATAAATGTTCAATGCTCAATATTCAATGTTCAATTTTCAAGTGTGATGCAAGCATTTTTTACTTGAGCATTGAGTATTGAAAATTTAAAAAGATAGATAATGCCATTTACAAAAGAGCATTATTATTGAAGAATACTATGCAAAAACAAAAGGCTCTTTTATTTGATTTAAACGGAACTGTAATTGATGATATGCCCTTCCACATTTTAGCGTGGAATCAAATTTTAAATAAATTGGGTGCGTCGCTTTCTTTGGAAGAAACAAAACTTCAATGCTACGGTAAAAATGAAGAATTGTTAGAGAGGGTTTTTCCCGGAAGGTTTTCAATCGAAGAGATGAAAGCAATCGCCATCGAAAAAGAGATACAATACCAAAAAGATTTTACGCCGCATTTAAAACTGATAGAAGGATTAAGTGTTTTTTTAGAAGAAGCATATCAGGCAAAAATAAAAATGGCAATAGGCTCTGCAGCAATACCTTTTAATATTGATTATATATTGGATGGTTTGCATCTACATAAATATTTTCCGGTAGTGGTAAGTGCCGAACATGTAATTGAAAGCAAGCCGCATCCTGAAACTTTTTTACAATGTGCCGAAAAATTAAATGTAGCTCCCGAAGATTGTATCGTATTTGAAGATTCACCTAAAGGCGTAGAAGCCGCAGCCAGAGCAGGTATGAAAGCTGTAGCAATTACAACGATGCATAAAAAAGAAGAATTTTACGGAGATAATATTATACTGTTTATAGAAAATTATCAGCCGGGATTATTAAAGCAATTGATCGATTAAACAGCAAACTTCAATCAACATAAATTGAACAAAATGGAATTACACCCGATAACAAAAGCAATACGCACTCAGATTGACAGGACGAATGAACACGAACATTCATCACCATTATTCCTTACCAGTAGTTTTATGTACGATGATGTGGAAATGATGAGAGCTGCTTTTGCGGATGAAATTGATGTGAATATTTACAGCCGTTTCAGCAATCCAAATGTGCAGGAATTTGTTGATAGAGTATGTGCGTTGGAAGGCGCCGAATATGGCTATGCTACTGCATCCGGCATGAGCGCCATCTTTGCATCTTTTATGGCAATATTAAAAAGCGGCGATCATATCGTTTGCTGTGGTTCTGTTTTTGGAAGCACTGTTACCATTATAAATAAATTCTTGCCCAACTATGGCATTGAAACAACTTATGTAAGCGCTATTAATTTAGACGAATGGGAGAAGGCTATCAAACCAACTACCAAAATGATTTATCTGGAAACGCCTACCAATCCGGGACTGGATATCATTGATCTCGAATTTGTGAGCAAACTTGCAAAAAAACACAACCTTATTTTAAATGTGGACAATTGTTTTGCTACGCCTATAGCGCAACGTCCAATTGAATATGGTGCTGACCTTGTTGTACATTCAGCCACAAAATGGATGGATGGTCAGGGTCGTGTATTGGGTGGCATTATAGTAGGCAAAAAAGAATTGATTGAAAAAATATATGCTTTCTGCAGAAGCACGGGTCCTTCCTTATCTCCATTTAATGCATGGGTCTTAAGCAAGAGTTTGGAAACTCTGGATGTACGCATGGAACGCCATTGCAACAACGCTTTTGCCATTGCAAAAAAACTGGAAGGTCATGATAAGATTGAACGGGTAGTCTATCCTTTTTTGGAAAGCCACCCGGCTTATGCTGTAGCCAAAAAACAAATGAAAAAACGGAGGCGCATTGGTAAGCTTCCATTTAAAAGGCGGATTGGAAAGCGGCAAGAAATTTTTAGATGCATTAGAGCTACTAACGCTAACGGCTAACCTGGGCGATAGCAGAAGCATCGCATCGCATCCTGCAAGCACTACCCATGTAAAACTTACCGAAGCAGAACGCATGGCAACTGGCATTACACCGGGGCTAATCCGTATCTCTGTTGGGTTGGAATATGTAGATGATATATTGAATGATATTTTGCAGGCGCTCGATAAATGCTAACAAAACAAAGGTTAACAAAAGCGAATAAATCCATGATAAAAAAGCAAGCACGCTTTTTTATCATGGTTGTTTTGTTGATTTTATCAATACCTGTTTTTTCGCAGAGCAATAATAGTAAGTCTGCGACTGACAGTACTTTTACGCATTCGCATGCAACGCCGTTTTCAAAGCAGCGAGACCTCATTGACCTTGGTCTTTTAGCACTCAAAAAAAAATCCTTCTTTGAGGTTGGATAGCAATAAAGAAGAAAACAACCGAGTACATATATCCGGCGCACCTTCACCTGCTTACTCATTGGCTACAGGCTTTGCCTTTTATATTGTAGGCAGTATCGCTTTTCATATAGATAAGAGCTCAGAAAGCAATACTTCTTCTGTTTTGATATCGCCTTTAATTACGCAAAAGCATCAATTTTCAATTCCCATACAGTTTTCTATCTGGGCAAAAAAGAACAAATATGATATTGTGGGCGATTGGCGTATGATGGCTTATCCCGAAGATACCTATGGGCTCGGAGGGCTTACCTATGAAGGCGATACCGTGAATGTAAATTATAAATACATCCGCAGTTATACATTTGTTTTGAAAAAAATCGGGAAGGATTTTTATGCCGGTCTTGGCTACCAGTTGGATGCACACTGGAACATACAACAAACCAACGCACCACCTAACACGATTACAAATTTTGATAAGTACGGCTTCAGTAATAGGTCTGTTTCTTCAGGTGTTTCAGCCGATTTTTTATTTGATAACCGAAAAAATTCTATCAACCCCGAAGCAGGTACTACGTATGGCAATATTGTTTTCCGGCAAAACCTACATGCATTGGGAAGCGATGAAAACTGGGAGTCATTGTTGATTGACATAAGAAAATACATTCACTTAATACCCAATAGTAATAATATACTTGCCTTGTGGAGTTACGACTGGTTAACAGTAAGCGGCAATCCACCTTACCTTGACTTGCCAAGCACAGGCTGGGATACTTACGGCAATATGGGCAGGGGTTATATACAAAGCCGTTTTCGCAGTAAAAATATGCTTGATCTTGAAGCTGAATACCGCTTTGGAATTTTGCACAATGGATTATTAGGAGGTGTTGTTTTTGGTAATGCACAATCGTATTCCGAAATAAACAACAATCGTTTTGAAGCAATACAACCTGCTATTGGCACAGGCTTGCGCATTAAATTCAATAAATTTTCCAAAACAAATATCTGCCTCGATTATGCTTTTGGCTTGCATGGATCCAATGGTTTGTTTGTAAATTTGGGAGAAGTATTTTAGTTGCCCAAGTCTTAGCCATTTTACTGTGCTTGAAACAAATAATTTATAACTTAAAATGAGAACAAGCAATTTCAAAATATTAGTTGTCGCATTTCTAGTTATAATTCAAAGTTGTAATAGTAATGTTATTAAGCCAATTGATATAAAACCTTTTCCAGATAAAAATATTCCTGAGTATAATTTTAATTGGAATGTCAACAAGTTAAAAGATACGATAGTTTCGATGTTTAATATCGACAACCAAGTGAGAGACCCAATTTTAAATAGTGTTTTTTATTTTACCACAAAAGGGGGCGACACAGCATCAGGCCAGCGAATGCCGATAACATTTGAACCTGAAACTATTAAGGACTCACTTTTTAGTAAGGATTATTTTTCAAAGCCTAATACTGCTAATGATATATACTTGCATGATTTTGGAATATGTTGGTTTTCTAAAGTTTACTTTTTAAATAACAAGCCATTAGAATATAGGGCTGAATTTATTATTAAATTGGTAAAAATAAATGATGATTCAACCAGGATTTCTATTGTTAGCGAAAATCCAAGAGTAATAAATGGAACTCTTTCAGGAATGGGGCCGTGTGGAGGACATATTGCAAGAGAGACTAGTGTAGAAGCTACAAGCATTGAAGAGTATTCGCTTTTGTTATTTATTGCACATAAGTTGGGGGTTAATTCATTGCCAGCATTAAAATTGCCCGATTAGGTACTGTTGCTCTTATTCTATTTAGTATTCAGCCTATTCCGAACGCCGTTGAGCATCCTGCCAACAGCCGAAGCACTAACCAATCACCCATTAACTCCATTCCTCTTACTAGCAAACTTCTTCTTCAAAACCTCCTGCACTGGCACATTCTCCAACTTACTTTCAATCCACGAAATAATATCCAGGTACATAAATGCCCTTGTTTCAAAATGATCGCTTTGGTATTTTTTCAGTTTGATTAAAAGCTTTTCCAGTTCAGGTTTAATACCGGTTACGGATAGATGAAAAGAGTGGCGAAGGAACTTGAAAATTTCTTCTTCCACCACACTAAGGTTTTGCATCTTAGCCATAAAACGATACACCGATTTTATAAGGTGGTCTAATATATCGTAATTGCCAAATTCATAATGCGCAATTAAATGCAGCAAGCGGGAGTAGCATTGTAAATCACTACGCAAATCCACTTTCCAGTTGATGATTTTATTTAAATAATCAATCGCTGTTTCGTAATCGCCACTGCCAAAATACATACAGGCAATCTTGTAATAGAAAACTAAAATGCGATGCCTGTCTAAGTATATTTCATATTCATTTAGTTTGGCTTCAATTTCAGGCACCAGCTCTAAACCCTTCGTGAAACTGCCTTCCAGAAAATGTTTGTTTAACAAAGAGATATTGTAATAAACAAAACATTGAATCTTATTATTAATATTTTGTTCAACAATTTTGCTGTCGCAGAAATGTTTGAATATATGTAAAGTGTCTTCCAGCTTTTGGTGATTGCCCAAATCAAAATGGGATCCCATGAGGTTATGCATACCTTTTATATAATGCCCTGTTTCCAGCTCAATCATATACGGTTCTTCGGCAAAAAGATTTACCCATTTTTGTGTGTAGCGATAATATTGTAAAAAATCCTGCCGTATAAAAGCCGTCCAGCAATAACATTGATACAGGTATAATTTTTCGTAAAAACTTTTGCATTGGCTTGCCTTATCACCTAAGCGTTCTTTAAAATAGTTTTGTATATCAGTATCTTCTTTTTCATTGCGGGCATGTCCGTGGTTGATGTATAAACTGTATAACTGTAATGATAAATTGGATAAATCCGTTACCAGCGATAAGCTTTCATTCACTTCAGTAGCTTCTTTGCTTAATTGTTCAGCTCTATCCTGTATGCTTCGGGTAATAAATAAAGATTCAATTTTCTTTTCAAAAAAAATAGCCTGTTGCAGGTAGGTAAACTGATTGCGGGTTCTTGCCTGCTCTTTCATCTTATCCAATATTTTAAGGCTTTGATGGTATAAGCCTTTATTGTATAAAATCCGGGCATGGTCCATTTGTTCGTGCAATACAATATCAATATTGCTTTCGTCATTTATAAGTCGAAGGCTCGATAAAATTTGCTTGTATAAATGCGCTTTTAAGTTGCTGAGTTGTTGCTTTTTTATGCTCTCGTTTTTCTTTAATAAAATGGCTTCATCATATTCATCCATTTTATCCAGCGCATCAAATAATTGCACAATTTTTAAGTCCTCCGAAGCGGAGTTTCGGGTAACATAAAGCTTGAAATTGCGCTTTTCGCTCTTTTCCAGCGATTTTATCAGTTGAAACAAGGTATCTGTACTGCGGTTGGGCATCGTAATTTATATTCTTTAAAATCCTCTGTGGTTAAGGTTTTTGGCGAAATTTTGGCTATTTATATGACGTAAATCCCTGCATATTATAGTTTCCAATCCTACACAGTACAAGTTACATTCGTACAATATAGTTTTCAAATTTTTAATGCGGGCTTCAAAAGTAAAAATAAATAGCCTGTTTTAATTAAATCTACACTTTCTATGGCACAAAATAAGATCGATATTTTTGACACCACACTTCGTGATGGCGAACAGGTTCCGGGCTGTAAATTAAATACAAAAGAAAAGGTTGAAATAGCCCTTGCATTGGAAGGTATGGGGGTTGATATTATAGAAGCCGGTTTCCCGATTTCAAGTCCGGGTGATTTTGCTTCGGTAGAAGCAATTTCTAAAGTAATAAAAAATGCCACCGTTTGCGGTTTAACCCGTTCGGTTGAAAAAGATATTGAATGTGCAGCGGCTGCATTAAAACATGCCGTTCGCCCAAGGATACATACCGGTATCGGTTCTTCCGATATTCATATCAAACATAAATTCAACACTACCCGTGAAGAAATATTAAGGCGTGCAGCACATGCAACAAAATTTGCCCGCAACCTTGTTGGCGATGTTGAGTTTTTTGCAGAAGATGCAGGTCGTGCAGACATCGAATTCCTTGCTCGTCTAATCGAGACCGTTATTAGTGCGGGTGCTACTGTAGTTAATATTCCCGATACAACCGGCTATTGCCTGCCACATCAGTATGGTGAAAAGATTGCTTACTTAGTAAACAATGTTCCCAATATTGATAAAGCAATTATCTCTTGTCATTGCCATAATGATTTAGGATTAGCAACAGCTAACTCCATTGCAGGTATTATTAATGGTGCAAGACAGATTGAGTGTACAATTAATGGTATGGGCGAAAGAGCCGGCAACACTGCATTGGAAGAAGTGGTAATGATTATTCAAAAACATCATGGCATGGGCTTCTACACCAATGTTAAGACAGAACAACTAAATCCATTAAGCCGCCTGGTGAGCGATACCATGCGTATGCCGGTGCAGCCAAACAAAGCCGTCGTCGGAGGCAATGCATTCGCCCATTCATCGGGTATCCATCAGGATGGTTTCTTAAAAGAAGCAACAACCTACGAAATTATGACACCGGAAGAAGTAGGCGCCGAATCATCCAAGATAGTACTAACGGCAAGGAGTGGACGCAGTGCATTGGCACACAGGTTCCTTAAACTGGGACATGAGTTTACAAGAAATGATATTGACGTTTTATACCAACAGTTTTTAGAAGTAGCAGATAGAAAGAAAGAAGTGGAAGATGTGGATTTGAATGAGATGGCACAGAAGCATCAGGTGATAGCTTAATTTTTGATTGGTGATGTATGATGTATGATTTGTGATAGATGGTAGCAGAGTGATTACAATAGCATAATCCATAATTCGTGTAATTAGTGTAATTCGATTAATTAGTGTAATCAAACAAATGAAAAAAACTATTGCAGTAATATTAGGAGATGGCATCGGTCCGGAAGTAACGCAACAATCCATTAAAGTATTGGATGAGATTGCAGAACGTTTTGGGCACGAGTTCAACTATAAGTATGCCTTGATGGGTGCAGATGCAATAGAAAAAAAGGGAACTCCATTACCGGATGAAACCATTGAAGTATGCTTAAATAGCGACGCAATTTTATTCGGTGCTATCGGACTTCCAAAATACGACAACGACCCTGCGGCAAAAGTTAGACCGGAACAGGGTTTGCTAAAGCTACGAAAGACATTACAACTGTTTGCGAATATTCGCCCCGTTACAACATACAGGTCATTGCATCATTTAGCTCCCATTAAAAATAATTTATTAGAAGATGTTGATATGATTATTTTCCGTGAGTTAACCGGAGGTATTTATTTCGGCAACAAACAAATAAACGAAGAGCAGACATTGGCTTCCGATGAATGTGAATATAGCAGGGAAGAGATAGAACGTGTAAGCCGCATGGCATTTCAATATGCACAAAATAGAAGAAAGAAATTAACACTGGTAGATAAAGCCAACGTATTAGAAACATCCCGCCTTTGGAGAAAAGTAGTACAGGATATTGCACCGGAATATCCGGATGTAGCGGTTGATTTTATGTACATAGATAATGCTGTAATGCAACTTATCATCAATCCAAAACAATTCGACATCCTATTAGCCGATAATATGTTTGGCGATATTTTAAGTGATGAAGCTTGTGTATTAAGCGGTTCAATCGGTTTGTTACCATCCGCTTCAATCGGCAATGGCAGTGCAATGTTTGAGCCGGTACACGGTTCCTATCCGCAAGCAACGGGAAAAGATATTGCAAACCCAATTGGTTCAATATTATCAGTAGCATTAATGCTGGATTATTTCAACATGCGTGAAGAAGCCCACACATTGCGCAATGCAGTAGATTGGACCATCAAACATTTATTTGTAACAAAAGATATAGACCCGATAAATTTTTATTTCACTTCCACCATCGGCGATTTAATCGGCGATTATGTAAGCGGAAGAATTTCGGGAGAGATTAATAAAGAAAATGTGGAGTTGAGGAAGTCAACTATAATTTAATGTAGGATTTTTTGATGTGTGATTTGTGATTCTGCAGATCTTTTCGGTTTAATGATAAAGAACTAACTAAATACAAAAACTATAAAACATAATCTCCGAAACACCCCTTTAGGGGACGGGGGCAAAACAAAAAAATAATGAGTACAGAACTAAACAAGTACAGCAAAACATTAACACAAGACCCAACACAACCAGGTGCACAGGCAATGTATTATGCCATTGGTTTTAAAGAAGAAGATTTTAGTAAAGCACAGGTAGGAGTGGTAAGTATGGGTTGGGATGGTAATCCCTGCAATATGCATTTGAATGATTTAGGTACAACTGTTAAGCAAAGCGTAGATGCTGTAAAAGGCTTGCTGGGACTGCGTTTTTACACCATCGGTGTAAGCGATGGCATCAGTATGGGAACAGATGGTATGCGTTATAGTTTAGTAAGTCGTGATGTAATTGCCGATAGTATTGAAACCAATGCAGGTGCACAATATTACGATGCATTGATTGGTATTCCGGGGTGCGATAAAAATATGCCGGGTACTGTTATGGCAATGGGAAGATTGAATCGTCCTTCCATAATGTTGTATGGTGGCACCATTGCACCGGGACATTATCATGGCGAAGATTTGAATATCGTATCAGCTTTTGAAGCATTAGGACAAAAAATTGCAGGCAACTTAAGCGAAGCAGATTTTAAAGGAATAGTACAACATTCTTGCCCA
>Ga0206858_1078_pt1 | contig 26801 bp, 26 predicted proteins | sample Alteio_BWOrgCont_46_FD_152622 | JGI IMG/M metagenome (GOLD analysis project Ga0206858, IMG submission 152622) | Enriched cells from forest soil in Barre Woods Harvard Forest LTER site, Petersham, Massachusetts, United States -... | ecosystem: Environmental > Terrestrial > Soil > Temperate forest >... | reverse complement strand
GGCACAGGTAGAAAGCCAGAAGGCACAAGAAGCAAGGCATAAGGAACAAGCAGGTGCAAGCAACAATGCCACGCTGATAATCGAAACACCGAGACAAGCTGCCTCTCCATCCAAAAACACTGAGAGCTCGCAGCAAATCTCCTCCCCCACGGGGGGAGGTCGGGAGGGGGCATTGTCATCCCTCAAAAGCATCCGCGAAAAAATAGCCCAGCAAAACAATAAAGGCATTGTAAGCAAAGAGCTGACGCAGGAAGAATTATATGTAGCCTGGGGCTTATTCATAGAGAAACTTAAAAGCAAAAACAACCATTCGGCGGTTACTAATTTTAAAAATGCAACATTAAAAGTAATCAACGATAATGTAGTAGAAATTACGACGCAGGGCGAAATACATAAAGCATTTATAGAGGTAGAGCGTCCGGAACTGATTTTGCACCTTCAAAACTATTTCAATAACCGCCTGCTGATGTATCAGGTAGTAGTAAATGAAAAAGAGGAAGAAGAAAGCGAACCCGGCGAAAAAGCCCTGAACCGGAAACAGCAATACCTGAAAATAATTGAAGAATACCCACTGGTAAAGGAATTGCGGGATAAGCTACGGTTAGAGTTGGAGTAAATAATATCCTTACTTGTATTTCCATAGTTTTGCAGTAATTTCGAGCCTCATTTTATAAAAACATCCAAATTATTATGGCAGAAGTAATTAGAATGCCCCTTATGAGTGATACCATGACAGAAGGCGTGATTTCTGAATGGCACAAAAAAGTTGGTGACAAGGTGAAAGCCGGTGACGTATTGGCTGACGTAGAAACGGATAAAGCCACTATGGAACTGGAAAATTATGTGGACGGCACTCTTTTATATATTGGTGTTGAAAAAGGAAAAGCAGCAAAAGTTGATGGCGTTTTAGCTGTAGTAGGCAAAGAGGGAGAAGACTATAAAGCGTTATTAGGCGATGCGCCCGCTAAGGCACAAGATACAAGTGCCAAGGCACCGGAAGCAGCTCCGGCGGCTCCTGCAGCAAGTGCACCGGCAGCAGCAAAAGTTGCATTACCGGCAGGTGCTAAAGAAATCAGGATGCCTTTATTAAGCGATACGATGACCGAAGGGAAAATTGTTAGCTGGAATAAAAAAGTAGGCGATGCGGTAAAAAGTGATGATGTATTAGCCGATGTGGAAACCGATAAAGCTACTATGGAAGTAGTGGGGTACGAAGAAGGAACATTATTATATATAGGCGTAGAAGCAGGACAGGCTGCAAAGATTAATGAAATCATTGCGATTGTAGGTAAACCTGGTACCGATGTAAGTGCGTATATCGCAGCAGAAAAATCGGGAGCCAATGCAGCAACTACTGCACCAGCAGCCGCTACTACAGCAGCTCCACAAACTGCAGCGCCAGCCGCAGCAAGCCAACCGGCAACCAACGGTGTTGCACACGCCAACAGCGACCAACGCATTAAAGCATCTCCATTAGCAAAAAAATTAGCAGCCGATAAAGGAATCGATATTTCTAAAGTAAACGGCAGCGGCGATAACGGAAGAATTATCCGCAAGGATGTAGATAGTTATGTTCCTGCCGCGGCACCTGCAGCAGCAAGCACAGCACCAGCAGCTACGGCAAAAGCTTTTGTAGCTAACGGACAGGAAGGGCATACCGATATTGCTGTAACACAAATGCGCAAAGTAATTGCACGTCGTTTGGGCGAAAGCAAATTCAGTGCGCCGCATTTCTATTTAACGATAGAAGTGAACATGGACAACGCCATGACTTCAAGAGTTGCTATCAACGAAGTAAGTCCGGTTAAGATTTCATTTAATGATATGATTATAAAAGCCAGCGCTATGGCTTTACGCATTCATCCGGATGTAAACAGTAGCTGGATGGGCGATTTCATCCGTCAAAATCATCATATACATATCGGTTCTGCATTGGCATTGCCGGATGGTTTGATTGTTCCGGTAATTCGTTTTGCAGATCAAAAATCATTATCGCAAATTGCTGCAGACGCTAAAGAACTATACAAAAAAGCAAAAGATAAAAAGATACAACCGGCTGATTTTACCGGCAATACTTTCTCTATCTCTAACTTAGGTATGATGGATATTGAAGAATTTACTGCCATCATCAATCCTCCGGATAGTGCCATCCTTGCAGTAGGTGCTATCAAGGAAAAAGTAGTGAAAAAAGGCGAAGGCTTTGCAGTAACAAACGTAATGAAGCTAACCCTAAGCTGCGACCATCGCAGTGTGGATGGAGCTGTTGGTGCATCCTTCTTGCAAACACTAAAAAAATTCTTAGAGAACCCGGTTACTATGCTGGTATAAAAGATAAAGCGATTATAATAAAAGCGAAGCTGTTGAAGGCTTCGCTTTTTTAATGTCATTACTAATAGGAAACGAATCTATCCCGATAGCCGTTGTTGCGTCTTTTGGCCAACAACCGAAAGTCATAATCATATTGCTGTTTGTATAATAGCTAAGTTCTAAAGTGAGCAACGTTTCAGTCGTTGGTCAAAAGAAGCAACGACGGCGTGGTGAATAGTAAAGTTTATTATGCTGTTATGGGGAAAGACCGAAAATAGTAAAAAACATTATTGATGTTCTTCTTTTTTAGCAACAATGCCCCAAGAGGCAGTTGATATTAGACAACTGTATGGGTCTGCTATTATATCATCTGGCTTATAGGATGACATATCCTGACTATAAGGCTTTATTTCTACGTTATCCATTGGCTTTAACCTCATAGGTGAATCTATTGGGTTAAAATCACATTCTTGTAATATCCTTATCGTATCTCCTTTTGCAGTTACAATAATAGCAGTAGAGGCATTAGATTCTTCGCCACAATAAAAACTTGGTTGACAAAAGAATATAATTTTACCCTCTAAGGTAGAAGTCAGATTAAGGTATTTCCATTCATACGCACAAGTATTTAATTTATTAAACTCATCAACCGATTGCCCTTTTGTTCTAAGGCCTATTATTAAAGTGAGGGATAAATGTAAAAAAATAATTTTCATAAAGTAAATGTAATAAATGAGGCTTAGGTCCTAAAGTAAGCAATGTTTAAGTCATTGGTCAAAAGACGTAACGACGACATGCTGAATAGTAAAGTTATTATGTTGTGACGAGAGAAGACCAGTAAAGGCAAGAAAATCCTATTTCTCGGTTTTCAAATAATTCAAAATTTCATTTTCTATTTGTGTTTGCTGTGCATCTTTTATCTCCAATCTCTTTACGACTAACTCTTTTAAAGTAAATTTCCTTTCTGTTGGCTTTCCCTCGTCTCGTATTTCGATGTAGTAAGGTGTCTCAATTTTCTTGTCGATTAACAAATATTTCAAAATATCTAGTTCAGAGCTGCAAACAGCAGCTTGATATAAAAGTGATCCCGAACCTGTTACTGGATAAGTATCTAGCCGTGCTCCATTGTTTACTAATTCTATTGCCTGTTGCAGATAACATAGTTTGATGATGGTTAGCTCTACATGCAGGCGTTTGTTGCGGGCTTGCTTGTAATTTATCTCTGCTTCGTTTAAAAGATTTAATGCACTTACTATAAAAGATGCAGATGTCTTTTGTGCGGTTTCTAAATATTTTTGTTTAAAATCTTCCGCTACTTCCAGCAGCATTGCCACTTTTGCATCACGGCTTACCAACAGATTTCTTAAAAATTCTGCAAAGCCATTTAATACCAAATCCCCTTCAAAACCTTTGCGGTTTATTTCATCATACATCAGCATGGCATCCGAAAGATTTTGCTGTTGCAGGCTATCTAATAATTTAAAATAATAATCCTCATCCAATATATTCAGATGCTCCAACGTGTTTTTATACGTTAGTTCGCCGCCGGTAAAACTTACTATTTTATCTAAGATACTGAGTGAATCACGCATACAGCCTTCGCTTTTTTGCGCTATTACATGCAGAGCCGTTTTATCGGCTGTGATATGTTCTTTATCGCATATTTCCTGTAGATGTTCTACCGTATCGTAATTGGTGATACGCTTGAATTCAAATATCTGACAACGGGATAATATGGTTGGAAGTATTTTATGTTTTTCTGTTGTGGCTAAGATGAAGATGGCATAAGGCGGCGGCTCTTCCAATGTTTTTAAAAAGGCATTGAATGCCGAGGCACTCAGCATATGAACCTCATCCACAATATATACTTTGTATTTGCCTGCCTGTGGCGCAAAGCGAACCTGCTCTACCAAGGTTCGGATATCATCTACGGAGTTATTGCTGGCAGCATCCAGTTCATGTATATTTAAAGAGGTTCCTGCATCAAACGAAACGCAGGAATTGCACACATTACATGCTTCGCCATCCTTTGTTTGGTTTTCGCAATTGATGGTTTTGGCTAATATCCTTGCACAGGTTGTTTTGCCCACACCACGTGGACCACAAAATAAAAATGCATGTGCTAACTGATTGTTCTTGATTGCATTTTTTAATGTAGTAGTAATATGCGCCTGCCCTACAACTGTAGAGAAATTTTGTGGGCGATACTTACGGGCTGAAACAATAAACTTATCCATAATTTTTAAAAGGAGTAAATGAAATACAAATGTTCAATGCTCAATTTTCAATACTCAATGTTCAATAAAATACACTTGCAAGTTAATAAACCCTTTGCTATGAAAAATAAAAAGAGGCAATGATTCGTGAACTGCTTTCAAAGTCTCTTTTTGGGAGATTTAGGGAGCTAGAATCGGATGCCGCTTAAATTCCTTCGTAACATCAAACAAATAACGATAGGTAGATAGGCTACGATTTCGGAATACATCGCCCAGGCTCTCTGCCACATTTATCATCTTAGGATTAAAATCGCCAATCCATTGCATTTCATATTCGGTATATGGAGATTCCGGCGTGTTTACATATTTGATGGAAGCTTCGCCAATAATATAACTATCAACGCCTTTTCCCTGCCATTCGGGGACTACGCCAAAAACAATTCCGGTAAATTTCTTGTTCGGCTTTGTTCTTTTAATCCACAAAAATTTCAGTTTATGAAAGAGGCTGAATTTTCCGTTTAAATATTTAAACCACTGATTTAAATCCGGAAGGTTTATAAAGATAGCAATGGGTTCATCTTTATGATAAGCGTACCAGATTATCTTTTCATCCATCACCGGCTTCATTGATTTGAATAAAATAACGGCTTGTTCTTTTGCCATCTGCTTTAAACCTCCATGCCCTGCCCATGCTTTATTGTAAACGGTTACAAAATCTGCCGCAAATTTTTCTATCTGGTTTTTATCAATATGCTTTGATGAAAAGTCAGGATTGGCGGCAATTGCATCATGCCTATCGTAAATTTTTTGAGGGAAACGTTGTTTCGGTTTCATCTCAAAACAAACCTGATTAAAAAATGGCTTAAAACCATAATCTTCAAATAAGGTTACATAATACGGAGGGTTATAATTCATGCAATACAAGGCTTCTGAAAAACCTTTTGTTACCAATCCCCACCAACGGTCACGTTCGCCAAAATTTATAGGACCATCCATTGCCTCCATGCCATGTTGTATCAGCCAATGCTTTGCATTATCGAATAACAAATCAGCAGCTTCCTGCTTATTGATACATTCAAAAAAGCCGATGCCACCTACAGGCACATCATCACCTTTGTTTTTATATTTCTTATTGATAAATGCTGCGATGCGTCCGATCAACTTACCATTATCATCTTTTAATATCCAACGGATAATTTCTCCGGAACGAAACGCTTTGTTTTTCTTTTTATCAAATACTTCTTCAATATCCTTATCCAACGGACGAATCCAGTTGGCATCATTTTTATAGATTTCCACCGCTACCTCCAAAAACTCTTTTGCGGCAGCAGCAGTATTTACAGGTATTAATTGCATTTAAACTTATATTGAAATGTATAGTTTTGTTTTATAACAAAAACAAGACAGAATGGTTAAGCTGTAGGTGCAGGCACATTATCAACCCACAATCCTAATTCGCCTAAATACGGCTCCCACACACGTTTCCAGCGTTTATGGCTCCAAAGGTACAAGTCGGGTTGCAAGCGTATATTTTTTTCCAAATGACTTACGTACAAGCGCATCAATTCGCCATCCGGTAATGTTTTAGGCTCTTCACATAAAAGAAAATAATCAAAATGATAATGCCCCCGTTTCGGTTTTGTTGTAGTCATCATTACTACCGGAATATTTTGTCCACGGGCATATTTTTCCGGTCCTTTTGCAAAACCGGTTGGACGATTTAAAAAATAAAGCCAGTACGCACCGTTAGAATGCAGTGGACTTTGATCGGCCCCTAATGCCAACAGGTATTGTTTTTTTCTCCAGGGAATAATTTCCCTCGCCATTTCATAACTTGATATCAATGGATTACCCCAACGGCCCCGAATATATTTCAATAAACGATCTGCAATTTTACTGCTTTGCGGAAGATATACCGTAAGAAATGGGTAAGGCTGATTGATGCCGCAATGCAAGGTCATTATTTCCCAATTGAAAAAATGCCCAAGGTTTAGCTGCGCTGCTTTACCTGTTGCAAACAATTTATCAAATACTTCAAAATTGCCGGTTATCCTTTTATTCATGGTTTTTTGACTAATAGATAACAGCTTGATAGTCTCAATCCAGTTATCAATAAAGTTTCGATAAAACCTTGCGGCTATTTTTTTTCTTTCTTCCAATGTCTTTTCCGGTAATGCATGTTCCAGATTGCTCATTACTACATCTACCCGATAACGAAAAACACGGTAAAGCATAAACGTGGCAAAATCTGAAATCAAATACAACAACCGCATGGGAAGCAAAGAGAAAGCATATAAAAAACCAAAGACTATATAATACATTTTAGATGTGCTTAGTTGGATATTTTTTGTAGGGCAAAGGTAAGAAATAATGCAGATAGATACAGATGGATACCAATGCGGGATAGATTATAAGCAGCAGATTTTACTTAAACATTTTGTGCTAACAATCCAAGCTAGCTGTAAGTTTAGTTTAGCATCACTAAAGTACACTCAACCGTTGTTAATGAATCCATGCCGGCAACACATGGCACTTTGATTTTACGAACTGAAATCGGCCGAAATAACCAGTGCGAATACCCTAAGTCAATTTTCAATAGATTTTGCCTTTTAGATATACTCCATTTCCCAAGACTTATGGACGTCCCATTGCCGTGTGTTACATCGAAATTCATTTCATCATTTCGAAAAAACCAGAATGCCACATATTCCCAATGATTAAAGTAACGTGTTTCGCTTTCCAAATATGTCTTCGTGCTCCCTAGATTATCCGCCAGATTAAATCTCCCTATTATTCTTACTGTATCCTGTTTGTAAAAACAACTATCTATATTATCTGAAAACCAGGATGTATTTTTAAAACTATATAAATTAAAGGATGCATACACGGAATCCAAATTGGAAGAGCTCTTCCAAATCTGACTAAATGACTTTGTTGATTTGCAACTTTCCGTCAGCAATACCAGAAGGCTTATTATCGCTATATTTTTCCAAAAATTTATCATTATCCCCTTCCACTTTTATAAAAATTCAATAGAGATTTGTCATATAAAATTTTCGTCCTGACAGCAAATAGGCAATATTAACAAGGCACTCCTATACACAAAATTACAATACAATATTCTGCGCTCTTACATTCTTATCCGGATAATCCGTATTAAAATGCAAGCCCCTGCTTTCTTGCCTGAAGGCAGCACTTTTTACAATCAGGTATCCAACAGTAATCATATTACGCAGTTCGCAAAGCTGTGGTGATACTTCTGTTTTTTCGTATAAGGCTTCCGTTTCTTCATGCAATAAATCCAGGCGCTTGTTGGCTCTATGTAAACGTTCGTTATTACGTACAATACCTACGTAATCACTCATCAATAATTTTAATTCTTTTAAACTTTGTGTTATGAGGATCATTTCTTTAGGCTTGTTGGTGCCGGCTGTATTCCAGTCAGGAACAGCCCCCTCTAAATCTCCTCCCGTGGGGGAGACTTTTTGAGCAGCTTCTAATTTTGAAGTTGCATCTTTATAGGCTCTGTGTGCGAATACCATTGCTTCCAGTAAACTATTACTTGCTAAGCGATTGGCTCCGTGTAAGCCTGTGCAGGCGCACTCTCCGGCGGCGTATAAATTTTTTATGGATGTTCTTGCCCATTCGTCTGTTTTAATTCCGCCGCAACTATAATGTGCTGCGGGTGCTACAGGAATTAAATCCTTACTAACGTCAATGCCTATACTAAGGCATTTTTCATAAATGGTAGGAAAGTGTTCAATAAATTTTTCTTTACTGAAATGACGACAATCGAGATACACATTTTCTGTACCGGCAATCTTCATTTCATTATCAATGGCTCTTGCTACAATATCACGGGGTGCTAAATCTTTACGCTTATCATACTTCTCCATAAAGGCTTCACCGTTTTGATTGCGTAAGATACCGCCATCGCCACGTACTGCTTCTGTTATTAAAAAGGATTGTCCACGTACGCCGGGTTCATATAATGCTGTTGGATGAAATTGTATGAACTCCATATTTTCAATCCTTCCTTTTGCACGATATACCATTGCTACACCATCACCGGTTGCTATGGATGGATTGGTGGTGGTACGATACACCTGTCCATTGCCGCCGCTTGCCAGCAAAGTTATTTTGGCTGTTATCTTTTCAATTTTATTACTGTTGAGGTTTAATACATACACACCAAAACATTCAATATCCGGAGTAGATTTGGTTACTAAAAAACCAAGGTGATGTTGGGTGATAATATCCAGCACAAAGCAATGGCTGATAAGATTTATATTCGGCAATGATTTTACTTTTTCAAGCAATGCCCGTTCCATTTCCTTGCCTGTAAAATCTTTATGATGTAAAATACGGAATTCGCTATGGCCGCCTTCCCTGCCTAATTTAAAATCACCATCGGGATCTTTATCAAACTGAGCGCCCCACTCTATTATTTCTTTAATGCGGTCAACACCTTCTTTTACTACTATTTCTACAATATGCTCATCACACAAACCATCGCCTGCAATCAGGGTGTCTTCTATATGTTTTTCAAAACTGTCATTATCCGAATCCATGACGCCTGCAATACCGCCCTGTGCATATTTGGTATTGGTTTCATCGCTTTGCGCTTTGGTAATAATGGTTACTGTTTTATCAGGACAATCCTGTGCTACTTTTAAAGCATACGTTAAGCCTGCGATGCCACTGCCTATTACTAGAAAATCTGTTTGCATGCTACAAAGTAAAAATTAAAAAGTAAAAGTGAAAAATATATAATTGCAGGATAACAGCTACCAATATATATACTCCGCTACTTCTTAATTTTTATTTTTGACTTTTAAATTTGTCAGAGGCTCATCATCTCCTTAAACTTCACCGCCTGCCTGCGGCTTACTTCAACCTTATCCCCACCTTGTAAATCCAATAATAATCCGCCATTAAAGTAAGGCTCTATCTTTTCAATCATGCGAAGGTTTACAATATGCTTGCGGTTGGCACGGAAAAATACCTTGTAAAAAATTCTGCTAAAAATATTTCTGTATCAGCATCCAATCAGCAATCGGGAAAGGCGTTTATGCCATCGTTTGATTCGGTTGTAATTAATAATGGTATTGATTTAAAAAAATTCAATCCACATGCTGCCTACAAAAATATCCGACAGGAATTAAATATACCCGACAATAAAACGACCGTTCTTTTTATTGCACGCTTTACAGTACAAAAGCAACCCATTGCATTAATAAAAGCATTTGCAAAAGCAGTAACACAAAACCCTTTGCTGCATTTAATAATGATTGGCGATGGTGATCAGAAAAAAGAGGCGATTGATTTAATAAATCAAACAGGATTAAAAAACAGCATTAGCTTATTGCCTTTCAGGCAAGATGTACCGGATGTGTTAGCCGCTGCAGATATTTTTGTATTGCCTTCATTATGGGAAGGCTTGCCCATTGGCTTGTTAGAAGCAATGGCCATGGGCAAAGCTATTATAGCATCCAACGTAGATGGCACCATTGAGGTAATACAACATAACCAAAATGGATTATTGATTGACACCAATAATTTGATTGTAAACCTTGCCGATGCATTATTGATACTAAGTGCTGATAAGGAAATGCGTGAACGTTTTGGCTGCGAGGCAATCAAAACAATTACCAGCCGTTATAATGCAACGAACATGACAAAGGCCATAGAAAATATTTATCGGAATACAGTAAATTCGCATACCCCTAATTCATAAATAACTACAACGTGGAATTTGAAAGAATTGCAGATATCAAACGCTTAGACTTTATCATTGAAGTATTACGTTCTCAATTACCTGCCGGTGCAGAAGTGCTGGATGTTGGCTGTGGCAATGGCGTTATTTCCCGAAGCCTTGGCGAAAAAGGTTTTAATGTACAGGGTATCGATGTAAGTGAAAAAGCAATTGAACGGGCTAAATCTCTCAATAAATTCAGCAATGTAAAATTTGATGTGGTAAGTGCTGAACAGTTGGTTGCCAACGGCCAGCAATACCATGCTGTAATCTGCAGCGAAGTATTGGAACACTTAAATGAACCGGCAAAACTTTTAAAAGTATTGCATGAAATACTAAAAGAAAACGGTGTACTGATTGTAACCGTACCAAATGGAAAAGGCGCAAGAGAAGTGTTGATTACAAAGCCCGTTCAAAAAATGCAAAAGAAAAACAACCTGGCCTGGAAATTATTACAGAAGGTAAAAAAAGCATTGGGTTATAGCGGCACTACGGTTCAATCTGCAGCAGATGATTTAACGCATATACAATTTTTCACCAAAGCATCTATAGAAGCACTGGCCAATGCCAATCATTTTTCGATTGTACGTTTTGGCAAGACAAATTTTATCGATGATGTTTTCCCCTTTTCATTCTTTACAAAAAAAATAAAGCTGTTGCAGAAATGGGACAGCGCTTTGGCAGACAGGTTGCCTTATAGTTTTACCGGCGGTTTTTTAACGGTATGGCAAAAAGCAAAATAAAAAATGCATCTTTTCTTACACATATTAAGGATACTCTTTTATCTGCTAAACCTATTGTTGGCTCTATATTTCATTATGCCTCCAATATTTTTTTTACTGCATTATCTCTTACCCAAAAAATCATTCGGGAAATACTCCAAACAATTAACTGAAAAAGAATTTGACTTTGCTGCGATTATCACAGCACACAAAGACACCCGTTTTATTGCGCCCTTTGTTGATTCATTTATCAAACAACAATACAGCAACTTCATTGTATATGTAGTAGCCGATGATTGTGATATCAGCGACTTACATTTTACGGATGAACGCATTGTTCTTTTAAAACCGGAGAAGGCACTGAATGCCAAAACACAATCAATAAAATTTGCCGTAAATAATTTTGTACGTCCACACGATGTGTTGGTAATTTTTGATAGTGATAATTTAGTGCATCCGGAATACCTCAAAAATTTAAACCCTTATTTTCAACATGGGTTCAGGGCCGTGCAAACACATATGCTATCGAAGAATACAGACAGCGTATATGCAAGACTGGATTCTATCGGGCATATCTATAATAATTTTTTGGAGCGCCAGGTAAAAATGGAGCTAGGTTTATCCTCTGCAATCCTCGGTTTAGGTATTGCTATCGACAGCAATCTTTACAATGAAATATTTTATAAAGATGCCCTTGGAGGTTTTGATAAAAAATTGCAGATACAATTAACGCAAAAACTTAAGCAGTTAGGCTTTGCAAAAGATTGCATTGTGTATGATGAAAAAGTAGAAGATGGCGCAGCGCTTGAAAAGCAGCGTACACGCTGGATTAACACCTACTTTAAATATTTCAGGCAAAGCCTTTCACTTTTTACGGGAGGATTGGCAACATTTAATCTCAATCAAATCTCTACAGGCTTGATGATGTTGAGGCCCCCATTATTTATAACTTTCTTTGCAGCTTTTGCCTTTGCAATTATCGGATTTGTATTGAAGCCGGTAATAGGAATTGTATGGTGCTTATTAATCCTGCTTTTTGCAATCAATTTTGTTTTGATAATAGCAACGCAGAGCTTGCAAAAAGGAATGGTACAATCATTGGCATATATTCCAATGATTATAATCCGGCAAATAAAAGCAGTGTTTAAGATTAAGACTGCCAATAAAAATTTTCTTAAAACAGAACATCAAAATGTGATTTACATTGATGAGTTGTTGAATAAAGAAAGAATTTGATTGAAGAAAATAATTGTAGCTACAGGAACATGAAGAAATGGAAATTTTAGACTTAGAATCTTTGTGGCAAACAAATACCTTAAACCAATAAAACAAAATGCTTAGTACAAGGCAAAAACAATTATTAGGGCCAATCTTTCCGATTGCCAATAACATAAGACTTTTTTTATTGCGGTATAAATATGCCGGCAATAAAGTGTTATGCCCTTGTTGCAAAAGTACTTTTCGGGAGTTCTCTCCTTTTGGTAACTGGAAAAGAAAAAACTCCTGGTGCTTAAAATGCCAAAGCCTTGAAAGAGATCGCTTATTATGGATGTATTACGAAAACAAAACAAATCTTTATAAAGAGCCGCTTAAATTATTGCATATAGCGCCGGAAACTATTTTCTTCCATCACTTTAAAAAACAAAAGAACATTGAATATTATCCGGTAGATATTTTTCCGGATCTATATCCTAAAGGAACAAAATATTTTGATTTGCTGCATCCTGACTTAGCACCCAATACATTTGATGTAATTATCTGCAACCATGTATTTCAATATATCGAAGCAGATGCAGCAGCTATGAAAAATTTATACGACTTACTAAAGCCGGGAGGCTGGGCAATACTACAGGTGCCATTAGACAAAACAAAAGCAGTTACCTACGAAGACAGCAGCATTACCGACCCTCTTGAAAGGCAAAAAGCATTTGGCTTAAAAGAGCATGTACGTTTTTATGGCCTTGATTACGGAGACCGCCTAAAAGCAGCCGGCTTTAAAGTTAAGGTAGATGATTACACGGCGGAGTTTTCAGACGAAGACAATTACAAATACGGTTTTTGGAAAGGTGATGCGGTTTACTATTGCACGAAATAAGAACCGCATTAAAATTATTTAATAGTTCAAAAATCGATCACATCAATAAATTTCCCGTCTTACCGCCTTCCCGGCAAAAAAAAACAGCATTCCCCGATAACTTTTCTACAATCAAAATTCGTCTTACTTTTGCATCATATTCAGTAATATGAACTTCAATACAAATACAAAGCTTAAGGAAGATATAGATACAGACGTACTTACAGAAGAACGCTGCACCCTTATTGTATGGAATGACGAAGTGAATACATTTGATTGGGTAATTAAAGCACTGATTGAAATTTGCGACCATAGCGAAGAACAGGCAGAGCAATGCGCTATCATAATCGACAGCAAAGGGCAGTACGCTGTAAAAGAAGGAAGCTACGATGTATTAAAGCCAATGTGCGATGCCATTACCGACAGAGGGATTGGTGCAACAGTAGAAGTGCTCGCTTAACAGATTAAAAAGTAAAATAAAAGCAACCATGCTTTCATTGATGAACTCCTGAATTTTTACTTTTATATTTTTAATTGATATCCCTTGTTCCTTCTCACAAAAGATATTTTATTTCCGGATACTGAATTGGCAGATGAAGATGGCTTATTGGCCATCGGTGGTGATTTAAGTACAGAACGTTTATTGCTGGCTTATAAAAACGGGATTTTTCCATGGTACAATGAAGGAGATGAACCCATTTGCTGGTGGTGCCCCAATCCCCGTTTTGTTTTATTCCCTGATGAATTGAAAATAAGCAAGAGCATGAAAACGGTTATCAATAAAAATGAATTCCGTTTTACTATTAATACTGCGTTTGAAGAAGTAATACACAATTGCAAAATAAAAGAACGGGAAGGGCAAGACGGCACCTGGATAAACAATACTATCGTTAACGAATACACTAAATTACACCGGCTTGGTTTTGCACATAGCGCTGAGGCCTGGATAGATAATGAATTAGTTGGTGGCTTATACGGCATACTACTTGGTAATATTTTTTTTGGAGAAAGTATGTTCAGTAAAAAATCAAACGCCAGTAAGTTTGCGTTTATAAAATACGTACAGCATTTACAAACACAAAAAATCGTTTTAATCGACTGCCAGGTTTATACTCAACACCTCGAAAGCCTCGGAGCCTGTATGATTCAACGTTCAAACTTCATTTCCATATTGAAAAAAAATATCAACTAAGGCTTCTTTTACGCAGTAAAACGCCTTATTAGGATTTTATTCACATAAATCACGCAGCTTGTCCCTATTTTTGCGTGTCTAAAAAAACGGGCAGTATATTTTAACCAAAAACCAAACAAGTAAAAGGTATGAAGAAAATAATATTAGCAGTAGTAGTGCTGGTTAGTTTAACAAAAGTTGCAAGTGCGCAAAAAGGTTCTATTTTATTATATGGCAATGTAGGATTTTCTGCAGCGTCTGATTCGTTCAATGCTAAATCAAATGCATATACATTTAATCCCGGTATTGGTATTCAGTTAAGCGACAACTGGACTGCTGGTTTAAACATTGCATTTGGCGGTACAAGACAGGATGCTACCACTACAGGTGTTCCAACCGGCAATTATAATACAACCAGTTTTTTTAATATCGGGCCATTCTTACGTTATGCATGGTCAATCAGCCCTGTATTCTCTGTATATGGACAAGCTGAAATTAATTATCTATCCGGAAACTCAACTCCATACTTAACAGACGAAACTAAATACACAGGTTTTGGTGCAAATTTATTTCCGGCAATTGGTATCAACATTAAAAATGGCTACGCTATTAATTTATCTTTTGGAGGTCTTTCTTATCAGGGAAAATCATACAAAGGAGAATCGATTTCAAACAATCCTTATTTAAGTGGTTCTACCAGTCAGTTTGCTGTTACACTTGGTCAGGGTGCAACATTTGGTATCTCTAAAAACTTTGGTGGCAGTAAGAAAAAATAATTTTCAATCAAAATATTTTTAGGTAAAAGGCTTCCATTAGGAAGCCTTTTATCTTTTATCAAAATAGTATTTATATTAATTTATTACTCTATTAAATTGCTATACTAAAATAAAATCAATTTTCAATAGCAAATAAAAAAAATAATTTTTTATTAATCTCGTGCAGCTTTTTATTACCATCGTTTGTCTATGGGATGGAAATTAGATTCTCAAAACAAACCAAAAGTAAATTATGAAAAAAACAGTATTGGCATTAGTAACATTAGTATGCCTGACTACAGCAGCAACTGCACAAAAAGGAAGTATTTTATTGTACGGAAACGTAGGTTTCAACACGAACTCAAACGGTGGTGATGGTCTTAGCTCTAACCCTATCAACCAGGCAAACGTAGGTAGTTTTAGCATCAACCCTGGTGTTGGTTATCAACTAAACAGCGCATGGACAGTAGGTGTTGAAGGTGGTTATAACTACACTGACAATGGTTCTGAAATCGTTAAAGCTTCTAAAGCTGGTGCTTTCGTACGTAATGCACAACACTTAGCAGGTATCTTCAGTATCTACGAGCAATTAGGTGTTGGCTATCAAGGTATATCTGAAAATGACGGTTTCGCTACAGCAAAAGCTAGTGGCTTTTATGCAAACATTACCCCAGCTATCTATGCTGATGTTAAAAACGGTTTTGGCTTAAACTTTTCAGTAGGTGGTTTAGGTTATAGCTCAATTAAATGGGATGGTGCAAGCACTACAGGCAGCACTTTCGGTTTAACATTCGGTAAAACATTAAGCATCGGTTTATCTAAAAACTTCGGTGGAAAAAAATAATAATAGTTTAGCTATTCTAAAAAGTAAACCCTCTTTTTTAGAGGGTTTACTTTTTATATAAATTGATATCAAATCAATATTATCTTCTTCTCCGGGTTCATTTCAACAAAAGAATAAATGCTGTTGCGGATGGTATCATTATCTGCATAAGGTTGTATAAATGTTTTTACATCTTCATAAGATGTTATAGTTGCAGATATAGGCAGATGGCCCATTCCCCAAAAACTTCCTCTATCAATCAGCATACATAATTTTTCTTCTTCATGCAATCCATCATCCATTACCATAAATGTAGGCAATTGGGTTTCTAATGCTGCCAATGCTTTCTTCACTTTTATATTGTATTGTTCGGGTGCATCCAGCAATTCCATTTCTTCGTTTGTAAAAGCCGTTTTATCTATAAAACATAATTTTTTATTCAACTCAAATTCTTCAATCATCTTATTCAGCATTACCAATCCTTCATGTAATAAATTAAAGGAGTATAAAACAGTGGAATGCTTTTTCTTTTTATCAATCGCCAGTCGTATATAACCACGGTTGTCTTCAAATTGATACAGGCCATATTTTTGCAGCGGTTGCTTTTGGCTTTTATTATGCTTTGGCCATAAACGTTTTATTTCGATGCTTTCCAATACGATTGCTTCCAGTTCTGTTGCACATTCTTTATAACTAATCCTGCATACATCCCGTAAAAAATTTTGTCGTTTCCTTCCGGCATCGTTTTGTGTAAAATGGCTGCTTACCCTTTTCTTTAAATGAATGGCTTTGCCTACATAAATTATTTTATCCTTCTTGTCATGAAAATAATATACACCCGGCACCGGTGGCAGTTTTGTAATTTCCTTTTTATCCAGATGCAATGGCAACCATTGTTCCCCGGAAGTTTTTTTCAGCATCTGCTCAATATGTTCTTCGGCACCATTGGCCAGCAAATGTTCAAACAATTGTACGGTTGCTTTTGCATCACCTCCTGCCCTATGCCTGTTTTCTATATCAATTTTTAAAGAACGGCAGAGGTTACCCAAACTATAGGAAGGAAATCCCGGAAAAACTTTTCGTCCTAAGCGTACAGTACAAAGTTTTCTTGCACCAATGGTATAACCACATTCTTTTAATTGATGCCTTATAAAGGAGTAATCGAAATTTACATTGTGTGCTACAAAAATTTCGCCTTGCAATAGTTCATAGATAACAGATGCTACTTCTTCAAAAGTTGGGGCATCTGCTACCATATCATTATCAATGCCGGTTAATGCAGTAATATAACGGGGTATGTTTTGTAGGGGATTAATAAGGGTTTCAAAATGTTTCACTACCCGCTCACCATCATGTACATAAACAGCAATCTCCGTAATGCCGCAAGCTGCAGCATGTCCGCCCGTTGTTTCTATATCTACGATTGCATACATGAAGGAAACAAATATACTAAATTAATTAGCATCAATTTATTAAAGAATTCAAAAAATAAAAAATGACTGAACGGGTAGAATGCCGCTTTGTGCTTTTGAATTTTTACTTTTTGGTTTTCTTCGTACCTTATCATTAAAATGAAAACGATATGCTTTTTCAATTGACCGAAGAACAGGAAATGATAAAAAAAGCGGCACATGATTTTGCCGTTGCCGAATGTTTGCCCGGCGTAATAGAACGGGATGAATTACAAAAATTCCCGAAGGAACAAATCGAAAAATTAGCTAAGCTTGGTTTTATGGGCTTAATGATAAAACCCGAATACGGAGGCAGCGGAATGGATACAGTAAGTTATGTATTGGCAATGGAAGAAATCAGTAAGATAGATGCCAGCACCAGCGTATGCATGAGCGTAAACAATAGCCTTGTTTGCTATGGCCTGCAGGAGTTTGGCACGGAGGAACAAAAGCAAAAATATTTAGTGCCATTGGCTCAAGGTAAAAAAGACGATGAATTATACATCGGGGCTTTTTTATTAAGTGAACCGGAAGCCGGAAGCGACGCCACTTCGCAACATACTACTGCTGAAGATAAAGGCGATTATTATTTATTGAACGGTGTTAAAAACTGGATAACCAACGGCAATAGTGCCAGCGTTTATTTAGTAATGGCGCAAACGGATGCATCGAAAAAAAGCCATGGCATTAATGCATTTATTGTAGAAAAAAAATGGCCGGGAGTAACTGTTGGTGCTAAAGAAAATAAAATGGGCATCCGCGGCAGCGATACACACAGCATTTCATTTACCGACGTAAAAGTACCGAAGGAAAACCGCATTGGCGAAGATGGCTTTGGTTTTACATTCGCTATGAAAACCCTTGATGGAGGCAGAATTGGTATTGCATCGCAGGCATTAGGCATTGCTGCCGGCGCATACGAAAGAGCGGTGCATTACAGCAAAGAACGTAAAGCATTCGGCAAAGAAATTATGCAGCATCAGATTATACAGTTCAAACTGGCGGATATGGCTACACGAATTGAGGCTGCACGGTTGCTTTGCTTAAAAGCCGCCTGGCTAAAAGATACGCACCAGGATTATTCGTTGGCCAGCAGCATGGCAAAAGTATATGCATCTGAAACAGCGATGTGGGTAACTACCGAAGCCGTGCAGGTGCACGGTGGCTACGGCTTTGTAAAAGAATACCATGTAGAACGTTTAATGCGGGATGCAAAAATTACGCAGATATACGAAGGCACCAGCGAAGTACAACGGATTGTTATTAGCAGGGCTGTATTAAAAGCCCACTAAATCCTCCGAGGGTAATTTCATTAAGTTAAGGGATCAACTCATTTATTTAACAAGTAGAAAGTTGTCAGCCTGAGCTTGTCGAAGGCGACTTGAGAGCATATTCTTAAACCGCATACCGGTTTCGACAAGCTCAACCTGACAGCTTTTTGAGATATAAAATAAAAGGCAAAATCTTAACTTAATAACATGCCCGAAAATGCTTAAACACAATGCTATTCATTTAACCAAAAAATTCAAAGCTTTAATCATTAGCACATTTATATAGATAAGTGCTTTTATATTTGCATACTCCAATCATATCAATTACAGTAAGCAAACAAATTATAGTTCAGACAACATCACATGAGCATCAACAAAGAAAAATATACAGCAATCATAAATGAATTAAAAGACAAAGCAACCTTAGTAGCTGTATCAAAAACCAAACCTGCGGAAGATATACAAGCGCTATACGATTTGGGGCAGCGTGACTTTGGAGAGAATTATGTACAGGAACTTACGGATAAAGAAATGGCATTACCGAAAGATATCCGTTGGCATTTTATCGGGCATTTGCAAAGCAACAAAGTAAAATATATTGCTCCGTTTGTACACTTAATACATGGTGTAGATAGTTTAAGTTTATTAAGAGAGATTAATAAACAGGCTGCAAAAAACAACCGTATCATTAATTGTTTATTGCAGGTATATATTGCTATAGAAGAAACCAAATTTGGTTTAGATGAAAATGAGTTGAGTGCAATAATGCAACAGACAAGCGAATTAAAAAGCCTGCGCCTTTGCGGATTAATGGGCATGGCTTCGTTTACAGATAATACACAAAAGATAAAAGAAGAGTTTCAAAAATTAAAAACCTTATACGCAACTTATAAAACCCAATGCCCAACATTTAATACGCTAAGCATGGGCATGAGCAGCGATTATACAATTGCACTGGAAGAAGGAAGCACGATGGTACGTATCGGCAGCTTATTATTTGGCGAACGCAATTACAATAAATAATTTTTGTTAAAATTTTATAACTGCTTTTCTTCAATCCTGCATTTAATTTTATTAGAATAACTTTGTTACACATCATTGTTCAACTATGCGTTCGCAATTCGAGATAGAAAAAAACAGGAAAGCTTTTAGTTATACTGCTACCATTTGCGGTATCTTATTATTGCTTGCGCTTTTCATCCGCTGGACGATACCCCTGCCACCAGTACCTGTAGTGCAGGATTTAATTGAAATTAATTTAGGCAATAATGCTGAAGGCTATGGACAGGTACAGCCATTAATAAAAGGCGAAATGTCGGATGCAGCACAAAGCCCGCAACAACAGGAAACAAAAGCAAGCCCTTCGCACGATGAACCTGCCAAAGACATTGACCCCGACCCAAATGAAGATAAAGATGCAGCACCGGTTATAAAGCCAAACAGGCCCGATCCAAAAGCATTAGACCTTGCGAAAGACCCAAAAAGCAAGCCGGTGAAACATAATACGCCCGTTGCTGTAATGCCAACGCCTAAACCACAAAAGGCTGCAGCTACTTATCAAGGGCCAGGACATGGAAAAGGCAATGGTGCTACACAAGATAACTACACTTACAATCAAGGTAATAATCCCGGAGGACATGGTGATGCAGGTGTTTCAACAGGCTCCCCTAACAGCTATGGCACTTCTCCAATAGGAATTGCCGGAGGTTTGCAGGGAAGACAGATTATCGTTTTCCCACCTTTTAAGGATAATTTCAATGAAAATGCAAAAGTATTTGTTGCTGTTACTGTAGATGGATCCGGCAATGTAACATCGGCTAGCATTGTTGATAGAGGTACCACTACCACAAACCCAACCATCCGTAGCATAGCACTACAAAAAGCCAAGCTACTAAAATTCAACAGCGGCAGCGAAGGACAAGGAACTATCCGTTTTATTTTCAAAGTACAGGGCTAATCTCTAACATACTTACTACCTAATACCTAATACCTACTACTTAATACGTATCTGTATTTATATTTGCACTCCATGAATTACGAAGAAACATTAGAATACCTCTATGCACAATTACCAATGTTTAGCCGCATTGGTGCTGCTGCTTATAAAGAAGACCTGCATAATACACTTGCGCTCTGCGAAGCATTGGATAATCCACATAAAAAATTCAAAAGCATACATATTGCCGGCACCAATGGTAAAGGCTCTGTAAGCCATATGCTGGCTGCAATCCTGCAACAGGCCGGTTATAAAACAGGCTTATATACTTCGCCGCATTTAAAAGATTTTAGGGAGCGTATAAAAGTAAATGGTGAAATGATCAGCAAAGATTTTGTAATTGACTTTGCAGAAAAAACAAAAGCCATCACCCAAACAATTGAGCCTTCTTTTTTTGAGCTTACCGTTGCGATGGCATTCGATTATTTTGTACAGGAAAAAGTTGACATTGCTATAATAGAAACAGGCTTAGGCGGCAGGCTGGACAGCACCAATGTAATTACCCCTATCCTATCAGTGATTACCAATATCGGGTACGACCACATGAATATTTTAGGGAACACTTTACCCGAAATAGCATACGAAAAAGCAGGCATCATCAAACAAAACACACCTGTTGTAATTGGCGAATATCTACCCGAAACCAAACAGGTATTCATTGACAAAGCAACTGCGATGAATGCCCCTATTTATTTTGCACAGGAACAATTTTCAATCTCCAATCTGCAAACAACCAACTATGCATTAACGATAGATGTAGAAGATGTAAACAATCACCAAAAAGAAAGCTTTACATTAGACCTGAACGGTTTATATCAAACAAAAAATATACTAACCGTTTTATCTGCCGAAGGCATTATAACGCAACAGGGTTTTACAATAAAAAATGAAGCAGAAAAATTTGCTTTAGCCAATGTAAAAAAGCTAACGGGGCTGCATGGCAGGTGGGATGTGTTGCAGGAACACCCAATGGTAGTATTAGATGTAGCACATAACGAAGCAGGCATTAAGCAAATGCTTTCTTCCATTGCAAATTTACCATCGCCTGTCAGGCAATTACATTTGGTTATTGGGTTTGTAAAAGACAAGGACGTTGATAGTGCATTGGAACTTTTACCTGCAACAGCAATTTATTATTTTACCAATGCACATATACCAAGAGCCTTACCGGCAGAGGAATTGAAAGCCAAGGCTGCTACCTTTAATTTGGAAGGAACTGCTTTTGAAAACGTAAACGAAGCATTGGATGCAGCAAAAAAGCAAGCTGCTAAAAATGATTTAATCGTTGTATGTGGCAGTGTATTTTTAGTAGGAGAAGTGGATATACAATAACAGATAAAATACTAATTACCTGCTACTGTATATTCGATGTTTTTTTCTACAAATGCGGTTGTTCCATCAGGTTTTAGATAATCCACTTTTACATGTACAGTATGTTTGCCCGGTTGCTTCGATGCTTTTAATTTATAAATAGCAACACCATCTGGAGTTACCGGAATATCTATGCCGTCAATTCTTACTCTTGGATGAGCCTGATGAATAAACTCCCCTATCCCTGCCGTTATTTCAATTTGCTCACCGGGTTTTGCATAACTTATGCTTTGAGCTATAATTGATCTTACAACCTCATATCCCCCACAATCCAGGCAGCCAAATTCATATTTCACATAAGTAAATAATTTATTTTCCATACTTACCACATCATTTTGCAACTTATTAAGCAGCAGCAATCCTGCAATGGCAGAGGTTTTATTAAACAATTGCTGAAAGTCCTGCTGTTGCATATCCATAGTACCCTGTTTTTTTAGCAATATTTTTGAATCCGATTCATAGGTTATTTGAGAATCGATTGCCAGTACGTTTTTATAATAACGCTTAAGTGTATCCAATAATTTCACAGCATTATCAGACGTTCCAAAAACAGTAGCTACAGCATTCATATTGCCTTCCTCAACACTATCAACTCCGTAAGCTGTTTTAACCGAGGCTTCTTTGCTTACTTCATTTTTTAATGCTTCGATATAATTAAACATACTGTCAGAATATGTTTCGATAAGTGTTGCTTTCGGGTTCCAGAAAAAAGCACGTTCGCTAAATTTATAATCATACTGTTTATCTTTTATATCCTGTCGCAGTATAAGATTTTGATGTACTATAATTTGAGTAGAACTTTCCAATGCATTATTCGAAGCATTTAACAATGCCAGTTCTTTTGTTTTATTACCGGCACATCCTGAAAATAAAACAACCAGTACCACACTGCTAATAAATAATGCTATCCGCCCGGAGGCTAATGACAAACTGAACATATACAAGATTTAAAGAAGAGCACTATCCACCTGGCTTAACCAACAGGAATTGTGGAATAAAAATTTTAATTAATAGCGTTAATTTAAAGAAGATAAATCTACTGTTTATAATCGTAAGTATCTGTTAAATAAAAAGCATCCCAACCGGATGCTTTTTATAAATTCATTTTGCAAATATATCAATTGAATATTACCTGCTGGAAAGCGCAATAACAACTATTACAATTATCATCAGCACTAAAAAGGCAAGGTAAACAATGGTTAAGATCCCGGCGAACTTGTATAATTTTTTTAAATTCAAAAAAGATTCATTCAAGGATAGCTGATCACTTGTTTGTAAAGCTATTTTCATCTTTTGTGCAAACCTGTATAAAAAAAGTGCCAGAAAAAAATTCACAACGGCAACTACAAAAATAGTTACCCGAAAAATAATTTCGTATGCAGGAGAATCGGTATCGCTGAAAGAGTTTATAGTATTGGTATATTTTGCAAAAATTGCCATAAGCGCCACAATACCGCTACATACAAAACCCATTATCCCCAAAAAAATTACACCATTTAGCCGTTTCGGAAAGATAGGATTGTGCAATAGAATCAATATGTAGATCTTCCTGCAAAAGAGATTGATTGTCTTCCATATTATTATAGTTTTGGTTATTTATGAAAGATAAATATTAAATTCTTTTTTCAAATAAAAAGTTTGAATTTTTTGAAGGCCCGAAAATTCGTTTATTATTTTGAAGCATCTATTTTTTGAAGTGCATACATTAAACAACAAACATGCAGCGCCTGTACAATTTCATTGTCTTTGAGCATTCTACGCAGTTCTTCCAACGGAACTAATACAACTTCTATTTCTTCGTTTGCATCAAGGTTTTGCGCCGCTGTTTTTTTACCACCTCTGGCGAGGTATAAATGCGTGAAACTTTGCAGCACGCCGGGATTAGCGGCTATCTTACCTACATATTCATACGAAGAAAATTCGTAGCCCGTTTCTTCCAATAGTTCTCTTGCAATTCCCTTTTCAGCATTCTCTCCTTCATCTATAAATCCTCCGGGAATTTCCAAAATAGTTTGACCAATGGGATGGCGGTATTGCCGTACCATTATTACCTGGTTATCTTCGGTTAAAGCCAAAGCGCAAGCTGTAAGCGGAAGCTCTACCACATAATACGCTTCAATAATTTTTCCATCGGGGCGTTCACACCTGTCTTTACGGGCTGTAAAATATTGATGTTTAGAGATGTATTCGGAAGAGAGTACTTTCCAATTCATAGTTGAGTCACTATCGGTTTTACCAGCCATTGCGTTCTCTTAATCGGGTGATATGAGCAGTATGATGTTTGCTATGCCATGCATACATCGCCAAAAAATTCCACAGGCTAATAGTACGCCCATGTTCAGGATGAACAACGGTGCGTTGCCATTCTTCTTCTTTAATATGCTTCAATATTTCTACCCAGCGAATATGTAGTGTATGCAACAACGTTAGTGATACATTGATGGGAATATTCCTGGTATCAATCATATCTGCCCATGCTTTTTCATCATAGGGCTTTATGGTGGGATTATCTTCTGTTAAGCCAAGTTTAAAGCGGGTATAAGCATTCATATGACTGTCGGCAACATGGTGTACCAGTTGCTTTACTGTCCAGCCATCGGGTCGATAAGGAGTATCCAATTGGGCTTCATCTAAATTAAGCACTGCATTTTCCAATGCCTGCGGCAACAAACTTATATCCAGAATCGCAGCATTTTTCAATGCTTCAGAATACGGTTCTTTGCCTGTAAATGCCTGCTCGGTAACTTTCCCAATTGGATACCTCAAATCTTCACTCATACTATTATTTTTTTGCTGCAGGTTTGATACCCAGCAATTCCATTTCGAATACTAATGTAGCACCGCCCGGTATTGCGCCGCCTGCACCTCTGTCGCCATAACCCAATTCACTTGGAATATAGATTTTCCATTTATCGCCAACATGCATTAATTGAAGGGCTTCTGTCCAACCTTTAATTACACCACCTACAGGCAATGTTAAAGGTTGGCCTCTTTTGTAAGAGTTATCAAACTCAGTACCGTCAATTAAAGTGCCTTTATAGTTTGTAACAACAGTATCTTCTAAAGTTGGTGAAACCAATACTGCTGAATCGGACTTACGTAATACTTCATATTGCAAACCACTTTTTAATGTAATTACGTTCGGACGTTTTGCGTTGTTTGCTAAAAAAGCAATGCCTTCGGCTTTTACTTTATTGGCTTTAGCTTCCTGCATTTGCCTTATTTTTTCCTGTATTGTTTTATTAGCCTGGTCTTCGGCTAATGCGGGAGTTTGTTTTCCGTAAATATCTTTCATTGCTTTTTGCTTTTCAGCATAATTCACTTCTTCTACGCCTTGCTGTTTTAAGTTGTTGGCAATATTCATACCCAATGCATAGCTAAATGAATCAGTAGCATTTTTTATTACAACCGGAGTTGAAACTGCTGTATGTTTTACAGGAGCTTTGGTTTTTGGTTTCACTTGTGCATCTGCAGCTAATCCTGCCATAGTCAATACACTTAATCCTAAAAAAAACTGCTTCATTGTGTTTTTGATTTTTTATTTAAAATAGTAATTGTATTATAAAGTCGAAATTGAAAAATTATTCTTCCCGTATTTCTTTTCCGGTAAGATGAATAAACACATCTTCCAGATTAGCCGCTTTCACTTGCTTAGGCCGTTCAAAGCCGGTAGCTACCAAATCATCAATCATCTTATCGGGCGAAGCCAATGAAATAATTTTGCCTTCATCTAAGATAGCAATCCTATCGCACAATTGCTCTGCTTCATCCATATAATGCGTAGTAATGATAACCGTAGTGCCTTTGCTGCGGATGTCTTTAATTAAATCCCAAAGGCTTCTTCTTGCCTGTGGATCCAAACCGGTTGTAGGTTCATCCAAAAAAACAATTTTCGGTTTGTTGATAAGCGTTGTTGCAATAGAGAAGCGTTGTTTTTGACCGCCGCTTAATTCTTTGAATTTGTTTCTTGCCTTGTCTTCCAGATTTACCAGTTTCAATAAATCCATTGGATTTACTACCTGATTGTACAAGCCCGCAAACAAATCAATCAACTCTATTAAACGCAGGCCCGGATAAAAACCGGATGTTTGTAATTGTACGCCAATTACCTGTTTGATATTATTCGGTTCTTTATCTAAATCCATTCCATCCACTATTATAGTGCCGGATGTTTTATCCCTTAAGGTTTCAATAATTTCCAGCGTAGTTGATTTGCCTGCACCATTGGGGCCAAGCAACCCAAATATCTCGCCTTCATATACATCAAAGGAAATATCTTTTACAGCTTCAAACGTTCCGTAATTCTTTCTCAGGTTTTTTACCGAAATGATTGTATTCATTCTTATTGCCCTTGTTTTAAATAACCTTCCAGCTCTTCCATCATCAATTTACTACCCACAAAAAACGGTGTACGCTCATGCAATTCGGTTGGTTGAATATCCAATATACGTTGCTTGCCATCGGTTGCAATACCACCGGCTTTTTCAACAATAAATGCAAATGGATTGCACTCATATAATAAACGCAATTTTCCCTGTGGCCTGTCGGTAGTACCTGGATACATAAAGATGCCGCCTTTAATTAGGTTACGATGCACATCTGCCACCATACTGGCAATATAACGCTGTGTATATGGCCCGCCGGTTTCTTTTGATTTTGCCTGGCAGGTATGGATATAATCCTGCACCGGTTTTGAATATTTAAAGAAGTTACCATGATTTACCGAGTAAATTTTACCCGTTGGCGGACAAGTAATATTAGGATGGCTTAATGAAAACTCTCCAATGGATGGGTCTAATGTAAATCCGTTTACCCCACGTTGCGTAGCATAAACAAATACAGTAGATGAACCATAAATTACATAACCTGCAGCCACCTGCTTATTGCCC